>VFSW01010713.1_pt1 | contig 12967 bp, 10 predicted proteins | sample 5358111 | NCBI WGS metagenome assembly VFSW01 (sample SAMN11554181, study PRJNA540505) | mine drainage metagenome | isolation source: sediment from site ElyBrook_90M | place: USA: Ely Copper Mine, Vershire, VT | collected 2017 | reverse complement strand
CACGGCACATCCCCCTTTTTTCATGCTGCTAATTCTTCGGCGTATTGCAGGCTCTCCCCAGCCTGTAATTGCCCCTCGAAAAAAACGTTTACCGCTTGTAATTGTTCTGTGATGCTTTCAAGCTGATTCATGTGATGACGGAAATTTGCCGACCCCGCCAACCCCTTGGTGTACCAGGAAATGTGTTTACGCGCCACGCGCAATCCGGTCTGCTCGCCGTAGAAACCATACAGCTCATGCACGTGCCCGATCAGTATTTCTTGTATCTCGCTTACTTGAGGTGAGAGCAAATGCGTGCCGGTATCCAGAAAATGTGCGATCTCACGGAATAACCAGGGACGACCTTGTGCGGCGCGCCCGATCATCACGGCATCTGCGCCAGTGTGTTGTAAAACAAACAGAGCCTTTTCCGGCGTAGTGATGTCGCCGTTGGCGATGACGGGAATGCGTACTTCAGCTTTCACCGCACTGATGGTGTCGTATTCGGCCTCGCCGGTATAGGCGCAAGCACGGGTACGCCCGTGAATGGCCAGTGCCTGAATGCCGCTGGACTCGGCGATGCGGGCGATGTTCAGCGCATTGCGATTGCTCTTGTCCCAGCCCGTGCGTATCTTGAGTGTGACGGGCACATCCACAGCGCAGACCACCGACGCCAAAATGTCGGCCACTAATTTTTCGTTTTGCATCAGTGCCGAACCGGCCATGACGTTGCATATCTTTTTGGCCGGGCAACCCATGTTGATGTCGATGATCTGTGCGCCGTGATCCACGTTGTAGCGTGCGGCCTGCGCCAGCATCTTGGGGTCGGCACCAACAATCTGTACCGAGATAGGATCAACCTCGCCTTCATGGTTGGCGCGGCGTTTGGTCTTTTCGGAACCATATAACAGGGAATTGGATGCGACCATCTCCGACACAGCCATGCCGGCACCCATGCGTTTACACAGCATGCGGAAAGGCCGGTCTGTTACGCCAGCCATGGGCGCAACGATAAGGTTATTTTTGAGTTGGTAGTTGCCGATTCGCATGGTGATTTCCAAAGGGGGTGGTGATTATAAATTAATCAACCCTCCTGTGCTATGATGCCGACAAATTTTTATCGCTTAACTTTCGATGGAATTCGATATAGTCATTATCGGCGGCGGATTAGTAGGTGCCAGTCTTGCAGCCGCGCTCAAATCAAGTGGATTGACGCTCGCTTTGGTGGAGGGTCAGCCCTCACCAGCCTTGCCCGCCACCCCTGAAAATTGGGACAGCCGTATCTATGCGGTCACGCCCGGCAATGCCGAATTTTTGCGCCAATGTGGTGCATGGCAAAAGCTGGATATGCGTCGCGTGCAGCAGGTGGAAGAGATGCGTGTGTTCGGCGACACCGGAGCGGAACTGGATTTCAGTGCCTATCAGGTCGGCGCGGCGGAGCTCACTTTCATACTGGAAAGTCGTTTGCTGCAGCAGGCCTTGTGGGACGAGTTGCAACAGCAAGATAATTTGACGTTACTTAACCCCGCCCGCTGTGCCGAACTGACTTGGCAGCCAGAGGCTGCCCATCTCAAGCTGCAAGACGGGCGCGAGATAAAAGCCAAATTGATCGTCGGGGCAGACGGGCGCGATTCATGGGTGCGTCACCAAGCGGAGATGCCCGAAACACCAACTCCGTACCATCAGCACGGAGTGGTTGCCAACTTTAGTACCAACAAGCCGCATCACAGCACTGCTTACCAATGGTTTCAGCCAGATAGCATTCTGGCGCTGCTGCCTTTGCCGGGCAAACGCGTTTCTATCGTGTGGTCGGTTAGCCCGGAAAAATCCGCCGAACTGTTGGCGATGTCGCACGAGGAATTGTGCGCTCAGGTTGCGGCAGCTTCGCACGCCCAATTGGGTGAGTTGCAAGTTATCACTCCGCCCGCCGCGTTTGCGCTGCGGGTATTAAATCTGGCGCACCTCACCAAGCCACGGCTGGCATTGGTCGGCGATGCCGCACACAATGTTCATCCCTTGGCGGGACAGGGTGTGAATCTCGGTTTTCGCGATGCACGCCAACTGGCCGAAGTGTTATTGCAGTGCGGTGTAGAAAATGATTGCGGCAATATTCATCTGTTGCGCAAATATGAAAGTGCCCGCCGCGAAGATATTCTCTCTATGCAGCTCACCACCGATGCACTGAAACACCTGTTCATCAACGACAATCCCCTGTTGCGCACACTTCGCAATCTCGGACTTTCTGCCACCAACCAATTAATGCCATTGAAAAAAATGCTGGCGCGGCACGCTCTTAATTAATTTACTAAAGGATGTAAACGATGTTCAGAATTTTCCTGTTGGTGTTATTTTCGATTTCGTTGGCACATGCCGTAGAGGGTGAGCCTACTGCAAAACTTAAAGAGACGTTAAGCAAGACATTGGGCGACGTTAGCCAGATAAATAAATCGCCGGTTCCCGGCTTGTATGAAGTGATAGCGCAGGATCACATCTTTTATGCCGATGAAAGCGGGCAGTATCTGATCGACGGCAGCATGTTCGATCTGAAGGCGCATCGTAACCTGACAGAAGCGCGGGCACGGCAATTGTTTACCGTGGACTTCAATAAGCTACCGCTGGATCTGGCGGTTAAAAAAGTGAAGGGTAACGGCAGTCGCAAATTGGCCTATTTCACCGATCCGAATTGCGGCTGGTGCAAAAAACTGGAACACGAAATGCTGAACGTGAGTGACGTTACGCTGTACCTGTTTATTTCCACCCACATCGGAGGAGCCGATTCAGCCGAAAAAGCGCGTGCTATCTGGTGCAGCAAGGACAGAGTCAAAGCTTGGGATGACCTGATGCAAAAAGGTGTGCGGCCTGCGCCGGGACAATGCGACGCGCCCACCGCCAAGATAATGGCGCTGGCAGAAAAGCTCAAAGTGAACGGCACCCCCGCGCTGATCTTTGCCAATGGCGTAATGAATCCTGGTTATATGCCCGCAGCCGATTTGAACAAAGCGCTGGATGACAACAAGTGATGCTGCGCAACATCCCCGGATATTTCGCCAGTCTGAGCACAGTACTTTGGGTTGGCGGCACATGGGCGGTCGGCTATCTTGCCGTGCCCGTGTTGTTTCAAACATTGCCCGATCGACAGTTGGCCGGGGTGCTGGCGGGCAAGATGTTCACTTTGATGGCATACGTCGGCATCGGCTGCGCGTTGTATTTGCTGGCTTATCAACTGCCTCAATTCGGGCGACTGGCGTGGCAACAAAAACCATTTTGGCTGGTTGCCGCCATGCTGATATTGTTGATCATCGGGAAACTCGGCATCCAGCCGCTTATGGCGGGTTTGAAAGCCCAGACCTTCCCGCTTGATGTGATGCAAAGCACATTGGCTTCACAGTTCAAGATAATGCATGGCGTGTCCAGCATCCTTTACCTGCTGCAAAGCCTGTTGGGGATATGGCTGGTTATCAACCCTACCTCACGTAGAGACAGCTAGGACTTCAACGGTACAGCGGTAAATGGCGAATTGGTATTTGAACGCCAGCCTTAATTCGAGCCAGGAGTGCGCAGTGCTGAATCGACTTCATATGATCCAGTTTCGCAAGGCTGGAACTGCACCGGCCAAGGGGCAGAAAGCTTACACAGCACTCGGTATTGAATTGGGGCATCAGCATTAACCTTCTCAACTGTAACCTTGGGAGCGTCCCCTCCAGCCAGCTTAATTAAGCTTGAAAACTCCGCAGCATAATAGCGGGGAACATAGCCCACTAAAGTTACCGGGTCATCGGTTCGCAAAAGCAAAGCCATCCCGTCGCTGCCATTTTGAATATACTGCGTAAGATAGAGCTGCTCACCCTTAGCAAGGGTTAATGATCTGGCTTGACTCTCGGCAGACATGTGCCTGAGACCGCGGCAAAAGAAATAAACTTCATACTGGTTTGAGCTGGTTGGCTCAGGACATGGAACTAGCTCTAATGAGTCAGTAGCACGAAGCCCACCTGTGCGCGCCAATTCTTCTAGCGCATCGTGACCGGCTCCAGATAGTCCAAGCCAGTTTAAATATTCTTTATATTCCGGGCGTGATTTCGGTAGCAAACGATTCGCAAACAGTGGGAAAATCTGCTCGGATACATATTCTGCATCAAGCTCATTCATGCGCCCAAACGGAACGAAATTAGGAAGGTTCTTTGCGCCACGGGTATAAGCGAAATGATACAGTTGACCATCGTGTGTTAGCCGTGCAACTGGCGTCCACGTTCTTGAAACCGTATCTTGGTATGCTACAAAGAGTGCCTTCATGTGTGTCATTTGCCGTTTAATGATAAAAGGCGTTTTCTATTAATGCTCAACATTGCGCTGGCAAATTCCCTTGCCTCTGGCGAAATAAAATCGTCTGGAATTGCGCTAAGTATATCCGAAAAATCAGAATCATTAAGGGCAAACAGACGATCCAGCCAATATTGACCTGCTCGAACATTGGCTTTCGCACATTCACGAAATGCGTCCACGGTGCTCATGGCCTTTGTGCTGGATTTATTTTCAAAGAATCCTGAGCGCGCTTTTTCCACATAGCTCTCAACTGAAAACCCCTTGTCCTTCGTATTTAGGCGCTTGCGCCGGTTTTCATCTGTTTCGTTGCGCCCCAGACTTGAGGCATGGTCAAAAGTTGGCGCAAGCACTAAGCCATGTTCCGACATACTGATTAAGCCCCAGTTTTCATGATGCCGATCCTGTTCGGCATGTGGTAAACCCAATAAACGAGCAAGCTCGCAACATACCTTCTCAGCCCAGTTCTCACCAGTACCGGGGCGACCTGCTTTAAACAAGGCTTTTTGGTTTTCATCAAACTGATACCAGAATTTCGCCTTAGTGCCCAACTGCTCAAGCTGAGTAGAGGCGTCCGGAGAAACAATGACAATGGGAAAGGTCATAGGTTGTTACATTAATGCTGGTTCGTTAGGACTAGCAACCGCAATATCCAGTTTTGGCAACCCGTTCACAATCTTCATCGTTTCCAAGCTCACTGTCACGACTCGCTGAAAGAGTTCCAACGGGTAGCGCGGGTTACCCATTGTTTCAACCGCCCAGTCATTGGCGTCGTTGACGATGCCGCTGTCTTTGTCGGTCTTCACGCATTGGCGTTCGACCACCCAATCCAGTGCTGGCTTGCCGTTCACGATGTAGTCGTAGGCTTCTAGCGGGATGCCGGTCAGGGTGATTTTGTCGTTGTAGTGCAGCGTGGTGAGGTCTTTGTCCTTACCTGTTTTACCGTACTTCATTTTCTCCACGCGGTAGTCGGCATCGGTCAGCAGCAATCCACCACTTTCGATTCGCAGCGGGTATTTTTCCACTGTTTCATAGTTCAAGTGGAGTTCGGCCAGCTTGCGACCAGCTTTGGAGAATGCCCAGAAATCGGTAGCGGTTTTCACACGAGGGATGCGCGGTAGCTCCTTGCTCAGGTTGTCGGCATAGCGTTCGCGGTAGTCAGGCGAATGCAGCAGGCCATAGACGTAATAGAACACATCTTCCTTACTGATCTGTTCGGTGGGGTAGGCAGACTGGAAGTGTGCCAGACCTTCGTCGGTCAGCGCATCACGGCGTGCACGCTTGAGATTGGCTTTTGGCTCTTCAGCAAACATCTCTGCTTGCGCCAACGCCGTTGCCTCAGCTTCTTCGTCGTAAATGTAGAGGGGGAAGCATTGGGTAACACCGATATCCACCATGCCTAAGTTGGGAAGCGTATCGGTTATCAGTGTGCAAAAACTAAACTTGGCGCCAGCTCCTGCGACACAAATCACCCGGTTCTCCGCAACCGTATCCGGGAAGATGCGCGGCATTTGGTACACCCTCTCATTGAGTGAACGGTTGTAGTACAGCCATTGTTTGGTGAAGGGGCGATATAGGCTCGGCATTAAACTGCTTGCCTCGAATGTCAGTAAACGCCCCTTGGCCAACTCTTGCTTGACGTTGTGTGTCCAACTGATGCGCTCTGGGTTCGTGTCAATAAAGTTACCCAACACTTCCTCCCGAGATTTTTTGTCTAGCTCAGGGTGGGCGGAGTTAAAACGTTTCACTTCGGCGTTGTAGAAGCCAATCATGCTGGTCATATTGGCTTGGAGCTTGGTTCGGGCGGCGTTGTAGGCCCAGGCATCGCGGTTGGTCACCACGCCCAGCGAGAAGTTTTCAAACAGCTTGTTGCCATCCGTCTTTTTGTCACCCAGAACGATGAACTCGCCAAAGCTGTCGTCGCGCTGCTTGAGCCAGTCCCCATGCGCGTCCGGAGCGATGGATTGCCAGTCCGGTATGCCCGCCACGCTGGCGTAGCTTGCGACCATTTCCAGCTTTTCTTCGCGGCTCAGGTAGTCACCGATGTCGTGGAAATGAATCTGTCCGTGCTGGCTGGCTTGCGGGTTTTTCACTAGCAGTGAAATGGCAATTGGAGCACGGCTACCGCTGCCAAAAATCTTGCCACCTTCTTTGCGTGAGGTTTCCCCAGAGGTGCGTTGATTACCCCGCAGATGAAACACATAGATGCTGGAAAATTCATCAGCCAAGCATTTTCGCAAACCATCAAAGGTGTTGGTGTCAACCCAGCCTGCGCCGGTAACAAAACCAATCACCCCACTAGCCCCGATGCGGTCACAAGCCCAGCGGATGGCGCGGATATAACTGTCGTAAAGCCCCTTGGAAAGGGTGGCAGCCGACTTTGCCGCGTAGGTAGAACGGATGCGCGCGTCCAGATACGGGTACTCCACGTTGTTGTTGTCGTTCTCGTTCTTTTGCCCAATCGAATACGGCGGATTGCCCACAATCACCCGAATATCCAGCTTCTTCTGCCGCTTGCGCCGTGCGCTGTTCTGCACCAGCAGCGCATCCACCAAGTCCTCTTTTTCGTAAAGCTGAAATGTATCAGTGAGGCAGATACCTTCAAACGGCTGATAATTGCCACCGATGATGCTGTGATAAACCGCTTCGATATTGATGGCAGCGATGTAGTAAGCTAGCAGCACTATTTCGTTGGCGTGGATTTCGTTCTGGTATTTGTAGGGCAGTTGTTCAGGGGTAATCAATCCACTTTGCAGAAGCCGTGTAATGAAGGTGCCGGTTCCGGTGAAGGGGTCAATAATATGCACACCTTCGCTGCCCAGCGTCTGGCCGAATTCAGTTTGCAAGATGTGGTTGACGCTGTGGATAATGAAGTCCACCACTTCCACTGGCGTATAAACGATGCCCAGCCGCTCGGTCATTTTTGGGAAGGCGTTACGGAAGAATTTGTCGTACAGCTCCACTACAATCTTCTGCTTGCCAGTAGCGTTTTCAATTCCTTCGGCGCGCATCTTCACGCTGTCGTAGAACGATTGTAGTGTGTCCGCTTCTTTGTTCAAGTTGTGCTCTTGCAGAATATCCAGCACGGCTTGCATGGCTTGCGACATGGGGTTGTTCTGCGCAAAGCTGTAGTCTTCAAACAGTGCGTCGAACACTGGCTTGGTGATGAGGTGCTGTGCCAGCATTTCGATGATTTCGCTATCGGAGATGCTGTCGTTTAGGTCATCGCGCAACTCGGCAGAAAATTCTCCAAAGGCTTTGCGCTCCTTGGCATTATCCGGGTTTTCCAGAATGGCCTTAATTCGGTCGATATGAGTGCGGGCGATTTTGGCAATGTCGTTTGCCCAATCTTCCCAATGGTGACGGTTGCCCACCTTTTGCACCAGTTTGGCGTAGATGGCTCGCTCGATTTCGCCGATTTCGAATTGCAAAGCATGCTGCTCAGGTTTGGCGACGTAGCTCGCTTCTGTTTGGCCGATGCTGTAGCCACCTTTCCCTGCGTTGCCGTTGGTCTTGCCTTTGGAGGCTTGCTCCTGCTTCTTCTGGATTTTGTCGGTGATGGCGATGACTTCCATCTTGCTGGTGTCGCGGCCTATCAAATCTAACTTATTTACCATTGCATCAAAGCGGTCATCATGTGAGCGCAAGGCTTGCAATACTTGCCACACCACGGCGTAAGTTTTGTTGTCGCTCAGTGCTTCGTGCGCCTCCACCCCAGCCGGAATGACGACTGGCAGAATAACGTAGCCGCGTTTCTTGCAGGGTGCGTTACGCATCACACGCCCAACCGATTGCACCACGTCCACTTGTGAATTACGCGGCGTGAGGAATAGCACGGCATCCAGTGCTGGCACGTCCACGCCTTCAGATAGGCAGCGCACGTTGGAGAGAATGCGGCAAGTATTATCGGGCACTTCGGCTTTAAGCCAGTCCAGCTTGGTTTCTTTTTGACCGGCATTCATGCTGCCATCAACATGCTCGGCTTCGCAAGTAAGACGGACAACTTGCTCGAACTCTTCTGATTCTTGATAGGCTTCCACTACGGCTTGAAACATACCGGCTATTTGCTTGGAGCTAACCTTGTGTGACTTCCCTTCCTTAGATGTCTCAATCACCTGACAGAACGCAACCGCCCGCTGCATGGCTGCGTCATCTCCTATTAGATCATCAGAAAAACCTTGCTTGGACAGCGCCTTCCAGCAGCCAATGATTTTGGCAGCATCATCTACCTTGAGCTGGTTATCAGGGTCTTTCAATAAATTCTGGATGCGGCGGTTGACGTGTGTTTCTTCCACAGCCAGCACGATCACTTTATAGTCCACCAGTAAGCCGCGCTTCACTGCTTCGGAGAAGGTGATGACGAATAGCTCTTTGCCATACAGCTTTTCATCATCCATCGAACACAACGCCACATTATCTTTCTCGGCGCTGGCTTTGGCATTGTCGCCATAAATGCGCGGCGTAGCCGTCATATATATCCGCTTGGTTGCGCGGATATAGTCGGCATCGTGAACCCTGACGAAGTTGCTTTCATCTTCGGCATCGAACGTCGCGCCTGTCGTGCGGTGCGCCTCATCGCAGATAATCAGGTCAAAGTTCTCAAGCCTGTATTCATGCTGGGCGCGACTGATTACGTCTATGGAATGGTAGGTGCTATACACAACACTCATGTGCTGGGCATCGTGGCGTTTGCTCATCTCAGTCGCCAGCCTTGCCGGTTCGGTGGTGGCTGGATAGCGCAACTCATGGGTAAAGGTTTGAACGGTGTCGTCATCCTTCTTGCGCTTCTTGCCAACGTCGCTGTCGGAACACACGGCAAAGCTGTGCAGAGGGATTTCGCTTTCCTGTGTCCACTCGGTAAGGGTTTGCGAAAGCAGGTTAAGACTGGGGACAAGAAACAACACACGTTTACCCGCGCCTGCTAACTCTTCGGCAATCTTCAGGGCTGTAAATGTTTTACCCGTGCCGCACGCCATGATGAGTTTGCCACGATCAGTATCTGATAAACCGTGCTTTGTCGCATCAACAGCAAATCGTTGGTGGTCGCGCAGTTGCTTCTTGGTCTTGAGTGTCGGCTTAGATTTTGCGTGATAGTGACTCCAATCAATCTGACTATTTTCAAGATCGTGCAGGTCTATCTTGCTGACTGGTGGCTGCTGATTTTGCAGCGCATCCTCGGCGTGTTCACTCCACTTGTCTGTGGTGGCGATAATGATGCGGTGTGTGAATGGTTTTTTGCCGGAGGCGGTAAAGAAACTGTCGATGTCGCTCTTTTGGAGCTTGTATTCCTCAGCATAAAGCTTGCACTGAATGGCGTGATATTCACCGGTGCCGCTGGTTTTGGCGACAAGATCAATACCAGTGTCGCGTCCATCCAACCCTTGCGATTTTGCCCATTCGCTATACGTCCAAACGTTGCTGTAAAGGTCGCGGTAGGTGGCTTCGGTACACAAGTAGCAGAGGATCAGCTCTTCAAAGTAAGTGCCCTTTTCGCGCTCGGAGGTGGCGGCTTGTCGAAAGGTATCTAACAACTTTTGCAGTGCATTCATAGTCGATATTCGGCAAGTTAAATTGTTTAGCTGATTCAATTAAGGAGTATGTCGCAGACAGATTTTTGCAGTATAACGCACCGATTCACCTAAGATATCGGTACATATCTATAGAGGCGTATGGCAATAAGCTCTTGTCCGGGAAATTAGATATGCAAAGAAGGGCGTATTGCCATACGCCCACATAATTACCACGCGCCGATTTTAAAGCGTTCGATTTCGCGGCGGTCTCGTTTGGTTGGCCTCCCCTTGAGCTCGGATGGTTTGGGTTGGGCCTTGATTTCTGCCGCGAGCGCTTCGCGTTTTAAGCGACCCGCTTCGGTTTCCCGATAGAGTTTTTGTGCTTGGGGAGCGGGGCCGCGCTTATCCGACAAGGCGAGCACTTCCACCTCAAATGTATAAGGGCCGAGACGGATGGACAGTGTGTCTCCCGTTGCAATGGTCTTGGCGGGTTTTACGCGCGCTTCATTTACCAGTATTTTTCCGCACTCTATCGCATCAACTGCAAGAGCGCGCGTCTTAAAAAAACGTGCGGCCCAGAGCCATTTGTCGATACGAAGTTTTGAACGGTCCGGCGTGGCGGTTAAATTATTCATCAAAAAATATTCACTGAATTTATTGAATTTAGCGAAGCCTCAATTCAAAGCAGGCTCTGTTCCCTTGGGAAACAGCACCCACATCCGCCCCGACTGTTTCATGCGTCCGGCTTGCAGCGCGGCCAATTCGCCGAAGCCCCAAAAGAAGTCAGCACGTACTGCGCCTCTGATTGCGCCGCCCGTGTCTTGCGCGTACATCAAACGATTAAAAGGTTCGTTGCTATTCGGCAGCGTGGTGGAAAGAAATACCGGCACACCGAGAGGGATGGTATGCGGATCGACGGCGAGGCTATATTCGTTAGTCAGCGGCACGCCCAGCGCTCCCAGCGGCGCAGAAAGCGTGTCCGGCATTTCGCGGAAGAACACATAGCTTGGGTTTTGCCCCAATAGCGCGAATAGGCGTTCGGGGTTTTTGTCGGCCCAATTCTTTATAGTTTGCATCGAGGCCTCTTCCGGTTTGAGTTCGCCCATCTCGACTAAGCGTTTGCCAATGGAGACATAAGGATGTCCGTTTTGCTCGGCATAACCGATTTTTACGCGCCGGCCATCTTCCAGCTCGATGCGCCCCGAGCCTTGTATTTGCAAAAAGAACAGCTCAACCGGATTCTCCACCCAAAACAATTCGCGCCCTTGCAACATCGAGACGCCGCCATCGATTTCGGCGCGATTAAAATAGGGCACAACCTTTTTCCCCTGTAAACGACCGCGCAGGCGCAAGCCTTTAAGTTGCGGATAGGCGTCGCCAAGATCGACTTCGAGCATGTCTTCCGGTGCGCCGTAGATGGGGTAACAAAAACGTGCATTTTTGTGGCGGCTGCCTTTGAGCAATGGCTCGTAGTAGCCGGTAATCAAACCGTGGTCGCTGCCGTCAGGGTTGAGGACTTGGTACGGCGTGAACCAGGTTTCGTAAAACACGCGCTGCGCTGCCGTGTCATTCTCATTGACTTGTTCTGCGGCATTGCAAATCGGCAACCACTTGGCCTTAAATTTGAGCGCGCGGCAGGTCTGCTGCAATGCGCGCCACGAGGGCGTGAGATTGAGTGTCGACCAATCCGGCAGCATCGACCATTGGCTAAGCATGAAGGTTGGCGCAACGGGAAGTGTTTCTACTTTTGGCGGCGAAGGGGGCGCAATTTTTGTTTGGCAGGCGACCAGCAAGACGCTGATGGCCAAAACGAACCGGCTTTTTTTAATCAGATTATTGCCAAATCCTTTTGCATTTCGCACAGGCGATGTCCCTTGTTTAATGCAAAACGCGCGGCACACTTAACACAAATTGCTGGATGGGCACGGTAAACTCGGTACCGTCGTCCAGTGCCATCTGATAGCTGCCGGACATCGTGCCCACCTGTGTTGCCAGCACCGTGCCGCTGGTGTATTCAAAACTTTGTCCCGGATTGATGACAGGCTGTTCGCCCACCACGCCCTTGCCGTTCACCTCTTGCAAATGGTTGTTGGCATCGGTGATAACCCAGTGGCGGGCGAGGAGTTTTACCGACTGATCTCCCTCGTTGCTGACGGTGATGGTATAGGCAAAAACGAAACGGTTATCGGCTTCGTCAGACTGTTCCGATAAATACCTGACCCGTACGGTGACCAGGATGCGATAGTGTGTAAGATTTTCCATCAGCGCATTTCACCGTATTTTTCCTGCCGTGACAAGCGCGCTGTACGTCTTTAACGCAAAATGCGCGTGGCGGGATTTTGCCCACACCCGCCCTGGGGGCGAATTAGGAAGGGAAACAGGCACGGCAAGTTTCATCATTAGCTGTCGAGCGGCACACTTGTCATGTCTGTTCGGTTAGAATAGCTCTCCAAATTTTAAACGACCCAAGGATCAAAACATGGATTACCAGATCGCACCCTCGATTCTTTCTGCCAATTTTGCCCGGCTCGGCGAAGAAGTTGACAACGTGCTTGCCTCCGGCGCAGACATCGTGCACTTCGACGTGATGGACAATCATTACGTGCCTAATCTGACTATCGGGCCGCTGGTATGCGAAGCCCTGCGCAAGCATGGCGTGACTGCCACCATCGACGTACATCTGATGGTGAAGCCCGTTGACCGTATCATTCCCGACTTTGCCAAGGCCGGTGCCACTTACATCACTTTCCACCCGGAGGCCTCCGACCATATTGACCGCACCATCGGTCTGATCAAGGAAAGCGGTTGCAAGGCAGGACTGGTGTTCAATCCAGCCACGCCATTGGATATTCTGGAATACACCCTGCCCAAGTTGGACATGGTGCTATTGATGTCGGTCAACCCCGGTTTCGGCGGACAAAAATTCATTCCGCATGTGCTGGATAAAGCCCGTCAGGTACGCAAGATGATTGATGCCGGCAAGTACAACTGCCGCTTGGAAATCGACGGCGGCGTTGGTCCAGCCAATATCAGGGAAGTGGCTGAAGCCGGTGTGGACACATTTGTCGCGGGTTCTGCCGTGTTCGGCAAGCGCAATGACAAAGATAAAAATCACTACAACACCATCATCGGTGAGTTGCGCGCAGAGCTGGCCAAGGTAG
>VFSW01010712.1_pt1 | contig 12968 bp, 14 predicted proteins | sample 5358111 | NCBI WGS metagenome assembly VFSW01 (sample SAMN11554181, study PRJNA540505) | mine drainage metagenome | isolation source: sediment from site ElyBrook_90M | place: USA: Ely Copper Mine, Vershire, VT | collected 2017 | reverse complement strand
GGGGAAAGTATACCCGGAGGCACTCTTCTACTTGGTGGTGCTAGAGGTCTCGGAGGAACTCTCGTAATTACCGGTCTTGGGGATTCCTCTTCTGATAACTCCTCTTCAGACAAACCCTCTGAAAATTCTTCTTCTGATAACTCCTCTTCAGAAGAGGAACTGAGACTTCTTGGTGATAGGGCTCTACTCGGAGGAGGCACGGCCCTACTTGAAGGAGGTGGGACAGCCCTACTCGACAAAGGCACGGCTCTGCTTGAAGGAGGTGGGACGGCTCTACTTGAGGGGGGTGGCACAGCCCTGCTCGACGGTGGAGGACCCTTTCTTAGTCCTTGGCTAGACATTTCTCTAGTCCACTAGTAAATAGGAGTAATTTACATTTCCCTGAAATTGATACCTCTTAGGAAGTTAAAGATAAAAAGAAGGTGTCTTGTTAAGTACTAAATGGATGCTTACGGCCTGCTCGTTAAGTATGCCACAGAAGTTAACGAGAAGTGCTCCCCTGACGAATACAATTTTTCCTCATTTCGTGGGCATGGCAAGAGGAGCAGGTGGTGGGTGAAATCGGAGAACTTGGCTAACCTGTGGTACGACTATTGTGAGATGACAAAAGATTCGCAGGAACCTCTAGATATCTGTATAGCAGAGAAGATGCCCAAGATAGCTCCTATCACTGCCGACTTCAATTTTACATTCACAGGAATACATGATGAAGCATACGATGGGGAACAATTGTTGCCACTGCTGACCGGTTGCTATCAACATGCCGTGAAGGAGATCTTCGCCGACATCGATGAGGGCTCCATGTATTGCGTGGTCCTGGAGTATCATACCAAAGGTAAGAGAGAGGATGACTGTGAGTCCCATGTCCGCCTGCAATTCCCATATTGCCGTACGGATGCTACGAGTCAGGAGAAGGTCAAGGCTCTTGCTATCAAGCAACTACGGTTGCACAATGCTACAGCTAAGATGAACTTTCAACCTGTAGGAGACTGGAGCGAGATTATTTGCATCCCCAAGGAACTGGAGTTGTACGGTAGTAGCAAGAGTCCCGATCAACCTCCCATGCAAATGTCAAAAGTGTACTTGGGGGTAAACTTAGATGACCTTGATGAGGACTACGAGATAGACTTCGAGGAATACATTGATAGCATTTTCTCACCCACCAATCATGGAGCTTGCAATGAGGGAATTTTGGACGCCGAAGTGCTGGAGGGTGAAGATCCTCTTTACTGGTTGCCCTTGTTCTTCTCCCCCAACTATTGGCTAGGAAGTTTGACTCTCAAGAGAGATGAGATGGTGGCAGATGACGAGAGTGCACTGTTGCAAGACGATGACGATTACAGCATTTGCAAGAAATTGTTGCCACTTCTGGCCCCTTTTCGTTGGGTAGAGAATTGGCATGACCTAGCTACTGCCATATACAATGCTACTGAGGGCTCCAAGTTAGGTTTGGACCTATTGGAACAGTGGAGTAAGAAGTACCCCAGTGACTATACCGAGCAGGCAGAGGAATTATACACTACCCTCAATCGAGGAAAAATTACCATACGTACCTTAGCCTGGTACGCCAATATCGACAGTCCCTCGGCTTACAGGGAATGGCACAATGACTGGTGTGTTGACGCCCTGGATCACTCTCTCAGCCTACTCGACGTGGATGTGGCTAAAGCCTTGTACCGTACTTACTGGTTGTTGTACATCTGTGCTTCGGTGTCCAAGACCAGGTGGTACCGGTATGCTAATCATCGCTGGGTAGAGACGGACCATGGTGTGGAAATAAGGAAGCTCATCTCGGACCAGTTCATCTATAAGTTTGAGTGTATCAGGGTGGAGATGGCAGCACGAGTCCGAGATTCCATGGATTAACAATTCCGGGAGAAGATGGAGATCTCTATCAGGAAGATCTCTGAACTAATCCGGAAGTTGAAGACCGGCTCTTTCAAGGACCGGGTGATGAAGGAGGCCAAGGAACTCTTTTACATGGAGGGCTTCGACGGTATCATGGATTCCAACTCTAACCTGATAGCAGTGCACAATGGAGTGATAGAGGTTCTCAGTACCAAGGCTATCTTCCGAGAGGGGAAGCCCGAAGACTACTTGTCCCGTTGCACTCCCGTGCACTACCGTAAGGATTACACCTGGGAACATCCCAAGGTCAAGGAATTGATGTCTTGGATTAGTAAGGTCTTTGTGGACAAGGAATTGAAGAGCTACTTCCTCAAGTTCTGCGCCTCCTGCTTGAAGGGACGTAACAGTGACAAGATCTTCCCTATCTGGAGTGGAGACGGGGATAACTCCAAGTCCATGATTATCAAGCTCTTTGAGGCCACCTTCAGCTGTTACTGCATCAAGATTCCTGTCACAGCCGCCACCGGCAAGAGGGCTCAGAGTTCCTCTGCCACTCCTGAGATTGCTCGATCCAAGAATGCCCGAGTAGCCTTCTTGCAGGAGCCAGACAATGAGGAGACTCTGAGGGCCTGTTTCATCAAGGAGATCTCAGGTGGCGATTCTTTCTTCGGTCGCATGCTTCATGACAATGGAGGAGACATCCAAGTGACCTTCAAGATTATCCTGGTATGTAACTCCATCCCGTTGTTCGTCAACCCAGACAAGGCTGTCCGTAACAGAGCCTGGATCTTGCCCTTCTTGTCCACTTGGAGTGTAGACGCACCCGAGGATGAGAAGGAACAGTTCAAGGCCAGGGTCTTCCCACTTGACACGGACTTCGAGAATACCATCCCTTCCATGACTCCCGCCTTCATGTGGGTGTGTTTGACATGTTAGGGTGATTACGTGAAGGAGGGGATCAAGAATGCGCCTGATATCGTGTTGGAGGCGACACAGTAGTAGTGGGAGTACAACGATGTGTACCGGGAGTTTATTTCCGAGACCATGAGGGTGTCCAGGGATCGTTCAGGTAAGGAGAGGACAGGCGATGTGTCAGTTAGCTTAGCTGATCTGTATGAGGAATTCAAGAGGTGGTACAAACAGTCCTATCCTAGTACTCGAGTGCCTGAGAAACGGACACTGCGCAAGGAGTTGACAGGTATCTGGGGTCGTCCCATTAGTAATCAGTGGCCAGGCGTGAGTTTCAACGACAGCGTGCGGTCCTCCAGCATGTTGATGTATGGGAAGTAAAAAAACTGGGTACGTAATAACGTACTAAGCGATATTGAGTGGAGACCTGAAGTTCTTAGGTCTAGGGCTAATGGGAGGTTAGTATATTCTCCTAGAAAAGAAGACTTGTGAAAAAGTCGAGAAAAAGTTTTCATGAGAACACCTACATCCAAGTCGCCCCAATGGACACCTTGCCTTCTGAGATCATTGTTAACAACATCCTGTCTATCTTGTCCATTCAAGACATCGCTTCTTGCTCTCAAGTCTGTTCGGACTGGCACTCCCTAAGTTCCGACCAATACTTATGGAAGCAGTTGGTAACCAGAGACTTTGGAGATATTTACGAATTGGAGCAACCCGAGGATGGAGATTACATGTGGTACTGGGAGACTCTTAACACCGAGTACTACTTGTCGGAAGGGTTGACAAAGAGGTCTAAGTATTCTTGCAACAATGCCGCTAAGAGAGGAGATCTGAAGGCTCTCAAGATGCTCCACCGCCAAGGTTACTCTTGGAATGTGGTCACTTGCAGGAAAGCTGCTTTCCATGGACACCTACATATCCTCAAGTACTTGCATGAGCAGGGATGCCCTTGGGACGATTGGGTCAGTCATTGTGCTGCTCTGAATGGAAACCTAGAAATGCTCAAATGGCTGCATGACAATGAATGTCCTTGGGACCAGAAGACTTGTCGTTCTGCTGCACAAGGTGGATATCTGGAGTGTCTCAAATATGCCCATGAACAGGGATGTCCTTGGAATGAGGAAACTTGTGCTGAAGCTGCTTCTAATGTACAGCTGGAGTGTCTCAAGTACGCCCGAGAACAGGGATGTCCTTGGAACTATCGTGCCTACTGCAACACTGCTTACGATGGACATCTGGACACCCTCAAGTGGCTACATGAAAATGGCTGCCCTTGGCACAAGGAGGTCTGTCGATCTCCTTCCAAGGCGGGAAGACTGGACACTCTCAAGTGGTTACATGAAAATGGCTGTCCTTGGGATGAAGGCACTCTTGAGGCTGCTGCTCTGGGGATGAACCAGGATTGTTGGGACTATGCTATACAACAAGGATGTCCTCTGGTAAGTTCTCGGATAAAGTCGATGGCTAGAGATAGGAGGATGTTGAGGGAATAGAGATGTAAAAAACTAATGCCTCTTAGGAGGTACTAGCTGGCATTCTTCCCAGGAGAAGAGTGAAATTCAAGAGAAAGAAGTTTTCATGGAATGCAGTTGCCTCCCGAAATCGTTCTCAATGGTATCTTGTCATACTTGTCAGTTCACGATGTTCTGTCCTGTTCCGAAGTCTGCTCGGATTTGTATGTTCTCTGTTTTGACCAACACTTATGGAAGCAGTTATACCACAGAGACTACAATATCTACACTCCGGATGGATTGAAGATGCTTGAAAAGGTAGGATACTCACAACTGTACCAATATTACTACGACTTGACCAAGATCATGTATATGTACATGGGTATTAGAACTGAGCAGACTTCAGCAGCAATGTTTAGTGATCCTATCTTTGTAACATACTGTATCACGTGCACTGATGCTAGCATCGGTTTCATCCAGGTCACTCTCCCTGTGATTCTAGAGTTAGACTTTGAAATGGAGGAACCTGGATACGGAGGATACTTCTCTTTCCACAATAAGTTTGAGACTTACAGCGCCAGAAAGCTTCACGAACAGTTCAACAACAAAGAGATCTCTCGTCAAGAGGTACAAGAAGTGGTAGAAGATCTCACGAGTGATGGTTACTACCGTACAAAGAGTGGTGGACATGGAGATGCTTTTGAACCCGGAGATGAGACAACTAGGAAACTGTTAGATTTCGGGCTGATAGTGGTGCCGGGATTAGAGAAATTACCGAGTAGTAAGATGAGGAACTTACTAGACTACGGTATAGAGATGCTGTCCTACGACGGTGACGATGATGTGGAAGGGATGTGGAAAGAGGAATTGACTAAAACACTGGAGGAAGCTAGATTGCTGGGAGACTAAAACTTTATTGTATATGTTGAAGTACATATACGTTGTAATGGTGAGTGAAGTTCATGAAAAGTAAGAACTACAAAGATGCAAGAGTTACCACAAGAGACGGAAGTCCTCATTCTCTCTTACTTACCGGTTCGAGACCCCCTTTCTTACTCTGAAGTAAGTCAAGACTCTCATGTTCTCTGTCAAGATCAACACTTGTGGAGACAACTGTTCCTCAAGGACTTCGGATCTGTATGTCCCCATTACTACGCCCAGTTGCTGAGCACGGTTGGTTACTACAAATTATACCAGAAGTATCATGACCTGATGAAGAGGCTCTTCATCAAACTCACTCTTCGCACAGAGACGAAGAATACGGCGCAAGTCAACAATGTCTCGGAACTGTCTGAGGTGGTGTTGAGTGGTGGTCACGTAACCCTTATGAAATTTTATTGTCCTCTAGAAGCAGATCTGGAACCAGGAAGTCCATATTACACTAAATGGGATAACAATAGGAGTCATCTCTGGGTCTTTGCCACTACCATCACTTACGATAGTAGGGAATGCTTTTTGTCCACAATAAAGGAGGCACAACTTCTCTTCGAAGGAGAATGGACCAAACAAACGCTAGAAGATAGCTTGCGAGATCACCTTTCCCAAGGTTACAAACGTCAACTAGAAACGTCATCCACCATTAATCCGCAGATTCTTGATCCTGAAGATAAAGAAGTCAGAGAATTAATACGCTGGGGTCTTATTATTGTATCTGGACTAGAAGGAGACAAGATAAGAGAGTTACTTGACAGTATCAACAGCGAATAAAAACTCGTACCTCCCCGGAGATACTAGTTATGAATTTCAAGAAAAAAAGAGTTTCACGAGAACACCTACTGCTAGTCGCTATGTTGGAACACTTACCTCAAGAAGTTCTTGTCATTCACGTTCTGTCACGACTACAGGTCCAGGATCTCCTCTCGTGTTCCCTAGTCTCTTGGTCTTTCAACCAAGCATGTTCTGATGAGTTCCTTTGGAAGCGATTGACTCTAACGAATATTGCAGATCAAAGTCTTTTTGCTTCTGTGACCTCCTCATTGCCTCTGACAGCAGGATACAAGAGTATGTATCAACATTACATAGGACTATTGAAGGATCTGTACATTGCATTGAGGCTTCGCACTGAAGAGTGTGATATTCCAATGATCAATAATCCCTCTCGTATCACTCACTCGCTCAAGTTCACCAATGCTAACGTAAACATGATGAGGATCGATCTACCGTTAGAAGTAAGTGTGGATTACGACAACCGAGGTCGCACCTATCTAATGTATGAATGAGAGAAGAGATCATCGACTGTAGAAACCCTCATCCTAGCCATGACAGGACCGGTGCCGGTTTCAACTATGAAGAACTCTCGTTCCCAGAACTAGAGAAAGAAATAACAGATTTGGTAGATGAAGGTTTCCTCCTGTACTTGGAAGCGTCAAATACAAATAGGAGATACGATGATGCTCGTTGGTATCTGAATCCTGACGATGAGAGAGTTAAGAGATTAGTAAGTGTCGGAATGATACTAGTGTATGGCAAAAAGGAGTAAAAACTAATGCCTCTCTTGAGGTACTAGTTGCTAAGCCAGGAGGTAGTGAAAATCTTTCGAGTCCGCTTAGGTCTAGGACTAAGGGGACCCAACATATTCTCCCAGGAAAAGAGACTTGTGAAAAAGTCGAAAAAGAGGAGTCTCTAGAACATCACCCTATCCTGAGTCAGTATGCAACACTTACCTGTCGAAATTCTTCTCAATCACGTCTTACCGTCATTACCCGTCTTCGACGTTCTCTCCTGTTCCCTAGTCTCCCAGGACTTTTGGTCTCTCAGTGTTGACCAGCAGTTATGGAAAGCCTTAGTTCACCGAGACTTCTCGGAGTGGTGCGAACTGGAGGTCCCTGCTTGGGGTGATTACCGCAAGTACTACTCAGACTTAAGTGTCAAGTACAAAGATGTCCAAAGGAGAATAGACAACTCCGAATACTCTTGCCAACAGGCCATTGAAGATCGTGAGCTGCTGGTCCTCAAGAAGCTACGCTCGTTAGGTGTACCTTGGGGAGACTTTTGCTTCTCCTCCGCCGCTTACATTGATGACGACCGGTTCTTGGAGTACCTCTTTGAGGAGAAGTGTCCCTGGGATCACATGACTTGTACTAATCTCTCTCATCGCGGGAATCTGAAGTATCTCAAAGTAGCCTGCGAAAATGGGGCGCCCGTGGATAGGTTCGTTTACAGCATTACCAGTAAGGAGTGTTTCATGTATCTCCACAGTCTAGGTATCCCTCTTCCGGTTTGGTTCCTGAGAGATGCCAGGAAGTTAGGTTGGCTTGAATAAAAAAACTAGTGCCTCAAGTGAGGTACTAGCTATTCTTCCCAGCAGGAAGAGTATTGAAATTCAAGAGAAAAGGATTTCTTGAGAACAACCACATGCAACACTTACCTGTCGAAATCCTTTTGAATCACGTCTTGTCATATCTGGACGTATTAGATGTCCTCTCTTGCTCTGAAGTCTCCCAAAATTTCTACCTCCTTTGTCAAGACCAACTTCTGTGGAAACAGCTCTTCCAGCAAGACTTCAACTCTCGTCTTCCTCTGACCAGTAAGGCTTCCCAGATGCTGGACTCCGAGGGATATCTTAAGTTGTACCAATATTATCACCTGTTGACTAGGAAACTGTTCATTGCTCTAGAACTTCGTACAGAAGAGAGCGACACTTGGACGATCAATGACTCCAAGTCTATCGCTCACTCCATTATGTATTTTGGGACAGTAGTATTTCTGATGAGAGTAAATGACCCTATGTATGTAAGTATAGACAGACACAAGAAGAGTTTTACCTGTGGGATGTTCGTGTTGAACGAGGACGAGATGACCTACCACAATGATGGGTTTGATGTAAACTCTGATAGAAGAGTAGGAACAGAAAGAACGCAATGGACACTTCAGACTTTGGAGGATAGCCTGAATGAGAGTTTCTCCCAAGGTTACTTCTGCTCTCTGAAGAGAGATTTCAACTCAGAGGAGAATTCTTGGTTCTTGGATACTAACAAGGAGGAGACCAAGGAGTTCGTAGACTTTGGCTTGGTCAGTGTGGACTTGGAGGAACTTGAGAGTATCAAGAAGAATGGTCGTATCTCTGAGATCTGGTAACTTGTGTAAAAACTAATGCCTCCTCGGAGGTACTAGCTATCTTCTGAGACCGGATAAAATTCAAGGAGAGAAACATGCAGCTACCTCCTGAGATTAGTCAAAGTATTCTTTCTTATCTACCAGTTCGGAATCTTCTCTCTTGTTCCCTAGTCTCTTGGGACCTTCATACTCTCTGTCAAGATGAATATCTGTGGAAGCAATTAATCACGAACAACGAGGGCTATGAAGATCTTGCCATGAATTCTCCTGAAGCTTCTCGCATGATAGAGAAAGAGGGATACCGAAAGTTTTACCAACACTTACATGGACTGCTAATAGACTTGTATATCATACTAGGACTTCGCACTGAAGAACAAAGTTATCAAGAACTCAGTGATCCCTCCCGTATAGCACATGCTCTCAAGTTTAGCAGTGCCCGTTTTTACATGGTGAAAATCTCTATCCCTCTGATGGTAGAAACAGGAGATAATATCAGAGGTAGCACTTGTGAGCGATATCTGGTGTATGAGGAACAATTTAATTGCCGAAGATCGGAATATATGCATCGCGGGGTGATGCGTCCTACCTTTGATTATGAACAACTCTCCCTCCCTGAGTTAGAAGAGAAGATAAGGGGGTTCTATCTGCAGGGATTCTACTTGCGTCCGGTAAAGGGCGCCGTGGTGCCTAATTACTGGTCCTTGGATAGCAAAGATGAGAGAGTCAAGAGATTAGTAGATTTTGAGCTACTACGGGTATATGGTACATACAGGGGATGGAAGGAATCTCCGTATTTGTAAAAACTAATGCCTCCTAGGAGATACTAGCTACTTGAGATTGAAAGATGTCTAAAATTCGGGAAAGGAAAGCATGCAACTGCCAAACGAGATCGTGGTCACCAACATCCTCTCCTGTTTGCCGGTACAAGACATCCTCTCTTGTTCTGAAGTTTCTCATGACTTCCACAATCTTTGTCAAGACCAGTACCTGTGGAAACAACTCTACCAAAGGGATTATGGTATCGTAACGGAGTCTGGACTAAGGAAACTGCAAGAAGTTGGTCACCAGGAATTGTACAAGTATTACCGCAACTTGACTGTTCAGATGTACATCATCCTTGGAATTCGTACAAAGTGGACTCCCGTCAAAGTGATCAGTGATCCCACTTCCGTAGCGTATTGCATTATGCATACTGATGCTAGCGTGACTTTCATCAAGGTTACCTGCCCGGTGGTATTGAAGCTGGACTTCCACATGGAGAACGGTGTTGGGGGACACTTTACTCTTCGTGCTTCGGTTGATACTTACTATGCCGAGACACTTCATCATCTTTTTGTTGACAGGGAGGTCTCTCAGCAAGGAGTACAAGAAGTAGTGGAGAACCTTGTAACCAATGGGCACTACCGTACTGTGAATAGTAGTTTCAACAGCAACCTCGAACCTATGGACAACCTCGTCAGAGATCTGTTAGACTTTGGACTGATGAAGATACCTGGACTAGAGAAGTTACCAAGTAAGAAGATGAGGAATTAGGTAGATTACGGTCAAGAGTTGATACTTGACGACGGTGACTTGGTCAATGTCAACGAGACATGGGATGAGGAATTAGGTAGATTACGGTCAAGAGTTGATACTTGACGACGGTGACTTAGTCAATGTCAACGAGACATGGGATGAGGAATTAGGTAGAGTGCTAGCGGAGCAAGAATCTACGGACTAAAAACTGGTGCCTCCTTGAGGTACTAGCTATTGAAGTTTGAGAGAAAAAGATCAGGAAAGCATGCAACTGCCCAACGAAATCGTGGTCACCGGTGTCCTCTCCTGTTTACCAGTACGGGATATCCTCTCTTGCTCTGAAGTCTCTTGGGATTTCAACGGTTTCTGTCAAGACCGGTACCTGTGGAAGCAACTTTACTTGAGAGATTACGGTATCATGACTGAGACAGGATTAAGGATGCTGGAAGAGATTGGCTACCGAGGATTGTACAAGCATTGCTACATCTTGACTGTCCAAATGCATGCCATTCTTGGGATTCGCACGGAAGAGACTCCCACCACAGTGTTCAATGAACCAACCTTCGTGACATACTGTATTCTGTACACTAATGCCGATATGAACTTTGTCAAAGTTACCCGTCCTGTGACCTTGGGGTTTGACTTCTATACAGGGGATGGTGTACTGGGAGGGAACTTCACTCTCTATCCCGATTTCAACACTTACAGTGCCGGGAGACTTCGTGAGCAGTTTGCAAACAAGGAGATCTCCAAGCAAGAAGTACAAAAGGTGATAGAGGATCTCGTGGCTGATGGTTACTACCGTACCTTGGATGGCACTTACGAAAAGACACTCGAACCTATAGATAATCGCATCAGGGAATTACTAGACTTTGGATTGATGGCAATACATGGATTAGAGAAATTGCCAAGTAAGAAGATAAGGAACTTGCTGAACTTTGGATGGGGACTGCTATCTTACAATCATGAGGATGTTGAGCAAATGTGGGAAGAAGAACTGGGTGCGATGCTAGAGCAATAAAAACTAATGCCTCAACGAGGCATCAGAAGTCAAAGAGGTTATCCCAGCAAAACAGGCACAGAGATTTACAGTAAGCGATGATATGCCCGGTGTCAAGCATCTTCCTGAGATATCTACTCGCTTTCAGGCAGTGAGAATCCAAGACTCCTATCATCATTGAGATCTCCTTCTGACCAGATAAGAAGTCCGAGAAAAGTTCTAATCCAGACAAGTCTGGGAACATCTTTCACAGGACAGCATCCATAGTTATTGCACGCAAATGGGGTATCAGAGGTACTCCTGGTATTAGTTGATAGTTGAAGGGATTCAAGAAGTCGAAGAACGAGAAGGCGTAAGGTAAAAGTGTTACGACGACGTCTAAGATGTCCATTTCTAGTGCCTCTCATGAAGCGTTAGATTTTTTAGTAGATATTGTAGCAGAAGAACTGGTACACACCCTTACACTGGTCAACTACGGCGTCAAGATTCAGCAGATCAATGGCATCCCTTACTTGCTCAATAATGTACCTGAAGCCTCTCACTTCATACAGGGTGTCCATGAGTCTCCTGTTGTTCTCTTGTATGAAGAGTTGCAACACACTGTACGGATCAGGAACGAAGATGTGCATTTGCACGCTTTCTTATCTTTTTCTCGTCACAAGACTAGAAAAGTGCATGTAAACCATGTATCAAGTACTTTCACACTTGCCGATAGTAGGAAAGTTGACCACTTGTACTCCTCAATTCGTTTTGGAGGAGGTAGCTAGATCACAGGGAGTACAGTATGACTACTCATCCTTGAGTGATGAGGAATATCGTCAAGAGGTTATTGCCACTATTCACGAATTGCCTCTGATTAAGGTTCAAACTGCCAATAGACGGCAGATAGCCCGTTTCCTCAATGACAAGTATAGTTGGAACTCTGAAGCCGTGCTCACATCGTTACATTACTACTTCAAACTTATTAACCACCTTCGACTCCTTGATACACAACTACTGGCAAGCCGTATTGTATGGACAATAGAGAAGTACGGAATTGGCCTGCCTGACACTAACGACAAATTCCGAGTGAATGCGGCTATCTTGTATTACTGTTGTCAGAGGTGCAACATTCCTAGTAAGTACAATACTTCCCAAGAAGACCTGATGAGATCGTTAACACTGTGGAATATGCCAGATCTCCAGTCTCAGGCTATCATGAAGTTGCTGACACTCCCTCGTCACTTCCTGTTGGAAATACTCGACAAACCTTGTTTAGGGAAAGATAGCAGTGACCGTGAAACGGAGGTCAGTCATCAATCCCTAGTCTCCTTGATGTCTCTAGGTGTCGAGAAAAGAGTTATCCCCCAGAATAACCATGAGGCTATACATTTTGCTGCCAAGTATTACGACACTGACTTAAGTAGCTTCCCATGTCCTCAAGTAGAATATCAGGCCTTGACTGTAGGAAGCTTTCCTCAGCAGCAACAGGTCAAATGTAACTACTCGCTCAATCCTGACTGTTACAACTTGAAAGTCAACTTCAATCCCCTTTTCCCCTTGGAGTACTACTCTCCCAAAGTTCTTCGACTTCTAGCTAAGCGTGATGGCAACAGTTCAACGCATGTCAGGGATCTCCGGGAGCTGTACGAATTACTGCAGACCTCCTATGTCTCTTGCACTTTCTACTTGGGGTGGCAAGTGCAATGTTGTAACAATGTCACTCTCTTCAACTTGGACAATGTCTCGGAAGTGCCATCAGGAGAATTGCTATCCTACGGTTCCAAGGGTGATGGTAAACTCACTGCTGTCACCGTTGAAGAACTACAAAGCACCTTCCAAGTGCATCGTAACTACATTGATCCCTTTTCCATAGCAGCTGGGAAGAGGGAGGTCTTCTCAAGCTTGGCAATAGGCAAGCTCAGGAAATTGCTCAAGGTTGGCAGTACCAATTGGAAAGCTTTGTCTGAGACCATGAAGGAAGTGGATATCTTCTCCCGTGACAACATGAGTATCGTACGGACCTTCTTGCAACATGCTCCTAGCCATCTTCCAGTGTTGACAGATACCCTGAAAAGTCTGTTGCACCTAGCCATGTACATGAGGGGATGGGAAAATACTCAGGAATATCCTCTCACACTGTGCTTGGTGAACAACCAACACGAAGTAGACGTCAGAGTGACAAGTCAATTGGAACTCTTCGCACG
>VFSW01010711.1_pt1 | contig 12969 bp, 12 predicted proteins | sample 5358111 | NCBI WGS metagenome assembly VFSW01 (sample SAMN11554181, study PRJNA540505) | mine drainage metagenome | isolation source: sediment from site ElyBrook_90M | place: USA: Ely Copper Mine, Vershire, VT | collected 2017 | reverse complement strand
GATGCGGGCGATAACACAGCCCTTCCCGCCACAGACCAGCGAGGCTACCCGCGCATCGCCGCAGGCAATGGAAAGGAGATCGTGGATCTGGGCGCGGTCGAGAATGGCTTGGTTCTGTTGACAGCGCTGCCGCAAACATCCAACACGATAGCTCTGAATGGGTTTGAATTATCGCTGATGGGCGAAACCAACCGGGATTACGTCGTTGAGTATTCCACCGATCTTTCCACATGGAACGCTGTCAGTACGAATTACATTCCAGCGCAGGGTTCCGCGACTCTTTACGATCCCGGCGCCAAGAATTCTGGTCAGAGCCGGTATTATCGCGCCTTTGCTTTGCCGGGCCAGTGAGGCAGGGACGCCTCGCCTGCCCTCCGTAGCTTCAGCGAAGGTGGCCGAGCCGTCCCTGCCTTTTTTCTTAGGGCAATTCCACAATTTCCAAATGGCGATACTGAACTTTCGTGTTGGCGCCGCCGTGAATTTGGAGGGCGATGATTCCGCGATGTGGAATGCTTTCGTCGGTCTCCGTAAAATCAACCGTCTTCACGTCGTTGAGCCAAAGCTGAATGTGCCGGCCCTCCGCGCGAATCCGGTAGTCATTCCAATGGCCAGGTTTAAGCGCTGTCGCGCGCGTCTCCTTTTTTGCCTCCGCCAGATTTTTGTCGCGGCGGCTTTCATCGTATAAGTTCCCATCCGTCTCCGCGCCAAGATCGGCCTGGTAGCCTGAGACTTCGAAATTGTTTGTCACGCGCTGCGACCAGAACTGGACTCCGCCGTTCACGAAACCATTCGAGCCTTCCACCTTGTATTGGAGCCGCAACTCGAAGTTCCCAAATTCCCGCGTCGTCGCCAGGAATTCGTTGTGCGGCTGCTTTTGCTCCATCCGGCCAGCCGCGATGCAGCCATCCTCGACCCGCCAATTGTTGGTATTGCCCTCCCAGCCGTTCAGTGTCTTCCCATCAAAAATCACGACTTCATTCCCGGCCCAAGCGTCAAATGAAATTGAGAAAGCGACGGCCAGAATCGCCGCCAGCCAAAGAAATGAACTTGTTGCCTTACGGACGCCCGGCAGACAATGGCCGAGAGGGTTAATCGCTGTCGTTCTCATTCCGGAAGCGTATCGCGATTGACTCGTCCTGCAAAGGGCTGTTTATTCGATCAGTTCGAATTCCAAACCGCGAGTCCCGGCCTGACTGTTGCCTCAGCAGCGCAGACCATTGTGACGGCAAACTGGACGGGAACCGCCGGATCTTCATATCAAATTCAGAGCACGACCGATCTGTTGCATTGGGAACCGATGAACGGAGTCATCGTGGGAAATGGCGGGCCCATGCCTGGCCTTGTGGTTCTTGGGGCGCATTCGTCGATGGATTCTCACAATCGTTTGGAACATATCTCAGAAATATAAGGGTATCAATGCGGCGGACTTGTGCGACAATGATCCGTGGTTTACCCTGGTGAATATATCATCCGCCATTTTTGATTGCAGCGCGCCGGATTTGAGTTCGTGTCCGGACGAGTCGCTGCCTGAGTTCGCTTTCATCGGACGCTCGAACGTCGGCAAGTCCTCGTTGCTGAACATGCTGGCGGGCGAGCAGGGATTGGCCCGCGTCTCGCCGAGGCCGGGATTCACCAAGCTGATTAACCTCTTCACGATGAACAAAACCTGGCGGCTGGTGGATCTGCCGGGCTATGGCTTCGCCCAGGGCGCGCAAGCGGACACGGCGCGTTTCAACCAAGCCGTGAACAACTACTTGGAGAACCGCCCGAACCTTTGCCTGGTCTTTGCGTTAATCGAGTCTGGTTTGCCGCCGCAGCAAATAGATCTGGAGTTTGTTGAATGGCTCGTGCGCCGCGCCGTGCCGTTCGTCCTGGTCTTCACCAAGACCGACAAGGTGTCTCCTGTCACCGCGCGGGCGAACATCCAAGCATTTACGGACCGCGTTTCGGCTTGGTTCGAGAAACCGCCGGCTGTGTTCGCCTGTTCCGCGGAGACTGGGCAGGGGCGGCGAGAATTGCGCGGCGCAATCGACGAGCAGATGACGGCGATCGAAGCTGCGGCGATTCCGGCGCGCCTGGATCCGGAAACCGGGCCAAACCGAAGTCCGGAGGAGCGCGTTCGGGAAAACCGAAAGCGGCGTCCCGACCTCAACCGCCCTTGGTGAAGCGTGGCCAGGTCCAATAAATATCCCCGACCTTGCGCCTTGAGGCTTTTTTAACCGCGCGATGGGATTTGTCTGCGAGAATCCGCGCCTTGGCCTGCGTCAAAAATCCCCTGGCGCGAATGCATAGTTGTTTAAGAGACACTACACTATACATGTGCGCACAAATAACGCTACATTATGACAATCAAAAAAAACGGCTCCAACAAGCCCCGGTAAAATCAATCCAGGCGATGGAGTTGTCGAAACGCCGTGGCCGGTGAGTGCCGCTTGGCGCGCCATATTTGTAGCAACCACGAAGGAAACGCCCCAAGCCCCGCAGGGCGCGACATATTCCGCGCACATGAGGCCAACGCAAGCCGGTTGACGATGCCGCTCCTGGACGGAGCTTGGAAGTGTTGGGTTGGTTCGCTTTCTGCAAAGATTCCGCCCCTGAACGAGGCTGCTGGCGTGGCAATCAGCCTCACCCACTTTCAATCGCACCCAAAACCACCATTTTCAGAAAAAAAATGCGTTGATCTGCCTCAATCTGCGGCTCTCCATCCCAGCCCAACTTGCGCTTTATGTTATGATGAATCCATGAACGCGCTCGAACGGGAGACCCAATACATCCGCAAATGGCGCCCAATCGCCATTAAAGGGGATATGGCTGCCATGTCGAACGTCGCTGCGGCGTATCGCATCATTGAAAACTTCAAGCTTTCAGCCCGATGGCACAAGAAGGCCGCAGAAAAGGGAAACGGCGATGACATGGTCGATTGGGGCTATTGTCTTCAGCACGTCATCGGCGTTCGGAAAGACGAAAAGGCCGCCGAGCGGGCGTATCGCTCGGCCATCGCATTCGAATGCATTACGGAATACGGCCGGGAAGACGCGATGTACCAACTAGCCGTGCTCTTGCTAAACCAACACTCTGCCGCTTCGCGCCGCGCCGCAAAAAGACTTCTGCGTCGCGCCAACAAGGACGGAGACTATCCGGAGGCCGAGGCTCTCTTGCAGCTTATTGAAAATGGCGAAGTCCAGAACGTTTGTATTTGCCGTCGCCACCTCAGACCCCGTCTTGCGAAGCGGCACTGTCCCCGGCACGGGCCGCGCCGGGCGATGGCGCGGGGCTGAAACAACCCGCTCGTAATCGCCGTTGATGCCGGAGGCATCAGGGCCATGAGCCGGTGGTCGAGCGAAGCCTGCGAAGCGACACCACCGGGACCGAAATTCATCAAAAAAGCGCCCCGGCAGGGAGTGCCAGCCATGCGCCATCCTAACGTCCGCCCCGAAAACCAATAACGATTGGCCTTCGGAGGGCGGCTTGAAATATGCGATTATGTTGGTGACGCCTTTCCGCCTCTCTGACACCTTTCTCGCGCGGACTCCAACTCGTAGTTATGCTACGTGGCGCAACGCGGGCGCAACTGGTAGTTAAACTGTGTGCTTCAAAAGAAACTAGGTCGCCGCATCGCCGAACTTCGTCACTCGCAAAAGCTCACTCAGGAGCAGCTTGCGGAAGCTCTTGGTTGCTCTGTTGAATTCATCAGCCTCGTAGAACGCGGCGTGAATTCCCCATCTGTTGCAAGTTTGGAAGATTACGCCAAGGTTTTAAAGGTCAACGTCAGGGATCTTTTTACCTTCGAGGACAGGAAGCGATGAAAAGATCTTCACAGAACACCCAATACATCAAGCATCTGAAGGCCACCCTGGCTGGTGTTGTTGCCACGCTGACCTCGAAAGGCATTGAATCACGTCATCTCGCTTTTGGAGGACAAGGTCCAAAGCCCGAGAAGAAACCGAGGGTTCCAACCGATGCGCGTTCTGAATTTCTAGCCAATCGCGCGATGGGCGATTGGGCTGAAAAGATTTTGACCGCCGCCCTGACTGTTGCATTGCCGGAGTGGAAAGTGGCGCAGTATGGCAATAGTGACCGCATCGCAGCAGCGCATCCAGAGTTCAAAGATCGCTACCTCATCGGTTTGGAAGCAACCCGCCTTTTTCGGAAGCGTCCAGATTTGCTGCTCTTTCCGAAAGCGGTTCCGATAGATGAAGATGTGTCAGAACAAGGACAGGCGGAAACCGAATCTGCAGTGAAGCAATCTGTCGCCGCGATCGAGGTTCGATCCAGCAAGTTTGAAGCATGAAGATACATGGCTGTGAGACAACAACAACGTGGCGCCGGAAATAGCACAGGACGTGAAACGCCGAGCTTCACTGTCAAGGTTGAGGATTTGGCTATTGTCTATCGCTGGCTTGAGAGCTATTGCGTGCCACACAGCTACTGCCAAGTGTTCTTCGACTCTGTTTTCGCCATCAATTTCATTGATATTTTTTCTACAATCGCCAGCGGCACGGGTTTTTCTATCGAAACACCGGCAAAGAGTCAGGAGAAATCCACCATAATGATCCCGATCACCCGTGGATTGCAGGTGGGAGGAGCTACTTCGCTGCCAACTTTTGCCGCTGAGCACCGAGTGACAGAACTCGGCCGCCACGACGCCTACGTGGTTCCGCAAGGCGGAGGCTTTGTATTGCAGGCTGACAAAATGCGCCAAGTCCTGCTGCCACGCTGATTCTATCTATGCCTCTGCGCTCGCAGGCAGGTCAAGATAGCCGGCGACTAAAGCGTCAACCTGTTCGTTACGCTTATCTGACGGCAGAGCTTCCAGTTCCGCTAGATGTTTGACAATCTTTTTGGCTTCGTCCTCGCTGCAAGGTGGCAACTTCGGACAGGGCAAAGATTCAACATCCTTTGGTTCCAACTTATTCAGACCGTCGCCATAAAAACGGTTTACCCGGGCAAATGAGTCGCGACCCCATGAGCTATTTAAGAAGAGCGTGACGAGGGGCGCAAGGTTTTTGTGCCCGAGTCTTGCGTAGAGGCCATGAAAACAAGTGAGATTTTTAGCTTCTGACGTGTTTAGAATATACTTTACAGTTTCTCGCGAAAACACGGCTACCCAAATATCCGCCACTGCGCGGTTTTCCGGCAAATACCATACTGGCCTGTGGCTGGGGAGGTGGCGCTGTGGTATGCCTAAGCGCTCGCCGATTTGAAGGTAGTTGGCAAAAGTTGAGCCGTTATGACTAGGGCTAAGGAGGTAGCATCTCCGATCTGAAACCGCGAGCGCGGCTAATTTTTCTGGGGAGAACACGAGGCCGTCAGCATCTGTGGCCTTCGTCACACACGGCACGACGTGTGACAGGTTTAGATTATGTTCGCGCAACCCTGCCTTGCTCAGGCAGAAAAAGTCATTTGCTCCGGTGGCAATGCCGCGTCGGCAGTCGAAGTAGTTTCCCACTTTGTCTGGAAAGAGTGGTTTAGCCGCAGGGGCAACTCCGTTAAAGAGCAAATTCAGCCACTTGTCATTCGGGGAAAATGTTTTGAGGTCACTGTATTCCAGGTTGCTACCAGTTGCGGGCTGCGACAGGAGATACTTTGAGAAGCTTTGAGCTTCTTCAAGCGATTCAACTTTCGTTACCAATGAGGAGGCCGTTTTGGGTCGTCCCTTTTCAAGAAAAACTATTGCGCTTGTTGTTAATGCGTCTGCGAACAAATTCAAAGCCGGGTTGAAGACAACGAGGCCGGCGGGCCGCATTGCATTTTGAAGGTGTTTCTTGATCTCCTCGCCGAAATTTGCGTTGAGAAACTCAGCGGGCAGCAGCACGGCCGCTCGACCGCGGGGTGCGAGGTCTTCCCATATTTTGAGAAGGAAAAGGGCGTAAAGATTTGTGAGGCGGTCAAGCCGAGTCCCAAAACGCTCTTCAAAGCCGCGCCAAATGTCTTTGGAGTAATCAAGCCTATGCGCTTTTACATAAGGCGGATTGGCAATGATGCCTTGAAACTGTCCGGCGTCGGAAAGCAGGTAGTCGGCAAGGATAAGCTTTGTTCCCTGAGGAGCCGCACTCTTGGCCTGCCGCAAGGTTTCTTGGTCACGCTCAACACCAATGAATTTAGCATGCGGATTGAAGTGATGGCATTCGTGCAGCAGGCTACCGAGACCCGCAGCCGGATCAAGGACGGTCGTCGGATTTACGGACATAACCCAGCGCGCCATCATCTTGGCAACGAGTTGTGGCGTGGCGACTTGTCCAAGCGATTTCGTCTCGCGTTTCCAATCAAGCGCGTCAATGTGAGGGTTCGTTTCACCGACAGCGGTTTCGACAGTGTTCGGCTCGTAATAGAGCGAGAGGAAATTTTGATTTTCGCGAACGTTCATGGCCCAAAGACTGCCAGCAGTTAAACTACGTGTCAACCGTGAAGATTAAGCCGCCAAAAAGGGAAATTAAATCGAACCCAAATGAAACATGCCTGCGTCCATCTCCCATTCTTAATCACTCCCCGGCCCAACTTCGGGAACCGGTTGTGTTGGCACTGGCATTTCCACCTCATTCACCGGCTTCTGAAACACTTCTTCCACGGCGGATTTGGGGATGTAGCAGCGGAAGACTTCGGTGAAATCTTCTTTCACATGGCCTTTGGCGGTTGCCTCCGGCATCTTACGGCCAATCAAGGAAGAGCCAACAGAAGGACACAAAGCACACGAAGGAGGGCGAACGGCCCGGGCCAGACGTTTTGCTCCCCCTTCGCGCCCTTCGTTTCCTTCTGTTAAGACCCTTACGGCAAATTTCATTGTCGCTGCAAAAGCCGTCACAAGGCGTCACATTTTTAGCGTCGGGGTTCGACGGAGTTTCGCCCTGCCAAGATTGAAGGCCCGCTCTTGTGACGGCTCTGTGTGAGGGTTTGTGACGGCCTTTGTGACGGGTTAAGTCATTGATTGACAACGTTGTGACGGGTGTGACGGCTTTTTAGGGGGGTGTGTATGCATGCTCGCCCAAAACGCAGGTTTCGGGATCCTCACCCGTCATTGTTCAAAAAGTTCCAGGGGACTCCAGTATCACCTAGTCGCAGCAAATCGCAGCAAATCGCAGCAAATCGCACCTCTTATTTTAGACACCCGAACAGTCGACTCGGCGTCACGGCGTCGGCGCTGGTCAAAAAGACACAGAATCCTCGATTCGAACAAACTTAAGCCTACTCAAGCCCAATAAAGGCAAATCAAGCCAAATAAAGCCATTGCGGCAAAGCCCCGCTCCTGCGTTTCAAAATATCATAATTCTATATGACGCAATCGCGCCCGCGGAGGTCGGTCTGGCGGCGGTTTCAAAAACAAAGATGAATCCTTGTAAGCGCGCGATAGCCATCGCAAACTGGCGGCAGCCATGATGGCAGAAGATTCGCAAAACAACGGGCCTGAAATTAAGCCTCCAATCATCCTCGCGCCCTGGCTGGTTTTTTTGGTGGCGCTAGGTTTTTATGGGCTGACGCTGAACCACGGCTTGACGTTTGCCAGTGTCCCGTTTGTCTCGCAGGTGACCGGTTGGAATTGGCATCCCGCGCCACTGGCCTGGAGGGCGGCGCCCAATTTTCAACCGCTATGCTTCATCTTGACGTAGCCGTTTCGGTGGCTGCCGGGCGGCGCGCAGGTGATCGGGCTGAACCTGTTCATGGCCGTCTGCGCTTCGCTGACTCTGGCGGTCCTGGCCCGCTCGGTGCGCCTCCTTTCCCATGACCGCGCGCCTGGGCTGCGTGAAACCGTGTTTGGGCAGTTGTTCGCGTACTTCGGTTCCGTGATTTCGCACAACAAAACGCTGCTCTTTCGAGACCGGACCAAGGAGCTTCGGCGGATGGAAGGCGCCAAATGGACGCAAATCGCCATGCGCGGGTCTTTTCTGGCGGCGGGGCTGGCGGTCGTTTTGCTGGGGGCGCAGCTCACGTTTTGGGAAAATGCAATTTCCGGGACGGGCGAGATGGTTCATCTCCTGATTTTTGCCTTCCTGATACAGTGTTTGCTGGAATTCAGGGTTTCGCAAAAGAATGAGTGGCTGTATGGTTTTTCATTCGTTTACGGCGTCGGATTGGCGAATAGCTGGAGCCTGATCGGCTACGCGCCCTTTTTCTTGCTCTGGCTGGCCTGGTTGAAGATGAGCCCTTTATTTTCCTCGACCCTCCCGGCGGGCGGCTACTCGCCGATTTGGTTCAGTACCATGGCGGCTTTCAAGACGAAGGTCTGGAGCATTTTTGCATGGATAAAGAACGCACTGGCCGTGAACTGGCGGTGCCTTTTCATGATGGCGATTTGCCTGGCGCTCGGGCTTGCCCTTTACGCGCTGATTCCCGCGATCGGCGCGATGCGCGGCGAGGGAAATTTCTGGGAATTGCTGCGGCAATGGCTCGGACAGCAGCACTATCTACTGCAAAAGACGCCGCGCTATTATTTTGCGGTTTCCGGCCTTCCGAGCGCGATTGCGCTCGTTTTTGCCCTCAGCGGCTGGCCGTCTTTCAATATCGAATTCCGTAATATTTCGGACATTTACACGCGGCTCCTTTTTCGGTTCCTCCACATCGCGTTCCTCATCATTAGCGCGCTGATGTTTTTTGATATCGAGATCAGCCCGAGCCCGAGGGCGCGTTTTTCCGCTGGGTTGATGGGGCCTCCAACGTATCTCAGCTTTTATTATATGGCGGCGCTCTGTGTCGGCTACTTTTTCGGCCACGTCTTCTTCTTTTTTGCCAAGGACCGTTAATATCATTGGGGCCAGCCGCGCGGGGTATTGCGGACGGGCAACGCGGTGACGGCAGTGGCGCTTTGGATTGGCGCGATCGCGGCGCCGGCGACGCTGGCGTGCGTCAACTTTGCGCATATCCGGGATTTTGACAGACCTGTCGTCTCTGAATACGCGGATGAACTGGCCCGCACGCTTCCCCAGAAACCGGCGATTGTCATGGCTGATGATCCCGCCCGCCTTTACCTAGCCATGGACGCCTGCCGCCGCCTTGGATTGCCGGCGCAATGCGTCTTTGTTGAAAGCCCCGAACTGAATCACCGCGAATATGTCCGGTATCTCGCGGGCCGTTACCCGTCGCTGGACAAGGAAATTGGCGACACGACGACTATGCCGGAGGAGATCAACGACGCTGCGGTGGGTAATTTTTTGGCGCATCTCGCGGGGCGGGACCCGGTGTATTATCTGCACCCCGGCTTTGGAAAACGTTTCGAGCGGGTCTTCATGGCCCCGCACCGCCTGGGTGGAATCGTGCTGCCGGATCCCACCAACGCCTTGGCCACGCTGCTGCTGTCTCGGTCAGACATTGGCGCCAACCAAGCCTTTTGGCATGGCTTGGAAATGGAAAAACTTGAACCGCTGCCGGAACTGGCGAAAAAAAACGCCAACGCCCGGTTGATCGCGACGTATTACTCTGAATGCCTTGATTACTGGGGAACCGAATTGCAAAAGGCGGCGACCGGTTTGGGCCTTTCAACCCAGGACAAAGGCGCGTTGCTAAAGGACGCCGCCGATCAATTCCAGGAAGCACTGCGGTTGAACCCCAATAACATCATGGCCAGGGCGAATCTTCAGTTCAATTTCCAATGGCGGGGCATCCCGAATTCCGAACCGCCGCTAAGCGTTTCGGAATTTTCAGCCCAAATCAATCAACGGTGGGACTACGCGCTCAATTTGATGGGCCCGCCGGACACGCCCGCCCTAAACAATCGGGTCGGGGAATTCTTTGGTTATAGCGGTTTTCCGATTCAGGCTGCCCATAAGTTTCAGCGCTGCCTTGAACTTTCGCCCAAAGATCCAGATGGCGAGTTGAACCTGGCCAAGAGTTACATTGATTTGAACCAGCCGGACGCCGCTTTGAAATTATTGGGCAGGGCCCGGGCAGGTTTCGCCGGCAATCCGCTCGAATTGATTCGCGTGGAGGCGCTGGCTTGCGCCACAAAAGGCGACTTTGCCGGCGCCGAGAAATTATTGGCCGGCGAGCGCGCAAAAGATCCCGGCAACGCCAGGTTCCTCGGCGTGATGGCCGAGTTTTACCGGCGGATGGGCTATTTTTCGCTGCGGGAAGGAGTGAAATCACCTTCCGGCAAGGGCGAATTCGAGAAGGAAGCGGCGGGTTGGTTTAACAAGGCAATTCAAACCACGGACGATCAGTTGAAAATCTTGAACGCGGCCGGCGCCGATCCCGACGAGATGAACGATGCGACCCTGAACAAGGTCGAGGCCGAGATGACCATGAAGGATTATCAGGCGGCCATTGCGACGCTGAACGGACTTCTCGAACGCGACCCGAAAAGCAACGTGGCGCGGCTCAACAGGGCGATCTGTGAATTTGAGCTGCATCGGTATGATGCCGCGCGGGAGGATTTTTTGGCGTTGGAGAAGTTGTCGCGAAATCCATCACCCGTCGTCTACGCTTGGCTGGCCAAAGTGGCCAAGGCGACCCGCGACACGGAGTCGCAAATCCGCTACGACAGGCTGTTCATTGATAACGCCAGGACGGATACAGTCGACTTCACCAACGTGACCCGGGAACTCCGCGCCTTGGAGGGAAAGTGAAATTGGCGCGGGGAGGCGCAAGAAATCAAATCTGCGGTTTGCCTCGTTGACTTTCTGCCTAGCCCTCGTAATTTTTGGTGTCGTGTTAGAATTAAACTGGTTCGTCGCGCATGCCCGTCCGAGGCGCGAGAAAAAGATTGCGGAGTTTTGCAGGCGGAATTCCATTTCCGCGGTGCTTCCGTGCTTCGAGTCCGCCCATAAATATCGTGGGAAAACGGTGGTTTTTGAAAAGCCCTTGTTTCCCGGCTACGTGTTTATTCATTGCGAGACCTCCCAGGCGGGCGCAGTCCGGCAGAGCGATCATATTGCCAACCTGCTGACCGTCTTCGATCAGGAAACATTCAGCAGGCAATTGGGCGATATCATGCGGGCGCTGGATGCGAAGCTTGGCGTGTATCTGGCGCCGGCGATTTCCGAAGGAATGCGCGTGCGAATCAGGGGCGGGGCTTTGCAGGGCATCGAAGGCTGGGTGGAAAAGCGGCTCGGCGTGAGCACCGTCCTTTTGCGGCTGGATTTTATCAATCAGGCCGCCGCTGTGAAGCTGGAGGCGGATTTGCTGGAGCCAGTTTGAACCGCGTTCTACTGATGCGGCCTGATTTTTCAGCGAGATGCATGGCGCAAATGCCTGCCTGGCTCAATTCGGGCTTGTTCGCGGGAATTTATGTCTTTATCTTTTCCCCGCAATGGTCGAAATGACAGTCAATGGAATATGGCAAAGAAAGCACTTATTACGGGCATTACGGGGCAAGACGGCTCTTATCTTGCGGAGTTGCTGCTGGAGAAGGGCTATGAAGTTCATGGGATTATCCGACGCGCCAGCAGTTTTAACACGGGACGCCTCGAAAAAATTTACGCGGATCTCCACACTTCGGGCCGGCAGCTTTTTCTTCATTACGGCGACCTGAGCGATGGCAGCGGGTTAAGCCGCTTGCTGGGAAGAATCCAGCCGGACGAACTTTACAACCTCGCCGCTCAAAGCCACGTAAGGGTCAGCTTTGACACGCCGGAGTACACAACGGATATCACGGCGACGGGCACGCTGCGCTTATTGGAAGCCATTCGCGAAACCGGCTTGCGCCCGCGCTTTTATCAAGCCTCCTCCAGCGAAATGTATGGAAAGGTGGTTGAGATTCCCCAGCGCGAATCCACGCCATTTTATCCGCGCAGCCCTTACGGATGCGCGAAGGTTTATTCGTATTGGATCACCGTAAATTATCGGGAGTCCTACGGATTGCATGCCAGCAACGGCATCCTTTTCAACCATGAATCTCCCCGCCGCGGCGAGACCTTTGTGACGCGAAAGATCACCCGCGCCGTGGCGCATATCGCAAAGGGTTTGCAGAATAAACTGTATCTGGGAAACCTCGACGCCAAGCGCGATTGGGGATATGCCAAGGAATACGTGGAGGCGATGTGGATGATGTTGCAACAAGACCAGCCGGACGACTATGTCGTGGCCACAGGCGAGACCCATTCCGTTCGCGAATTCCTTGATTTGGCATTCGATCATGCCAATCTAGACTGGAAAAAATATGTTGAGATGGACGAGCGATATTGCCGTCCCACCGAGGTGGATCTTCTCATTGGCGATGCCGCCAAAGCTCGCGCCAAATTGGGTTGGAAACCGAAGACAACGTTTCCCGATCTTGTCAATTTGATGGTTGACGCCGATATGACGCTGCTCGATGACCATCTCCAAGGGCGATCTCCCGTTACGCGCTGATTTTTTGATGAACACCGATTCAAGAATTTATGTGGCTGGACACCGCGGCCTGGTTGGCAGCGCGATTTGGCGCGAGCTGCAGCGGCTTGGCCACACTGGTTTAATTGGCAAAAGCCATGTGGAGCTTAACCTGGTGGACGGCGCGGCGGTTAAGAGCTTTTTCGAGCGCGAGAAACCCGAGTATGTGATTGTCGCGGCCGCGAAAGTCGGCGGGATTCTGGCCAATGACACGTATCCGGCGCAATTCCTTTATGAAAACCTGCAGATTCAGAACAACCTGATTCACTCCGCCTATCTTTCCGGAGTCAAAAAGCTGTTGTTCCTGGGCAGCTCGTGCATTTATCCGAAACTGGCTCCGCAGCCGCTCAAGGAGGAGCATTTATTGACAGGGCCGCTTGAGCCGACCAACGAATGGTACGCGGTGGCAAAAATAGCCGGCATCAAGATGTGCCAGGCTTACCGCCGCCAATACGGATGCGATTTCATCAGCGCCATGCCGACCAGCCTTTACGGCCTCAATGATCACTACGATCTCAAGCAATCCCATGTTCTGCCCGCGTTGATCCGCAAATTCCACGAAGCAAGAATTTCGGGCGCGCCATCGGTGACTTGCTGGGGCACCGGCGCGCCGCGGCGCGAAGTTCTTTTGTCGGACGATCTGGCCCGCGCGGGCGGGTTTCTGCTGGGTCATTT
>VFSW01010710.1_pt1 | contig 12970 bp, 13 predicted proteins | sample 5358111 | NCBI WGS metagenome assembly VFSW01 (sample SAMN11554181, study PRJNA540505) | mine drainage metagenome | isolation source: sediment from site ElyBrook_90M | place: USA: Ely Copper Mine, Vershire, VT | collected 2017 | reverse complement strand
GGGAAGGCCTGGGCCGCGCGGGTACGCTTTTACGAACTAGGGCAGCGAATGGGCTAGTCTGGGGATCCGACCCGCAAGTCGGCGTGGCAGTTTCTGGCAAAGATTGCAGACCTCCGATAGAGCATGCTAGAGAAATTCGCCGAACCCATGAATGTGCCGCTGGTCGATTTGGTGGAATGAGGTCCAAACATCGTTTCGCGGAGGAAGCCAATGGATGAATACAAGACGGAAAAGGCGGTGTACACGCCGAATGACTTCGTTCTCTGGCGAGAGAATGAAATGCTTGAAATCACGCCAAAGTTTCAGAGGCGATCGGTTTGGCGAACTCCAGCGCGTTCATACTTTATCGACACGCTTCTGCGGGGAATGACCGTTTCCCCAATCTATCTTCGGCTCACCCAGAATAAGACAAAAACGAAATGGATTAGGGAAGTCGTCGATGGCCAGCAAAGGCTCAGGAGCGTGCTGGATTTCATCGCTGACGAATACCGCCTCTCTAAAACGCTGAAGGCGGAGTGGGCGAGCAAGAAATTCGCCCAATTGACGGAAGCCCAGCAACAGCAAATAATGTCGTTCAGCTTTACGGCGGAAATCTTCAAGGGCATTTCCGACAAACAAATCCTGGAGGTGTTTTGCAGGCTGAACATGAATGGCGTCGCGCTCAATGAACAAGAGCTTCGCAACGGCCGATATTTTGGGCTGTTCAAGCAGTCCTGCTTTGGTCTCGCGCTGGAGTACCTTGAGTTTTGGCGTAAACACAGAGTATTTAGCGAGCAGAGCATTGCCCGGATGCTCGAGGTGGAGTTGACCAGCGAGTTACTGATTGCCGCGCATGAAGGAATGCAGGATAAGAAGAAATCTATAGGCACCTTCTACGACAAGTGGGACTCAAACTACCCGGATGAAGGGCGGGACAAGAAACGCTTTCAAGACACGATGAGCACGATTGCCGAGACCTTTGCAGACGATGGCTTGGCGTCGAACGAGTTTAGAAGAGCTCCGCTGTTCTATACGCTGTTTTGTGTTGTGTTCCACCATCTATTTGGCTTGCCAGGCATTCAGAGAGTAACCCCCCGAAAGCGTCTGACGCCCGATCAGCGGGACGCGCTTAGAGATGCCGTAAACGTCCTGTCGGAGGTAATCATCGAAGCCAAAGATCCCACCGCTGAAACTCCACGCAGATTCAAGGCGTTTGTCGCGGCTTGCCAGCGGCAAACCGACAATCTCAGCCCTAGGAAGATTAGATTCAATAGCCTTTTCGATGAAGCATTCTGATTCAAAATGTCTAGACGTATACCGCGATTCGACCTTGTGCTATCTAGCCAAGCGAATGCGGCGATTTCGATCGTTCGGGCGGGGGAAATCGCGCACGCCTCTGGCGGACCCGCTATTCGCAAGGAATGGAGCGTCAGCAGGCTAGAGGCATTGCACGAACTGGCGTACCTCCGTGTGTTCGCGGCTTGGGAGACGTTTCTTGAGGCTGTTTTCTACCGCTCTCTTTGCGGCTATGCTTCCACCGCGGGGCAAGAGACGTTGGTAGCAGGCGCATACTACTCGAGTCTGACGGCAGCGGAGACCGCAGTGTTGGGTCCCCATACGTATTTGCTCTGGCACAGCCCTCAAAGAGTGATCGACCGGTGCCGCAGGTACATTCGCTACGGCCCCGGATTTCCAGCCCGCCAGGAAACTGTGATCGCGTCCAACCTAGCGCGTCTTGAGAGTCTGGCGGCTACTCGTCACAGAATTGTGCATGATCATGCCGACGCGAAGCGGAAATTCGACAATGCGACGCTGCATATAGCCGGAAGAACATTTTCGGCCTCCCGCCCCGGCAGATTCTTGCGCGACTGGGACCATTCAGCGCTGCCGCGCCGCCGATGGCTTGAGGTAACAATTGCGGAATTAACATCGCTCGCCCGTCAGATCGTCTGATGAGCCAAGGGTATTCTTGCCCTTATTAGCGGTCTTGGCTCAGGGCTCCACTTCCTTTTTCCAGTATTCGAGCGCGGGACCGTTGGACACCTCCCTGTGCTTCTCAACCGCCCGGGCACGCAAGGCGTTCATCCCTTCGTCGTTGAGAGGCTTGAAGCTCTGCGCGATGCGGACGTCGTCTTCGAGCTGGCCCAGCGTCGAACAGCCGAGCACCGCGACGTGCACGGGCAGGGATAGCGTGTAGTCAAGGCACTGCTTCACGCCGAAAGCCCGCAGGAGGTACCCATTGGCGAAGATCTTCATCCCCAGGACCCCGATGCCGCGCCGGACCGCCTCCGGCAGAGTCTCCTTCTCGAAGCTGAGATAAGCGGTGTCGGCGGCGTGCAGCGGCATGAAGATCGTGTCGAATTTGTCGCAGCGTTGAAGCAGAGAGAGGTGCAAGAACGGATTGGCGTGTCCGGTGAACCCGATAAAGCGGCATTTGCCTGCCTTCTTGGCCGCTTCGAACGCTTCGAGAGCGCCGCCCGGCTCGAGGATGCGATCGATATCCTCCTTCTTACCCGCATCCGTGCCGACACTGTGCATTTGCCAGAGGTCGACGTAGTCGGTCTTCATCCGCTTGAGCGAGAGATCGAGGTCGGCTTCCGCTCCCTTGCGTGTCCGGTTTCCGCTCTTCGTGGTGAGGAAGATGTTCTTGCGGAACTCCGGGATCGCGGCCCCATAGACGTCTTCGGCGTGCCCATTCCAGTAGCCGCGAGCCATGTCGAAGTAGTTGATGCCCAGATCATAGGCGCGCCGCACGAGGGCCGTGCCCTCCTCGAAGGAGGGCGCCAGGTGGAACCGCGCACCGCCCATGGCGATGATCGTCACCTTCTGTCCCGTTTTGCCGAGAGTCCGCACGGGAATACCGCCAGCCTTGGGACTCTGCGGCTTCGCACTGGCCGCGCCGGCCAGCCCGGAGAAAACCGCCCCGAAGAAAGCACGTCTGTTCTGAATGTTGTCCTTCCTAAAATCAACCGTCCAGCGCGCGCCTCGCATAATCGTACATCTTCTTTACTTCGGCGACGACATCCGAGGTGGTTTGCTGGCACTCGATGTACAACGGGATCTTCCAGCCCTGGTCGCGGACGGCCAGCAGGATAGCACGTACCGGAGTATCTCCCAGACCGAGCGGCACCGGCGGACCCTGATCGCGCTTGCGATCCTTCAAGTGGATGGCAAATACCCGCTGGTGATACTCTTTCAGAAACTCGAGCGGGTCGAAACCCGCGGCAGTGAGATGACCGATATCAAGAGTTACTCCCAGATACGCGGAGCGGCCGTTCAGCGCGTTCCGATAATCGTCGGGCCGCGCGAACTGGCCGGACTTCAGATCCGAGAGGTTGTGGAAGCCAACCCTGACCAGGTGCTTGCGGGCAAACGCATCGAGGCGTCCGGCTATGCTGACTTCGCTGGATGAGCTGATGGCGCCGGCCCCCAGCGCCCGGGCCATCTCGAAAATCCGGTCGATCTCCGCGTCCGTACACTCATTGCGAAAGGGGACATCGTAGGAATCCAGACGGATTCGCCGGCGGGCGAATATCTCACGGATCTTCCGGAAATGGTCGAGGTCCACTCCCATTCGCCACTCCAGTTGTTTCGATCTCCCCCCGGCCGGCGGTTCCACGTGGCCGGCCCAGAGCTCCACAGTCCCGATGCCGGTCTCCGCCACCGCATCCAGCATGGCTTCGAGCGGGCGATCCCGGAAGCTGATACTCTGCACGCCCAGCTCCACCCCGCGATATTCGGAAGCAATGCCGAGGTTCCGTTGAGCGGCTCCTATCAAGAAGGCCCCGATGAATTGACTTCGCGTGAACTGCATAATGGTCCCCTCGGGCGCGGATCCGCCGCGCTCCCGGGATTCCCGCCGGATGAATGCCGCTCAGGCCTCGGTGCACGGTCCGCATCATTACACCATTTCGCCGGATCTCAAATCAACAAGAGCCTCGTCCAAGGGTGCGCAAAATGGAAGTTGTCCATGGGATGCAATGGAAAAACGGGGCTTGCCGGTCTTGGGTTTTTCGGCAGTGCGAAGGTGGTGCTTGGCGGCGCCGAATGCGCCTCCGCAAGGAGAGCGCGCAAGAGAGAGTTGATTCAATTTGGACGTCCTCAGGCTAGTGCCATGACCGCGAGGAAACGTGCGTCAGATGAAGACCGCTCTCTGACGTTCGCGGCTCCGATCAGAGCCCCGAACGTAAGAGAGGGGTTGCGAAAGGCACCCAACCACTCGGTCGGAGCACTAGCGGCAAGGAGGCGGCCACGATCGATGATGTCCTCAAGAACTCCACGCGGCACGGGCTGGCACACCCACGGGAGTCTTGCCCTACAGGGGGGCTGAGTCCTGGTCCAGGAACAGATGCGCGTCGGGATGCTGCCTTAGAATCGAAGCGGGACAGGCGGTGGTGATGGGGCCTTGCAGAGCCGCCTCGACCGCTTTCCTTTTACGCGCGCCCGGCACGGCCACGAAGACCTTAGGAATGCCGACGATGGCCGGGAGCGTCACTGTAATCGCCCGCTGGGGCACGTCCTCGAGAGCGGCGAACGCGCCATCGTGCACCTGCTGCCGGCGGCACGGATCATCGAGCATCACGACCTTCACCACGAGCGGATCATCGAAATCCGCTACCGGGGGATCGTTGAACGCCAGGTGGCCGTTCTCGCCGATTCCGAGGAGGGCAAAGTCCGGTGGATCCGCGCGCAGCAGACCGGTGTAGCGCGCACACTCGGCCGCCGGATCGGAGGCCTCTCCTCGTATGCCGTGAAACGTCGCGGTGGCAACTCGCGCGAGCAGATGTTCGCGGAGGAACCAGCGGAACGATTGCGTGTGAGCCTCTTCGAACCCGAGATACTCGTCCAGATGGAACGCCGTGACCCGCTGCCAGTCGATCCCCTCCGCCTGAAGCAGCGCCTCGAGCGTTTCAATCTGGGAAGGCGCCGCAGCAAATATCCCGACGGCTCGCCCGCGCTCCGCGATCAGCCGCCGGATCTCCGCCGCCACCGCGCCGCCGGCCGCCGCGCCCAACTGGTCCCGTGTTTCGCAAACTTGAACGTGCATGAGCGTGCATGCCCTACTGGGTCATGCGGTTCAGCAGGGCCTGGAAGCGGGGGTGGGGGCGGAGCGAGTCCAGGTTGCTATCGCGCTCGAGCCAGGCCTTCTGCATGAGGCCAAGCCCGGCGGCCTTCTCCAGGCAATCGAGGGCCTCTCCGGTGAGGCCCAGCATCGCATAGATGCAGCCCAGGTTGTAGAGCAGCATGGCATCGTTGGGCCGCATGGCCAGAGCGCGGTCCGCCCACTGCCGGCTGCGCTCGCGCTCGCCGAGTGCGGCCAGTCCGTTCGCCGCCATATAGACGGCGCGCACGTCGTCGGGATTGAGTCTGAGATGCTCCTCGGCGTTCTCCACGCCTCTGCGGCGGGCTGCCGCACCTTCTTCCGCGCGGCCCAGATCGTCGTAGCTTTGCGCAATCAGGAGGGGCGCCTGGTAGTCCTCGGGGCACACCCGCATGGCTTCCTCGTAGAGCCGCAGCGCCTTCTCCTGCTGTCCCCTGGCGAAACAATGCCGGGCGAAGAAGTAGTTGGCTTCGAACAGGTTGGGGTCGAGCCGGAGAGCGGCTTCAAAGGCGGCCTCGGCTTCGTCGTGGCGCGCAAAGGCCGACAGAGCCACGCCGTGAGAGGTTTGCGCCTGTGCGGAGTTGGGATCGAGTTCCACGGCTTTGTGGCTGGCCTCTTCCGCTTGCCGAAGGTCCTCCTCCTTCCGGCCGCAATAAAGGTACAGGTAGGAGTAGCAGTCCGCCAGGCCGGCATGGGCGAGCACATAGTCCGGATCCACCTGGATCGCCTGCTGGAACAACTGGCGGGCGAATTCCATGTCCTGCGGGCCGAACTGATAGAAGAACCGGCGTCCTCTGAGGTAGTAGTCGTACGCCTGGACGTCCTTGGTGGGCGCTCTCCCCAGCGCTTCCGTCTCTTTGGGCCCGAGCGCCACTTCGAACGCCTCGACGATGTGGCGAGCAATCTCCTCCTGGATGGCGAAGATGCCGCTCATCTCGCGGTCGAAGCGCTGGCTCCAGATCTGGAAGCCATCCTCGGCGCTTATTAGCTGGGCCGTGATGCGAAGCTGGTTTCCGGCTTTCCGGACGCTGCCGTCGAGCAGAGTTCCGACGCCGAGGCGGCGCCCCAATTCGCGGCTGTCGAGCCCGGCCTGCCGCTGGCGGAAAGAAGCTGCGCGCGAGGAGACGCGGAGTCCCGGAACGCGGCTAAGAGCGTTGAGTATCTCCTCCGCGATGCCTTCGCAGAAGTAGTCCTGGTCCTTCTCCTGGCTCATATCGGAGAAAGGCAGAACGGCGATGGAAGCCCCGGAGTCTTCGGCTGGAGACTCCGCTCCAAGATCGGACTGGCGGCCTGCCCACCAGGAGTCCAATTCCTTCTTGTAGGCAAAGACATTGCTGCCCTGGTCGTGCCGCAAGCGATGGACCGGCAGTCCTTCCATACGCTCCCAGCGCTGGACGGTACGGGTGCCGCGGCTAAGGTAGGCGGCAATGGCCTTCCAGGAATCCAGGCGCTCACCGGCGCCTCCCGGCGGGGAGTCGGAAGAGGGGAACTGGAACACTTTTGCGCTGGGATCGTTCATGCGGGAACGGAGCGGATCCAGCCGCTCGATCCCAGGTTACCCCTCGGCCCGGCAGAGTGCAAACCGTGTGTGGCGCATCTCTGCCGTGCGCCAGAGTACGCCAAGGCTTGCCACGAAGCGCCATTCACTTCGCCTGCCGGAACGATCAAACGTCTCGCGCGTAATCAGCATCAGGAGGATTTGACATGTTCCGATTTGCAGGGATGTTCATGGTTCTGGCGCTTTCCGTGATGAGTGCCGAAACATACTGGCTTCAGATCTACCGGCCGGTCTATCTAGGTGGCCAGGAACTGAAGGCCGGCGAATACAGGCTGGATCTCCAGGGCGACAAGATGACCGTGAAGAAAGGAAAACTCGCGGTCGAGTCGAAGGTGAAGGTGGAGACCCTGGAGCAGAAGGCGCGGTCCACGGCCCTGGTGTGCGATCAGGTGGGCGACAAGCTTGTGATCGGCGCCATCGAACTGAGAGGCAGCACGACGAAACTGGTGATGGAGTAGAGCCCTGTCTCCAAGGCTCGTGGATCAACCGGCGGGCGGGCCCAGACCGCCGGGTCCGCCTGGATAGACAACCATTGCGTCCGACCTTCGCCGCTTCGGCCACGTGTAGACTTACGTGAGGGCGGGCTCGGAGCTGTACGTTCGAGATGTCGCGATCGAACTGATGCGGCGAGGCCATCACCCGGTAGCCTATAGCACCAGGCTCGGCCACGTTTGCGAGGGGGCGGGCAGCCATCGAGGCGCTGGCGGTGGGGAGCGCTGTCATCGTGTGCAGCCATAGCAGGATAGGCCCGCTCGTCACGGTCGAGAATTTCGTTTCCCTTCGAAAATTGAATTTCGGGCTGAGAGCCTTGTCGTGGCCACTCGATCCCGAAACCGCGATTGCGGAGTTGCGGCGCTACAACGCACAGGATGCCGCGGCGGTCTCAGCGCTAACGCGCCAGCATTGCGAACTCCAGCCGGCTGTGGACCGACTCGTGGCCCTGTATTCCGAAGTGGTTGAAGCCGCCGGCCGGATTTCACCGGCGGCAATCGTCGAGGGGAGCCAGGCGGCCGCGCGCTATCTGGAGGAGTGGGCGGCCCGCTACAAGGGAGGCGCTCGCATCGAGGAGCCTCTTCGTAGTGCGGAACAACAACTGGAGGCAATGCGGGCGTCGGCGACGTGGCGCTGGAGTCAAGGGACGCTGCGCAACCCCCTGGTCCAGGCCATCTTCGGGCCGCTCATTCGCGCAACCGCAGAGCGCTCGAACAGGCGTTTCGGTGTCGCTTCGCCGCCCGGCGGCCCACCCCGGAGGTGAATCAGGGCAGTGCGGCATAAAACGTCTCCAGGCGCTCCCGATAGCGCGCCCCGGCCGTCTCGAGGATATCGTTGTGCCCCGCGCCTTCCACGGCCCAGAACCACTTGGGCGGGCCAGCCGCTTCGAACAGCGTTCGCCCCAAGTCGAAGGGGATCACCTCGTCACGCGTCCCGTGGATGACCAGGACCGGCGCTCGGGCCTTGGCGACGGCTCGCTTGGAGTCCCAGCCCCAGGTCAGAAGCGGGCCGAGCACGGGGAGGACTCGCGCCGCGACGTCCCGCGCGGAGGTGAAGGGAGCTTCCAGCACCAATCCGCCACAACTCCTGCGAGCGGCCAGATTGACGGCCACCGCCGTGCCCAGGGACTCCCCGTGCAAGACGATTCGCTCGGGTTTGTGCCCGGCGTCCACAAGGTACTGATATCCGGCCTCCGCATCTCTGTAGAGCCCCTGCTCGCTGGGGCGGCCCGCGCTCTTGCCGTAGCCGCGGTAATCGATCACCAGGATGGAAGATCCGGCCGCCGTGATCTGCTGGATATGATTCACGCGGTGGGTGAGGTTCCCCGCATTCCCGTGCAGGAAGAGGGTGGTGACGCGGGCATCCGGCCTCGTAACCAGCCAACCGTGGACGCGCACTCCGTCGTAGCCGCGCAGCCAGACGTCGGAGGCGCCTATTTGTGTCTGGAACTGCCAAAGGCCTTGCGGGTACTTCATCGGGTAGTAAATCGATCGATTGGCCAGAAAGCACAGGAAGGCGTAGCCGAAAGCGGCTACGAGCGGCCATCCGATATAGCTTGGAATCCGCACCAGGGCTGTCCGCCAATGTAGCACCGCGAGGGCCGACCGGGGGCTTCTGCTATAACAACAGACATGGGACAGACCATCACCCGCCGTGAGGCGCTTCTAGGCTCCGCTGCGTCGGCCGGCGCGCTGCTCGCCGCCGCGGCGCCGGCCACGATCGAAACCCACGTTCACCTGTTCGATCCCGGGCGCATCCCCTATGCGCCGAACGCGCCCTACAAGCCGGCCGCCTATACGCTGGAAGATCATATAAAGCTGGTCGAGGCCGCCGGCCTGGCGCACTCGATCATCGTTCATCCGGAGCCCTACCAGGACGACCATCGCTATCTGGAGTACTGCTTCGCGCATGAGCCCAGGCCGGGGTATTTCAAAGGAACGTGTCTGTTCGATCCGCTGCGGGAGGATACGCCGCGCCGGATGCGCGCCCTGGCGGAACGCTGGCCGAAGCGCATCGTGGCCCTGCGCATTCACGAAATGTCGATGACCCCCGAGACCTGCGGTCCCATACGCAACCGCGATATGAAGGATCCCCGCATGCTGGCCTGCTGGCAGGCGGTGGCCTCCATGAGGATGGCCGTGCAGATGCACTTCATACCGGGGCAGGCGCCCAACATTCGTGCGCTGGCGGCGAAGTTTCCCGAAACCACCGTGATCCTCGATCACATGGGCCGGCCGGGACAAGGTACGGAAAAGGAATACGAGGAAGTGCTGAAACTGGCGGAACTGCCGCGCGTCATCCTGAAGTACTCCAGTTGGGGAGAATACAAGGGCGACCTGAGCCGGCTGACCAGACGGCTCTACGACACCTTCGGCCCGGAGCGCATCATCTGGGGCACGCTGGGCAACACACTGGCGGACTACCGAAAGCAGGCGGCGCGCTTCGAGGAGTTGCTGGCGTTCGCTTCGGAAGCCGACCGGGCGAGCATTCGAGGCGGCAATGCGCAGAGGCTGTTCTTCAACTGAGGGTGTACACTCGAAAGGCTACGAGGTGGAAGAAGTGATGGGACGATTTGACTGGACGCGCCGAGATCTCTTGAAGATGGCGCTGGCCGTGCCCGCGGGAGCGTGGCTGACGAACTACGAAGCTCAGGCCGCGCCTTTGCTGGGGGCGGTGAAGATCACCGCCGTGAAGGCGCTGCAGCTTGACTACCAGACCGACGGATGCCTGGTCAGGATCGAAACCGACGCGGGAGTCAGCGGGTATGGCGAGACGGGAGTAGACGCAAAGATGGCACGCGCGCGGATCCCGCAGTTGCGCCTGGTGGGCGCCGATCCGCTGTCCATCGAGCGTCACTTCCAATCCATGACGGGGGCCATCCATCCGTTCCTGCCAAGCATCCCACTGATCAGCGGCATCGACATTGCACTCTGGGACCTGGCCTGGAAACTCCTGGGGCAGCCCATCACGAAGCTGCTGGGCGGCCCGCAGCGCGATTCGGTCCCGATGTACTCCCACGGCGATGCGCTGAAGGATATGAACAGCCTGGCCAGTTGCCGCGATTGGGCGAAGCTGATGGGGGAACAGCCGGAAGGCTTCACGACCTTCAAGATCGAACCGAACCAGACTTTGCGCGGCGAACGGGTGGGGCCGGTGGTGACCTCGGCGCAACTGAGGAAGATCGCGCGCGGTTTCGCCAACGTGCGCGAGGCCGTGGGGGAAGATATCGACATCGGGGTACACTGCCACAACCAGTGGGACACGCCGAGCGCCATCGCCATTTCCAGAGCTACCGAGGAAATGCGGCCCCTGTTCTACGAGGACCCGCTGAGCTACGTGGAGTTCTCCGAATCCTGGATGGCAATCAAACGAGGCACCCGCACTCCCATCCTGACGGGCGAGAAGCTGGAGATGGTGAAGCAGTTCAAGCCCTTCGTGGACAGCCGGGCGGTGGACATTATTCACCCTGACATTTCCTATGCGGGGGGCATCAGCGGTTGCCGCAAGATCGCCGACTACGCGGCCTTGGCTCGCATGCCGATGGCGCTGCACAATGTCGGTTCGCTGGTGCGCACTTACGCCTCGGTGCAACTGGCCGCCAGCATTCCGAACTTCTACCGCTCGGAGTGCCGTTTGGGCCGGCCCGGCCGCATCTACGAGAAGATGGCCGCCGGCACGCCTCCGGTGATTAAGAACTCGCTCTTCCAGCTTCCGCAGGGACCGGGGCTGGGCTTGGAGATCGACCCGGCCCACATGAAGGAACACACGCCGAAGGTGGAGGACTGGGGGTAGGAGGTTTGGGAACTTTCCTGGCACTCCGGGTGTCGAAGAGTGCAGGTGCATGCACCGAAGGAGGTTGTCATGAAAGCATCGATGATCCGAGTGGTGGCCGCGGTGTTCGGACTGCCGGGGTTGATGATGGCCTGCAGCGCCCTGGCGGTGGTGAAGGATGGCAGGGTGCTTCTCGGCGGCAACAACGACACCAGCTATTCTGACCGCCTCAAACTGCGGGCCACGCCGGGGCGGGATGGCCTGTACGGCCGGGTGTGCATCAGCAGCGACCCTGTTCCGGGTTGGTCGCCCTTCGGGACGCTGTGCCTAAACGATCGGGGGCTGGCAGTTACTCATGCCAACACGCCGAAAGGCGGTCTTCCGCACGATGCGGACAAACCGCAGTTCAAGCACAACTTCATCGAGAAGATTATTTCCGAGACTGCGACGGTGAAGCAGGCTGTGACGCTGGCGCGGGCCTATGCGTGGCCGGCGGAGATGGAGGCCGGCATGCACATGATGCTGGCGGACTCCTCCGGCGATGTGGCGGTTGTCGAATGGGCCGGCGGTGAGATGAAGGTGATTCAGCGCGAGGGGCCGACGCTGTTCATGACCAACTCCCTGCTTTCGGGGCCGAACACAGCCGGCGGTCCAAACTCGCGCTACAGCCGTGGCATGAAGATGCTGCCCCAGTTGAAGGATGCGTCCGCGGAGGCGGTGTTTTCCGTGCTGAAGGAGGTCAGCGTCGGCGCGGTCCTCAAGGGGCAGGAGGTGGGGACGCTGCACTCCGGTGTCTGGGACATCACACGGGGCGAACTGCACCTGGTCTACAAACGCGACTTCGACCACCCGCTGGTATTCAAGCTGTCCGAGGAACTCGCGAAGGGTGAGCACTCCGTGGACCTGATGACGCTCTTCCCCAATCCGGTCCCGTTCGAGACGGCGTGGCGCGACGAAAACGGACCTGTCGTCCGAACAGCCGCGCAGTAGCGCGGTCCCGGTTCAGCCACGGAGAATGATTGCCAGGCGCAAGCCGGAGTGGGGCTTCCAAGCAGGCGGCTGAGTACGCCGGCTTGTACCGGTGCACTCAGCAGCCTGCGAGACGATTCGATGTGTTTTTTCGCGGCCGGCCTCCGGCTAATTGGATTCGGGCATCTCGTGACAGAGGTTGCAGCTCACCGGCGTCCCCTTCACTAAGACGATCCGCTTTCCCTGGCGGGTCTCCACGCAGCCGCGGTTGTTCGTCTCCGCGCAAATCAGTGTGCGGGTGGCCGCCACCAGCGCCAGCGGAGAACCTCCCAGGTTAGCTCCATGGCATGCCTGGCAAGTTCCGGCGGGCGTGCCGCCATGAGTAGTGGCACGTCTGGCAGGAGATGGGTGTTAAGAAGTGAGTTTGCAGCCGCTTCTTGCTAGTGCTTCGGCCTAGTGGGTGGGTGCCTTTCGCAACCCCCCTCTTACGTTCGGAGCTCGGATCGGAGGCCGGGGCGGTCTCCAGAGGGCTGTATGATGGGGACGAAGAACGATCGATCATTCGGGGGGAGGAACCGTCTTGAAGAAGCCGTTGCTGCTTTTCGCCATGGGGTGTGTCGCACTTTTGACCGCTCAGATTTCGACTAAAGGGCAAGAAGGCACGCTGGCAGGCAAGGCAGCGGCGGCGGCTGTCGCGGACGATCAGGCGATCGGCAGAATTGCCGAAGATTGGAGGAACGCGTACAACGGCGGCGACGCTTCGAAGGTGGCGGCGCTCTACAGCGCAGACGGCTACTATCTTTCGGCGCATATTCTTGCCCACGGTCGCGAGGCAATCGAGGCCTACTGGCGGCGCGGCATCGTGGCCGGTGGCCACGTGGACTTCATCAAACCGCTCACGGTGTTCGCTTCGGGCGAACTCGGTTACACTGCCGGAACGTACCAGGCGACCAACGCCGGCGTGACAGTCGACGGCAGGATTCTGCTCGTGTTCAAAAGGATCAATGGCAAGTGGCTGATTGCAGCCCATGAGACTGTGGTTCGCGATCCGCCCTGATAGGCTGCTGAAGAAGTGTTTGGCAGGCGGAAGCGCCTGCCCC
>VFSW01010709.1_pt1 | contig 12971 bp, 13 predicted proteins | sample 5358111 | NCBI WGS metagenome assembly VFSW01 (sample SAMN11554181, study PRJNA540505) | mine drainage metagenome | isolation source: sediment from site ElyBrook_90M | place: USA: Ely Copper Mine, Vershire, VT | collected 2017 | reverse complement strand
GATTGATGCGGCGATAGGTCTTGGCGCGCTCGTTCTGCCAGCTCCTGAACACGGCGTCGCGGGCCTGCACCAGTTGATCGAGCGGGTTTTGCGGAAACTCTTTGCCCGTCTCCTTCTTCACCAGCTTCTTGTACTCGGCAATCACATCCTTCAACGCATCGGGCCCGAGCTCATAGTCAAACTTGACCTTCTCGCGCTCCTTGATGGTGTCAAAGATGTGCTCGAATTTCTTCTTGGGAATATCGAGAACAACATCGCCGAACATCTGGATAAGACGGCGGTAGGAGTCGAAGGCGAAACGGGGATTGTTGCTGCGCTTGGCCAGCGCCTCGACGGCCTGATCATTGAGGCCCAGGTTGAGGATGGTATCCATCATGCCGGGCATGGAGAACTTGGCGCCCGAACGAACCGAAACCAGCAGCGGATTGTCGCCCGCGCCCAGCTTTTGTCCCTGCAACCGCTCCAGACGATCGAGTGCTGCATGCATCTCGGCATCCATCTGAGGATTGGCCGTTCCGCGCATGTATTCGCGGCAGGACTCGGTCTGGATGGTGAATCCCGGAGGAACGGGCAGACCGGCGTTTGTCATCTCTGCCAGGCCGGCGCCTTTGCCGCCCAGCACGTCCTTCATCCGGCCATTGCCATCAGCCGAGCCGCCACCAAAAAAGTACACATACTTGGTTGGAGTTGAGGTTGAGCTTGCTTTGCCGGCAAGCTGCTGATCCACTACGCCCTGCGTCATGGAATAAAGCCTCCGTATGTAGGATTCCGCAATGGCGATCCACATGAGAGGGTGGCGGAACGTTGGCTCAGTCCTGCAACGGGAAGAACAGTCAACGGGCTAAGCGCGCACAGTCATCCAGACATACAACTGCGCCTTGCGGCAGTTCGTTATTCGCAAGTACAAATAGCGCCGCAAGTATACACTTGCCTGTGCCGCTCGTCACAGACGATTCGCTTGCCAAGGGAGTCTCGTCGTATTCTTGGGTGGGAATTTTCGCAATTTGAGACGCGGACCGGCGCCAAGCCTCGGATTTTGGGACGGACCCTGCCATTTCAGGCCGCAGTCCTCGCAAAACACCGGTCAGATTGTGGGCTTGGGACCGCATTATGAGATAGAAGAATGCGGTCCAGCTGCACCAGCGCAAGAATCTCCGCCACATGCGGCCTCACATTTGAAACCGTAAATTCGTGGCCTGTGCTGTGGGCGCACCCGTAGAGTGAGATCAGCGCCGCAATCCCCGCGGCATCAATGCGTTCCACATGCCGCAGATCGAGAGATACGTTCTGCTCGCGCACCACGGGCCCCAGCCGCTCCAGCAGGCTTTGCTCCTGGCCGCGCACCAATTCGTGCAGATCGCCCACCGTTACAAAAGCCGTGTCTGTCGTATTGGATAGAATGCCGGTCATAAGAACCTCCTTTTGGGATGCCTGTTCCCGGTTGCAGCTACTGAGGAATCGCCGGATTCAGGCTGTGGTCCCACGCCATGAACACTTGCACTCGGGCCACCAAAGTCGCATTCAGGGGAATATGCTGAAATCACGAGGGATACCAGAACTCCCCGCATCCTTTACCGTGGCCCCGCGTGTCCGGATTCGTTTCTTGCGTCCGCATTCGAACACTCAAACTGTACTTACGCACAAGAGAGGTGCACTGGTTCCATGTCTGGCAATTTGCCCAGCAATTCATCCGGCCCGGAACCTGGCCCGCCTGCTCCCCAGCTCACAAGCGAGCAGGCACAAACGCTGGCGCGCAAAGCCGGCTTTGCCGAAGCGGGCCTTCTAGCGCTGCCCCATGCCGGCGAGGCGCGTGACGCGGCTCGTTTCCGCCAGTGGGTAGATGCGGGCCGAGCGGGCGCAATGCACTACCTGGCGCGGAGCGGCGACGACGGGCAAATGGTGCGGACGCGCGTGGCAATTCCCTTCCCCTGGGCGCGGTCCGTCCTTGTGTGCTTTGCCGGCTACCATTCCGCCCAGCCGCGCTCGACGGAACCTGCCGCCGCAGGCGCGGGATGGATTGCCCGCTATGCCTGGTCCAGTCGAATCGATCCCCGAGGCGAGCGCCGGCCCAGCGACTATCACAAAGTGCTGCTCAAGCGGCTCAAACAGATGGAGTCGCGGCTGCATGAACAGTACGGCGACTTTACATCGCGAGCCTATGTGGATACCGGGCCGGTGGTGGAACGCGCGCTGGCCACTGCGGCGGGCCTCGGCTGGACCGGCAAAAACACCTGCCTCATCCACCCCAGGCTCGGCTCGTATGGATTTCTGGCCGTGCTGGTCACTTCACTGGACGCGCAAACGAACCCTGCGCAACTCGCAGTCCCCGACCGCTGCGGAAGCTGCCGCCGCTGCCTGGACGCCTGTCCCACGGGCGCTCTCACTGACCCCTACCAGATGGATGCGACGCTCTGCATCTCCTACCTGACCATCGAGCACCGTGGGCCGATCGCGCCCGACCTGATGCCCGGCATGGGACGGCAGGTCTTCGGCTGCGACATTTGCCAGGATGTGTGCCCGTGGAACCGCAAAGCGCCGTTAAGCGCGGACCCCGACCTGGAGGCGCGCGCGGACCTTGTGAATCCTGCGCTGGAGTGGCTGGCCCAACTGGATGAAGCGGAGTTTGAACAAACCTTTAATGGCTCGCCGGTGCGCCGCGCGGGCTTTAACGGACTGCGCCGCAACGTGGCGGTCGCCATGGGCAATAGCGCGCTTGGCCGCTATGCTCCGTGGCTGCGCCAGTGGGCTGAAGCAGCGGACGAAGGCCTGCGTGCGGCTGCCCGCTGGGCGCTCGATAAGCTCGACGCACAGAAGGCCGAGCCGGAGAAGCAGTAACTCCGGCCCTTCGCCGGTGATATCGATGTTATGCGACGCGCATGACGTTGGCCGCATTCAGTCCTTTGGGACCTTGCTGGCACTCAAACTCAACGGCCTCGCCCTCATTGAGAGTCTTGTAGCCGTTCTCCTGAATCGCAGAGAAATGCACAAACACATCTTCTCCGCTGGACCGCTGAATGAACCCGTATCCCTTGGCTCCGTTGAACCACTTCACTACGCCTTGTTCTTTCATGGGCACTCTCCTTAGTTCTGTGGTTAGCGCAACATCTAAGCCCTTCACACCGGTGGCGTTCTGCCATGTAACAGACAGAACCTGACGGAAAGACTTACTTACGCCCAGATATGCCGCGAGCCGCCGAAGCGCTGGTTAGACCTGCGCCCAGGTGGCCCGATGTCATGCCCAAGTTGGAGTTGTGCTTCCCAAAAACCAAAACGTCCAATGTTAATGGCCTTCCATGGATTTCGCACGGCTGCCTCCGGCGCGCCGTGCTCCAGTTATGGCAGGAAATGAAGAAGGATGCAAGGAGAAAATACACAGCGCGCGGTACCAACCTGTCCGGTACGGCAGGTACCGGCACTTCTTCCCGCACTGCGCCGCAGCCCCCAAAGCGTCTATCCTTGATAGTAGAAGTCTGCGTCTCTGGCGCGTCGCACGCGCCTGCGCCGTGAAAGAAAGAGTCCTGAAATCTACAGGCAGGGAGTTATGCGTGGCTGACGTCTCAAATACCGGTACCGTTGACGCAACGGAGATTCACGCCGACGGCATCGTGGATGCTGCCGAACCGGCGTACAAATCCAAGTGGTATCGCTGGCGCAACGATGGAACGGCGCTGATCAATTATCTGCTTGACAGCGAGGTGCACACCTACGCCTTCAGCGTAGCTGCCAACGCAATCATCTCGTTTATTCCCTTCATTGTGCTGCTCTACACGCTGTCCCGTGCGGTCTTCCATTCAGACATGATGGTGCACGTCGTGGGCGAGATGGTGCACTTCTTTTTCCCCTCGAACCAGGAATGGGTGGCAACCAGCCTGGCCGCCGCCGCCGCTCGCCAAGGCGTACAAGCCTTTTCGCTGGTGATGATCTTGATCTCCTGCACCGGCATCTTTCTGCCTCTCGAGGTCGCGCTCAACCAGGCGTGGGGCGTCACAAAGAGCCGCAATTATCTGATGAATCAGTTGGTGGCCTTCGGGCTTGCAATCCTCATGGTGGTGCTGGCCATCGTGAGCATCCTGCTCAGCGCGTGGCAGCGCCAACTGTTGGGCTTTATCTTCTTTCATCACACCGATAACTTCGTTTTTGAGGCAATCAGTGACCTGTGGCTGGCTGCTTCAACCGGCGTGGCTTCCATTCTGTTCTTCTTTTCGATTTACTGGCTACTGCCCAACCGCAAGATTAAGCCGCGCCAGGTGATGCGCACATCCATCGTGACTGGAATGATCTGGCTTGGGGCTAAATATGTCTTTATGGCCGTGCTGCCGCATCTCGATCTAAGAGCGATCTACGGCCCTTTCTATGTTTCGGTGGGCCTGCTCTTCTGGGCTTATGTTTCGGGGCTCATCCTCTTCGCCGGAGCGCAGTTCAGCGTAGCTCGCTGGGGAGACAGAAAGAGTTAGAGTGCCTTTGAACCATCTGCGTTTTCAAAGAGGCAGCTTCAACCGCGCCGCCGCAGGGCAGTAACTGGCAGAGTTAGTGCGGTCGTGTTCTATGTCTCACAATGAGACATACACGCGCTCGTTCGTGCATCTCTCGCAAAGCCGTCAACTCACCGCCTGGACCAAGAACTTACGGTAGCTTGAATGCCTTCACTGCAATCGCGTTGGGGTCGCGGCCCGCAGGCAGAAACGTGAACAGCGCGCGCGACGCAGTGCGCACCACGGCCACATCATCACAGCGGGCATCCACCACAAACAGCAGATGACCGGCCGCGGAAAACGCCAGAGCCGAAGGCCCGTCGCCCACGTGAACAGAGCCCACACGCTTGCCGTCGTCGATGGAGTAGACGGTGACCTCCTGCGAATAAAGGTTGCCGACATAGAGCAGCGAGTTATCCGCCGAAACCAGGCCTCGCACCGGATCATCGCCCATCATGTACGCGCCGCCCACATCGTCGGTACTCGTCACCACCTCAGAGATGGAGTTCGACAGCGAGTTCAACGCGAACAGCTCGCCGCCATCGGGCTTGATAGCCAGTTGCACCGGAGCGCGGCCCACGTCGAGCACGGATTCCAGACGGTCAGGCAGCCCGGGGCGGACCTCCGGACGCGTCAGCGCAATGGCCATGATCTGGTGCCCGCCGGAGCAGGCGGCAAACGTCTTCGATGAATCCGGCAGAAGGACCACGTCGTTGGCGCCTGGGCACCCATCGAAGACCGCCTGCACCGTGCGCGTGGCCGGATCAATCAGGCTCACCGAATTGCCGCGACGGTTGGCAACTACGATCGTCTTGCCATCCGGAGAAACGCGAACCGCCACCGGCTCCTCGCCCGCGCCAATCGCGGAGACTTCGCGGCGGGCCTTCAGATCCAGAACAGAGATGTTGTTCGACCCGGAATTGGCCACATAAGCCAGGTCCCGTGTCGGGTCCAGGGCCAGCGCCACCGGCTGCCTGCGCACCGGAATGTTGGCCACCACGGCGTTCTTCTCGGCATCGATGATCGACACCGACCCCTGCCCGGACGCGGTGCCGGAGTTGACCACGTAGACTTCATTCCGTTTGACGCTTGCAGTAACCGCCACGGGATTCTGCCCCACGGCGAGTTCGCGGTCCAGACGCACATTCACCACGTCGTACACCGAGACCGTGCCGCTGCCGCCGTTGGTTACGTAGGCATATTCACGGTAGTTGGGCGGGTACTGCGGAAAGTCGTGCGGCCTGCAGCCTGCCAGCGACAGGGCAAGCACGGTGAGGGCGAAAAGACGGGCTGTCGAAGAGTTCCACAAGATCATTGCATGCGTCCGGCGTTCAAAGAAGGCCCGCATGCCTTCGGCTGCACCCCACGCCTCAATTGCGAGACCTGGAACACCCGGAGTTTGCGGCACGAAGATACGGGACTACTTGACCAGGCGGTCATACGCTCCCGCCGCGACGGCCTCAACATGGACGCCTCGGGACAGCGTGCGATGTACCACCGGAGCAATCTGTTCGATCTCATCCATCATCGTGGCAAACTGGGCGGGATAGATGGACTGAGGACCGTCGGAGAGCGCCTTTTCAGGATGGTCGTGCACCTCAACCAGAACGCCGTCGGCGCCCGTGGCGATGGCAGCGCGCGCCATGGGCAACACGCTGTCGCGCTTGCCGGTGCCGTGGCTGGGATCCACCAGGATGGGCAGATGGCTGAGCCGCTGCACTGCCGGAACAATGCTCAGGTCGAGGGTGTTCCGCGTGTGGTCGGCAAACGTGCGAACGCCCCGCTCGCAGAGGATGACCTCGTAGTTGCCCTCGCTCATAATGTACTCGGCGGCCATCAGGAACTCGTCGAGAGTGGCGCTCATGCCGCGCTTCAACAGCACCGGCTTGCGCAGGCGCCCCGCATGCTTCAGCAGCGAGAAGTTCTGCATGTTGCGCGCGCCAATCTGCACCACGTCGGCCCACTCGGCCACCAGGTCAAGGGTTTCGTTGTCGATGGCTTCGGTGATGATGCGCATGCCAAAGCGCTCGCGAATCTCGGCCATGATGCGCAGCGCCTCCACGCCCAACCCCTGAAAGGCGTACGGCGAGGTGCGAGGCTTGTAGGCGCCGCCGCGGAAAAACTGCGCGCCCGCTGCAGCCACCTGCTCGGCAATGGAAAAGGCCTGTTCGCGGCTCTCGATCGAGCAGGGGCCGGCAACGATGGCCAGGTTCCGTCCGCCAATCGCAGCGTCGGTTCCGGGAAAGCGGACGACTGTGTCTTCCTCTTTCACATCGCGGCTGGCCAGCTTGTAGGGCTTGGTAACGCGGATCACTTCGGCCACCCCGGAGAGCGCTTCCAGATTGCCGCGATCTACTTCACCTTTGTTGCCGGTGATGCCGATGGCGGTACGTTCTGCTCCGGGTAGCGGATGGGCTCTGAAGCCCAGCATTTCAATGTGTTCGCAGACCGCCTGAATTTCTTCAGGCGTGGCCTGCGCCTTCATCACGACTAACATCTCAGGCCTCTCAATCCATCAGTTTACGGCATTTCCAGGGATTGCGCGCCTCTTGTTTTTCAAAGCAAGGCAGCCGGTTTAGCCGGCGACGCCTAGCGGGCCTTGTTTGCCCGGCGCTCCGCGGTGCGCTTTTCCGCCCGCCATTTGAGCCCCAGCCAGGCCAGGTAGCCCAGTTGGATCACCCAGGTAACGGCGTAAGCGGCAACAACGAATTGGTGGTCGAGAATGGCTGCTTGATCCATTGTTTTCCTTGTTTTGCAGTAGATCGATCGTTCAAAATCAGACGTTGGATTCCAGGGCTTCGCGGGCTTCCTCGGCGGCATACTGCTGGTGCTTGCGCTCCACGTGGTAACGCAGCACAAGGATCAGCAAACCCCAGAAAAGCCATGCGAGGATGTTCCAGGCGAAGGGACCCAGCATGGATTTATCCATACCCGAACCAGCCGCGCCACCGAAGACCGGAGCAGGGTGCTGCGTGCGCCACCAGCGGTTGGACATGTACACAATAGGCACGTCGAGCGCGCCAAAGATGCCCAGTACGGCGGCCATCGTTTGCACCTGCGGCCCGGCGGCAAAACGGCGCAGCAACAGGTAGCTCACGTAGATAAGCCACAGCACCAGCGTCGTCGTCAGCCGCGCGTCCCACGTCCACCAGATGCCCCAGGCGCGGCGGCCCCACAGAGGCCCGGTGATGAGCACCACGGTGCAGAACACCACGCCAACCTCGGCGCCGGCCAGTGCCCAGGCGTCAGAAACCTGCGCCATGCCGGCACGGTTGCGCCGGAAGGCGAGAAAGCCCACTGACCCGGCCAGGCTGACCGCGAAAAACAGGAATGCCACCATGGCCGAAGGCACATGGTAGAAGATGATGCGAAAGATCTCGCCCTGCATGGCGTCTGTGGGGGCAACATAGATGGCTTGATAGAAGCCCCAGATCATCAAGGCGACAGTGACCGCGGCAAAGAGTCCGACTGCAAGTTTTTTCATCGGGAAGATCCTGATGGAACGTCTCCAGTGTACGACGGCTGCTGCATGGCAGGCTCGACCGTCGGAAGGATAGCGCTACTCCGTGTGGAAGACGACATCAAACAGCAGCAAACTCGCGGTGGTAAAGATGATGTCGTACCCCATTAAAAGCTTGATCCAAAGTGTCGGGTCGTCTTCGCCGGTGAGGATGGAGGTGGTGGCCCGCACCATGGCCAGCAGCGCCGGAATGAAGATCGGAAAGAGAATCAGTGAAAGCAGCAGCTCACGGTTGCGGCTGCGAATGGACAGCGCTGCAAAGAAGATGCCGTTGGCGACCAATGCCCATGTGCCCAGCGGCAATACGATGGCCAGCAGCCACGCCTGCCCCTCGATATGAAGGTTATAAAAGATAAGAAAAAACGGCGCCAGGATCATCTGGACGACAGAAACAAAGAGGAAATTCGCCAGCACCTTGGCCAGGAAAAGCTCCGCGCCCGGCGCCGGGGTCATGCGCTGCGCGTCCATCACCTGGTGGCGTATTTCCCTCGCCCACGCCTGGTTCAATGCGCTGACTGAGGCGAACATGGTGGCTACGCTCAGAACGCCGCCGGCGATCTGGCGAGAGAAATCTCCATGCGGGTCAAAGGCGATCGAGAACAGCACGACCACCAGCAAGGAGAAGAACAGCATCGAGACGAAGGCGTCGAGAGTACGCAACTCAATGCGAAGGTCCTTGACGAGATGGGTCCAAAGGGCGCGGGGCATCAGGCGTGGCCCTCCGGGGCGGATTTCGTCAAATCGGCAGTCTGGGCCTCGGCGGCGCGCAGGTAGTCGTCGTGTGCAAGAATCAACTGCGTCCCGCGTGCTCCCGCGGATACGCTGATCGTGTCGAACAGAATCACGGTCTCATCCACCCACACGGGGTACGCCTTCTTCGCGCCAAACACGGTGACGCCGCCGCGGATGTAGCCGGTGAGCGGCTGCACATCCTTCAGCGGAACCATCTCTGCTTTGCGCAGGCCGGCGGCGCGGGCCAGCTTCTTAAAGTCGAGTTCAGCATCGCCGGGAATGACAGCAAAGACATACACACCCGGTCCGCCCGTCGTCAGCAGCGTCTTGAAGACCTGCTCCGGCGGCATGCCCACCTTCTTGGCTACGGCAATCGCCGACAGGTCCTCGGGATCGACCTCGTACTCGCGAAGCTCGAACTGAATGCTCAGGTTTTCAAGGAACCGCGCTCCGTTGGTCTTCATACGGTTGGGTTCTCCGGCAACCCCGGCTCAAACGACGCGATGCGTCCGGCGTGTAACCGCAGCACCCAGTCAGCGATAGGCGCGGCCAGCTCGCGCTGGTGAGTCGTGATGACAATCGTCCGGTCGCTCCGGCGGAACCCCGCCAGCAGCGTGACCATCTGGTGGGCGCTCTCCACGTCCATGTTGGAGAAGGGTTCATCCAGCAGCAGCAGTTCCGGCACCGGCAGCAGCACGCGCGCCAACGAGGTACGTTGCCGCATTCCCTGCGAATACTGCCCCAGCGTACGGGTCAGTTCAGGATCCAGACCCACCTGGCGCAGCGCCTCGGCGGGCGTCAGGCAGGCGCGTTCGGGGTAAAGGCTGCGAAAGTATTGCAGATTCTCCTGGGCGGTCAACTCGTCGTACAGCATGGGCGCATGGCTCATGTACCCGATACGTGCGCGAGCCTCGTGTGGACCGAGCCCGCCAAACACCTTTACTGTCCCGTGGCTGGGGTGCAGCAGTCCCGCCAGAATCCGCAGCAACGTGGACTTGCCCGCGCCGTTTTCGCCCAGAAGAACGTAGCAGCGCCCCGGTTCCAGATCGACTGAGATCTGGCGGAGCGCGGCAAACGAGCCAAAAAGCTTGGAGACTTGGTCGAGGCGGGCGCAGAAAGTGGAGCGGACAGCCTCGGAGGCGGAAGCGGTCATTCGATCAGTTGGCCGTGGCCGGGCTGCCGGAACCAACCGCGGGCGCCGCTGCGGCTGCCCGGGGATTGGCGGCGGACTTGGCCGGCGCTGCACCGGGCTGCGAAGAACCGGGCTGCGCGGGCGCATACTTGCTGGCGCATTTGGCCTGCAGAACCGTGGCGTGAAAAACGCCGTCGCGTCCATAAGTGCCTTCAGCCAGCGCTTGCGCGTCGTCCTTGAACGTGTCCGGCGGCGGCTCAGAGCCCTTGTAGACAACCTTGAGCAGGTGGCCCGAAGCGGCCTTGGACGAGTGGCTTTCAAACTCATTCAGAATAAAGGTGACGTGCGGGCCGCTCTGCTCAATCGAGCCCGGCTGCACAAACCCCTCCACGCGCAACTGGCTGTGGTAAGCCTTGTCGCCCATGCCGCCAAGTTCCGCGATCGTGACGTAGTAGCTCTTGTTGGCCTGGGCGCCGGAGATGGCCAGCCAGCTAATGGTGCCCACGATAATGGCAACCGCAATGCCGATCCGCAGGGTGTTTGGGGAAATTTTCATAGTCAACCTTAAAGATACGAGCGGAAAGGAGTGGGGTCAACCACCGGATGGATGAGGTGTGATACAGATCACACCCCGTCCTCCTGCATCGCCGGACTTTTACTGTGCCGAATTCAGCGTTTGCGCTGCGCGATCCAGCGCCTGGGTCAGCACCGCCAGCTGCTGTGCGGCGAGCGTGGCGTTGTGAGCGTCGAGTGCCTCGTTCACGCCGGGAATCACCACCGCGGCGTAGCCCGTGTACTCGCCCGGCGCGTAGATGGTGTGCCGGTACCAGGGGCGGTTGGGCAGGCCGGCCGGCGCAAGCAGCGCGGTTTCCGTCTGGCGCAGGGTCTGGTTCAGCCGGGCCAGGTCCGCCGAAGGATCGGCTTGCAGCGCATGGGCCTTTGCAGCCGCGGTGCCCAGGCGGGCGGCAGCGGCCTCCGCCGGGGCAAAGTCCAGCGAGCCCATTCCGGCCCCCGTAGCCTTGTGTTGCGCTGCGGTCAGATACGACGCAATCTCCGTGGCATAAGCCTCATAGTCGTAGGGCAGCACGTCGGCATCCGCCATGCGCACCGCCTCCAGGCCAAAAATGCGCGCCATCTGCTGCAGATACTTGAAGTCGGGGTCGGCGTTCTCGGTATACCAGGCATAGTCGTCGAAGGTCGAGTGGTACACCCCGTAAGGCCCGCCGGAGCCAATGTCGGTTGAAGGCACGCCCGCGTGCTGCAGGAACGGCGTAAAGTCCGACCCGGAGCCAAGATCGCTCACCTGGACCTCTTTGCCGGGCTGCGGCGGTGCGTTGGAGGCGCGGTGCTCGTTGGGATTGGCCTGGCTGAGCCTCCATTCCTCATACACCGTGCCCCCCAGCGGACTGGGAACAGCCTGCGCGATCTCCCGCACAAACTGCTTGAGCGAGGGGACGGCGGCGGCCGAAAAATCCGGCCCGGAGACAGCCACATCCACGTTGAAGTAGGCGACCGCGTGGTCAAGAGTTTTGGCCTGCTGCTCCACCCACTCGGTGGAACCGATCAGGCCTTCCTCCTCGGCGTCCCAGCTGCAAAAAATCAGGGTGCGCTTGGGCCGCCATCCGTCGCGGAGCAGCGCGCCAATGCCGTCAATGGCCTCCAGCAGCGTGGCCGTGCCGCTCGACGGGTCCACCGCGCCGTACACCCAGGCATCGCGGTGGTTGCCCACAATCACCGTCTCATCGGGAAACTCCGTGCCCTGAATTGTTCCGATCACGTCCCAGATCACCCGCCGCTGGTAATCCTGCTGCGAGACCAGGTGGACGCGCACCCCGCCCGGCCCCAGGTGGTAGCGGAAGGGCAGAGCGCCCTGCCAGCCCTGCGGCACGCCGGGGCCTTTCAGCGCCTCCAGAATCGGTATGGCGTCGTGGTAGCTGATGGGGATCGAGATGATGCGGGGCTGGTTGCCGTCCGGCGAAATGCGGGCGGAGTCGGGCAGTTCCAGCGTCGAAGCCACGCCCGGCGTCTCCGGGTCGCCCGGGTACTTGAAAAGATACTGGACTGACCCGCGCTGCACGCCGCTCTCGGGCCGCCACGGGCCCATCGGGTAGGCGTCGCCCTTGTAGTAGCCGTCGTCCTGCGGGTCAGAGTAGAGCAGCACACCGGCCGCGCCGCGCTGCTCGGCCAGATACACTTTCACTCCGCGGAAGTTGCTCCCATAGCGGATCAGCGCGATCTTTCCGTGCAGGTCGATGTGCTTGGCCGCAAGCTGGTTAAAGTCCTCCAGCCGCCCATAGTTGGCGTACACCACTTCGCCGGTCACGTCGCCCGAGCCCGAGGAGCCGTTGAAGGGCATCACCACCCGGGGATCGTCCTGCGTCGGGTCGCCTTTGACGTGCTCGTGCGTGGGTCCGCTCATCAGCAACTGCCCTGCCGCGTTGTACGCCTCCACGCGCACCACCTTGGGCTGGTTCAGCAGCACGCGGTAGGGCACTATCTCGGTGTCAAGGCCGGCCGCGCGAAATTTCTGCGCCACGTAGTCAGCGGTCTTACGGTCTTCGGGCGTTGCTGCCAGGTGAGGCGTGGCCGTCAGGGTTTTCAGTTCCGCCCCGGCCAGTTTGGCGCTGGGCACGGCCAGAAACTTCTCCTCCACCGCGGCCTCTTTGCTGAAGTCTTTGTATCCAAACGCCGCAGATGGAGTGGCCTGCACGGCAGTAGGCGGCAGTTGTGGGTTGGGAGCCAGGGCCAGGAAAAGGAAAACGACAAGAGACTTGCCAATGAGCATGAATAAGACCCCTTCTTCGAATTTGCGGCTGCTGAATCGAAAGAAGATGGAATGCGCACCGCGCTCTACCGCGCCGCAATTCAGCCTCAGCTTACACTATGACCGGAGAGGTCATTCTGAGCGCGGACAGCAAGTTGCATAAAAACCCCCACAGCGCCGCGTCTGCAGAGACCGCTGCGGTAGCGCAGGCGCTGGCCAGCGATGAGGCTGACCGGCTGCCCCAGGTGGTGCGCGCCCTGCGCAATCCCAACTTCAGGCTTTTCTGGGGCGGTAACTTCCTCTCCAACATCGGCACCTGGATGCAGAACGTGGCCCAGGGCTGGCTGGTGC
>VFSW01010708.1_pt1 | contig 12972 bp, 14 predicted proteins | sample 5358111 | NCBI WGS metagenome assembly VFSW01 (sample SAMN11554181, study PRJNA540505) | mine drainage metagenome | isolation source: sediment from site ElyBrook_90M | place: USA: Ely Copper Mine, Vershire, VT | collected 2017 | reverse complement strand
CTCTGTCCGAGCCGGTACAAAGCGTGGTTGGAGGCCGCGACTGCGCCGCCCATGGTGAGGAAGCCGTGTGCCATGCCCTCGAAGCATTCGTACAGCACCGGCACGCCAGCGGCGACCAGTCGGTCGGAATAAGCGCGCCCCTCGTCCAGCAGCGGGTCGTAGCCGGCGGTAATGATGTGCGCCGGTGGCAGGCGCGCGAGATCGGCGGCGCGGATGGGCGAAGCGCGCCAATCGTCATAGTCACCGGGCGAGAGGTAGTTGTCGCGAAACCAGAGCATATTTTTGCGCGTGAGCAAATAGCCTTCGGCGAAACTCCTGTGCGAGGCCGAATCCATGCGCTGGTCGGTCGCAGGATACGCGAGCGCCTGGAACACCAGCGGCGGTCCGCCGGCGTCACGCAGGGTGATGGCCACCACCGCAGCCAGATTGCCGCCGGCGCTGTCCCCGCCCACGGCGATGCGCGCGGGATCGACGCCGAGCGCGGCCCCCTGCCCGGCCAGCCAGCGCGTAGCGGCGACGCAATCGTCAACCGCCGCTGGAAATCTCTGCTCCGGCCCCATGCGGTAATCCACCGCGACGACCGCGCAATGCGCCTTGTTGGCGAGCGTACGGCAGATGATGTCGTGCGTATCCAGATCGCCTATGGTCCAGCCGCCGCCGTGAAAATAGACCAGCAGCGGCAGCGGCGCGCCGGCCGCCGCGTCCAGGCCGTGGTACAGCCGCAGCGGAATCGGTCCCGCCGGGCCGCTCGCGGCGAGATCGCGCACCGATGCCACCTCGGGGACGGGCGGGCTCAGCGCGCCGCGCGCCTCCTTGTAAAGGCGGCGCGCCTCCACTGCGCTCACGCTATGCTACGGCGCCAGCCCGGACTGGGCTGCACGCTCCAACACTGCCTGCATTTGCGGATCGAGTGGCATGGCTATCCTTTCGCTATAAACCCGGCTCAGGCGGCAACGACCGCGCGCCGCTGCAGCGCGAGCCAGGCGATCGCCGTGCCGATCACGGCGAGTACCGGCAAGGCGGCGTAGTTAAGTATCTGCCAGCCGTGGCTGTTCATCAGCAGGCCGGAGGAAAAAGAAGTGGTTGCGCTGGTCAGAAACACGAGGAAGTCGTGCATGCCCTGGGCTTTGGCCCTCTCCGACGAGCGATAACACTCGGTGAGCAGCGTGGTGCCGCCGACGTAGAGAAAATTCCAGCCTATGCCGAGCAGCGTCAGCGCCCACCAGAAATTGACCACCAGCACCCCGGACAATGCGATGCACACGCACAGCGCTTCCAGCGCCGCGCCCACAAACATGACGTTGAGCACGCCGAAGCGCCTGATCAGAGACCCGGTGAAAAACGAGGGCGCGAACATGCCGATCACGTGCCATTGAATCACCAGTGCGGCAGAGCTGTAGGGAAGTCCGCACAGCCCCATCGCCAGGGGCGTCGCCGTCATCAGCAGGTTCATCACGCCGTAGCCCAGCGCCGATCCGGTCACGGCGACGATGAAGGCGGGCTGGACCATGATCTGCGCCAGCGGCCGCACCGGTTCGTGGCGCTCGGCCACGCTGGGCGGAGGAATACGGAGGTAGGCGAGCAGCCCCAGGGTGATCAGGCAGAACACGATCAGGGAGGCATAGGCGCCGAGGAAGGGCACGGCGAACAGGTCCCTGGTGTATTTGCTCAGTTCCGGTCCGATGATGCCGCCGACGAGACCGCCGGTCAGCACCAGCGAAATCGCCTTGGCCTTGAATTCGTAACTGGCCGCGTCGGCGGCGGCGAAGCGATAATACTGGCCGAAGGCGTTGTACACCCCCAGCACCAGCACGCCCGCGCACAGCAGCCAGAAACTGTGCAGCCACAGGCCGAGGCAGCACACGGCAGCGCCCACGATACCCATGCACGTGCCGACGCGAAACCCGGTCTGGCGGCCGAAGCGCCGCATGAAAAAAGATGCCGGCAGCGTGGTCAGCGCCGCGCCGACGACATAGGCGGTGGCGGGCAGCGTCGACAACATCTTGTTGTCGGCAAGAGAGAAACCGGCCAGCGCCGCCAGCGAAATCAAGGTGACGTTGTTGGTGAACAGCATCGCCTGGCAGCCGGCGAGCAGAGCGACGTTTTTCTTGGCGTTTTCCATGGCAGGGGACGCATTGCGCCCCGGGGTAATACCAGGCGGGGCGCAGGGGGCGGCTACGAGGACAGGGCGGATTATAGAAGACGGCGCGCGAACGCACCAAGAAAACGAGGCTACGCCTCTGCGAAAATGCACACGATACCGATTGACAAATTCCACAGGCTGATTCATTCTGCCGCTGCGTGTTCCGCACGAGAGCAAGCGTAGTCGCCGTCAATCACACTAGGAGAGGAAACTCATGGCCACAAAGAAGAAGGCAGCAAGCAAGAAAACCGCGAGCAAGAAAACCGCGAGCAAGAAACCGGTCAAGGCAAAGGTCAAGCGCAAACCAAATGCGGCGTTCATGAAACCGATGACCCCGAGCGCTTCGCTCGGCGCGGTGATCGGTGCGGGCCCGATGCCACGTACCGAGGTGACCAAAAAAATCTGGGCCTACATCAAGAAGAACAAGCTGCAAGACGCCAAGAACCGGCGCAACATCAACGCCGACGACAAGCTGAAAGACGTGTTCGGCGGCAAGAAGCAGGTGTCGATGTTCGAGATGACCAAGCTGGTCAGCAAGCACCTCAAATAAAACTCTCTCTGCCTCAAACGACTAGGGCGGCCCGGAGCCGCCCTAGTCGTTTCTGAGCCGCTCGCATCTCCCGCGCTTTGGGGGCGCGGCCGCTCATGCTCCCCGATTCAGCCGCCGTTCCGGTAATTCTCAAACGACATTCAGGCGACTTCAGCCGGCCAGCAGTTCGGCTGCAAGCTGGCGCACTGCCTCCGCCGCGGCCAGCGGGCGCTCGAACGGGAACAGGTGCCCGCCCTCGATGCGCTTGACGCGGAAACTCCGGCGCGTGTGCGCGAGGCCCACCTGCGCCAATTCGTGCGAGTGGCGCCCGCCGATAAATCCGGCCGGCAGCCTCAGGCGGTTGCAGTAATAGACCAGGTCGTGCGGAAAGCTGCGGTAGATGCGGTACTCGATTTCCGGGTCGAACAGCAGCCGTACGCGGCCGTTCTCGGCGACGCTGCCCAGAGCCGCGTAATCCTGCAGGCAGTCGGGATCGAAATGGCGGAAGATCTTCTTGCGGCGGAAATGGGCAACCATGTCCTCCACCGAGGGCCAGTCGCGCCGCCGCGCGCGCGTGCCGTGCGCGGGCGTGATGCGATCGGCCAGGCCCAGGCGCTTCAACATGCCGAATGCGGTGCCTTTGAAGTAGCCGAGGATGGGCGCATCGAGCAGGATGATGCACTTGAACAGTTCTGGACGCTGCACCGCCGCCATGAAGGTGAGATAGCCGCCGAGGGAATGACCCACGCCCACCACCGGCACGCGGCTATGGATCGAAAGATGATCGATCAGCTGCGCCACCAGATGCGGCCAGCCGTCGGTCACCGGATAGGCCGGGTCGTGGCCGATGCAGTTGATGCTGCTGATGCGAAAATCGGACTCCAGGCCGCCGAAGAACTTGCGGTAACAGGCGGCGGGAAAGCCGTTGGCGTGCGAAAAATGCAGGATGTCGCGGCTCATCTACAGCGCCCCCGGGTCGGATCCCAGGCGCGCGCCGCTGCGACCGGCGAGCCAAGCCACCGCCAACAGCAGGGCGGCATAGTTGCAATTGCGCAGCATCGTGCGCGCCTACCAGTAATTTTCCACGTTGATCTGCCCCGGGTCGCGCCGGCGGTGTTTCTTCAGGCCGCGCCGCTGCAGCGCGTGCACGGTGTCTTCGACCATCGCCGGATTGCCGCAGACCATCAAGCGCGACGCTTGCGCTTCCAGTTTGATTCCCGCCCTGGCTTCCAGCCGCCCGTCCTCGATCGCCTGCGGGATGCGCCCGGCCAGGGCGAAATCGTTGTGTTCGCGGCTGACGACGGGCACGAACACGAATTGCCCGGCATGTTGCGCGAGCAGCGAGCCGATTCTCTCCTGGTAACTCAGCTCCTCGGTGCGACGCACCGCGTGCACCAGCACCACGCGGCGAAAGCGCCGCCACGGCGCCTCCGTCCCGAGGATGGACAGAAAGGGCCCCAGCGCGGTGCCGGTGGCGAGCAGCCACAGATCCTCGCCCGGCGGCACTTCGTTCAAGATGAGGAAACCCGCGGGCTGCGGCGCGAGATAAATGGGGTCGCCGGGTTCGAGTTTGCACAGGCGCGGGGTTAGCGGGTGATCGTGCAGCACGACGTAATAAAATTCGTGCGGGCGCGCCGCAGGCGCGTTGACGAAGGAATAAGGCCGCCCCACCATCTCGCCGTCGACCGCCAGCGCCAGCTTGGTGAACTGGCCGGCCTGGAACGGCGCAAGCTCGGCCTCGACCTGCAGCGAATAGAGGAGCCCGGTCCAGTGCCGTTGCGCCACGACCGTCCCTTCTACCCATTTGCTCATTGGATCAGATAGGGCTCGGTGTAGAGCGACTCGACCTCGCCGCCGAGCATGACGATGCTGCCGCTGCGGCGGTTGTTGCCGGTGTCGCTGAACTCGAAGCCGTAGGTGCGCCGCAGCGCCATGCGTCCGTAGTCATCGCGGGCGAAGCCGAGCCCGATGCACTCGACCGTTTCGTCGAGGAACATCAGGCCGTTGCGCTCGCAGGCGCGCTTGCCCGTCGCCAGCGCACGCTCGCGCGCGCGCATGCTGTCGAACCACAGCCACACCAGCGCCGCCAACAGGAGCAGGGTAATCGATTCCGCCATGAACGCATTCTACATGGTGGTGGCGGCGGCGATGTTCAAGTCCGCGGTCTGCGCCGCGCGCACTATCGCTGCGCGGGTTCACGCGACGGATCTGTCGGGCCGGATCATGCCGGAGCCACGATCACGCCGGCCGCGGCCAGGCGCTCGATGTCCGCTGCGGCAAAGCCGAGCTCGGCCAGCAGCGCGCGCGTATGGCTGCCCGCGACGGGCAGGTCGAGTTCCGCGCCGAAGCGGCGGCCATCCATCTCGAACGGCAGCGTGGGCGTTTTCACCTTGCGGCCGTCCGCGAGGGTGATTTCAGTAAAGCCGCCCGAGGCGTTCAGGTGCGGATCGTCGAACAGTTCGTCCGGCCTGACGATCGGCGCGTAGGGCAGGCCGGCGCGCTCGCAGGCGCGCATCAGTTCCGCCTTGCTCATCTGCGCGAAACGCGCGCGTACCTCAGGCAGCATGCGCGCGCGCGCATGCACGCGCTGGTTGTTGGTCGCGAGCGAGGCGTCGGCGGCAAGCGCGGTCATGCCGAAATGCTCGCAGAACACCTTCCATTGCGTGTCGCTGACTACGGCAACGAACAACTGGCCGGCGTCGGCGGTGTCGAACACGTCGTAGATGGCCCAAGCGGAGAGCCGGTCGGGCATGGGCGCGGCGGGCTTGCCCGTGACCGCATACTGCATCATGTGCTGCGCCACCAGGAACACGTTGTTCTCGAACAGCGCGCTCTGCACGAACTGGCCGCGCCCGCTGCGCTGCCGTTCGTGCAGCGCCGCGAGGATGGCGATGGCGCCGAACATGCCGCCCATGATGTCGTTCACCGAAGCGCCGGCGCGCAAGGGGCGGCCCTCCGGCCCGGTCATGTAGGCGAGTCCGCCCATCATCTGTACCACCTCGTCCAGCGCCGTGCGCTCCTGGTAGGGGCCGGGCAGGAAACCCTTGAGCGAACAGTAGATGATCCCGGGGCGCAGCCTGTCGACGTCGGCGTAGCCCAAGCCGAGCTTGTCCATGGTGCCGGGGCGGAAGTTTTCCGTCACGGCATCGGCGGTCGCGAGCAGCTTGATCACGATGTCGATGCCCTGCGGCGACTTCAAGTCCAGCGCCAGGCTTTTCTTGTTGCGGTTGTAGGTGGCCCAGAATCCGGCGCCGGTGCCCGTCAGCCGGCGCGTGTTGTCGCCCTCGGTCGGCTCTATCTTGATCACCTCGGCGCCGAGATCGGCGAGCACCAGGCCGCAGCTCGGGCCCATGATCATGTGCACGAATTCGATCACCCGGACCCCGGCGAGCGGCAACGCGCGCCGATGCTGCTCCCCGATTGCGTTCATGCCGTGCTGCGCCGGCTCCTGCGTGGCGGCCATCAGGCTCAGGCCGCGGGACTGGGATAACGGCTGTGGATGGCGTCGATGCCCTCCAGCGTTGCCGCATCGAGCTCGACCTTGACGCTGTCGATGTTCTGCTTCAACTGCGCCAGGTCGGTCGCGCCGACCAGGCTGGAGGCGACGAACCAGCGCGTGCGCACGAAGGCCAGCGCCATCTCGGCGGGGCTCAGGCCACGGCTTTGCGCGAGCCGGCAATATTCGTCGGCGGCGGCGCGCACCTGCTCGCGCTTGTAGCGCTCGCCGAAATCGGCGTACTGGGTCAGGCGCGCGCGCGGCGGCTTCGCGCCGGCGACGAATTTGCCGGTGAGCATCCCCATCGCGAGCGGGCTGTAGGCAAGTAGCGGCACGCGCTCGCGAAAGCTTGCCTCGGCCAGCTCGCCGTCGAACATGCGGTTCACCAGGCTGTAGGCGTTCTGGACCGTCAGCGGCGGCGGCAAGCCGTGCGCGCGCGCAACGCGCACGAACTCGCACACGCCCCAGGTGGTTTCGTTCGACAGTCCGTAATGGCGGATCTTGCCCGCCTGGATCAGCCCCGCCATGGTCCCGATCTGCTCGACGATGGGAACAGCCGGCGTCTCCTTGGACGGGTCGTAGCGGGTCACGCCGAACATCGGCACGTTGCGCGCCGGCCAGTGAATCTGGTACAGGTCGAGATAATCCGTTTTCAGCCGCGCCAGGCTGTCGTTCAGCGCTTCGGCGATGTTCGCGCGCGTGAGCTCGGTGCGCCCGCCACGCACCCAGTCGCGCCGCCCCGGGCCGGCCACCTTGCTCGCGATCACCAGCTGATCGCGCTTCTGCCTGGCCAGCCAGGACCCCAGATAAGTCTCGGTGCGCGCGTAAGTGTGCGCACTCGGCGGCACCGGATACATTTCCGCGGTGTCGATGAAGTTGATGCCGTGTGCCAGCGCGAAATCCAGCTGCAGGTGCGCGTCGCGCTCGCTGTTCTGCTCGCCCCAGGTCATGGTGCCCAAGCCGATTTCGGATACGTGCAGTTCGCTCTCGCCGAGCTTATTCAGTTTCATCGAAGCCTCATCGGTATCTCAAATTGGCAATGCAGCGCATCACAGCGTACGAGCCTTTGAACAGCCCGCGCAAGCTTTTCGCGCGGGCGGTCCTTATCATTCAACCGAAGCTGCATCGGTGATCGGGTTCGTCCATGGCGCGCATCGGAGCCACGAGCCTCAAAACAGCCCACGCTAGCTTTTTGCGTGGGCGGTCCTATTGGTCGGGATCAGGCCCAGGTGCATGCCGCTGTCGACCATGATGGTGTCGCCGGTGAGGAGGTCTGCGCCCTCGATCAGCCAGACGATGACGGCGGCGACTTCCTCGGGTGTGCCCGGGCGGCCGAGCGGCGTGCCCTGGCGGTAGCGCGCCTCGATCGCGGCGTAACGGGCGCCATAGCCTTCGCGCAGCCACTTGGTGTCGACCATGCCCGGACAGACTGCATTGACGCGTATTTCCGGGCCGAGCACGCGCGCGAGCGACATGGTCAGGGTGTTGAGCGCCCCCTTGGACGCGGCGTAGGCGATGCTCGATCCCATGCCGTTCTTGCCCGCAATCGACGACACGTTGACCACGGCGCCGCGCCCGCCTTGTTTCATCGCCGGCGCACAGGCGCGCACCATCTGGTAGCTGCCGACGACATTGACCGAGTAGATGCGCTGAAAATCCTCGGCCGAGAGCGCCTCCAGATCGCTATGATCGGCGAACTTGGTGGCGCCGGCATTGTTGACCAGCGCATCGATGCGGCCCCACTTGTCCATTGCGGACGCTGCCAGACGGCGGCAATCGGCGTCCTGCGCGACGTCGGCCTTTATCAGCAGCGTCTCCGCGCCGGCGGCCTCGCACGCCCTCTGCGTTGCGCGCGCCGCGTCCTCGCTTTTGCTGTAGTTGACCACCACGCGTGCGCCTGTGCCGGCGAGCAGGACGGCGCTGGCGGCGCCGATGCCGCTGGCGGATCCGGTGACGATGCAGACTGCGTTCTTGAGTTCCATGGCTCGGCCTCGAAAGATATGAACAGCGTTATTTCAGACCGTCGCGACCGGAGTCGCGGGCGAACCGACCGCGCCGGGCAAGCGCAGCGGCGGCGCGGTAAGCAGGAAGCGGCTGCGCCGGTGGGCGCGCAGCCATAGCGCCAGTTCGGCCAGGTACCAGATCTCGCCCAGGTGCACGCCCAGCTTGAACAGGCAGTGCTCGTGCAGCGGCATCGCCGCATGCCGGCCCGGCAGCTCCCGCGCCGGCAACAGCTCCACCGCGTAATTGTCCGCGATCAGCGCCGCCACCCCGCTGTCCGTGACCCATTGCAGCAGCTTGTCGTCGCGGCCATCGAGGCCGAGGTAGGCGGCGTCCAGTTTCTTCATGTCGACTTCGCGCCCCATCTCCAGGATCACGTCGGACCAGCCGGTGTAGAAGCAGGCCATGTCGCCGGACTCCACCTCCACCTTGTCGGCTTCCAGCACGCGCATCAGCTCGTCGTAGCCCACCGCCTTGCGGCAGCGGCCGAAATGCGCGAACAGATCGATCATCACCGCGCGCCCCTGCACGCAGCCCTCGGCCATGTTTTCTATGCCCAGGCGCCTCGCCTCGCTGCCCTCGTAGCAGCCCCAGGGCGAAAGTTGGTCCGACTGCGGCGCAACGATATGCTCGCCCGCACGCCAGCCGTTGTAGAACACGGTTTCGGCGACGCCGTCGCCGTCGGCATCGAACTGCGAGCCCACATGGGCGAAACTGTCCCACTGGGTCGAGTACTGCAGCCAGATCAGCACGCCGTCGTCGCAGACCACGTCGGTGTGCTGCGGGTTTTCTCCGGAGAGCAGGAAATTGAAGTTGGCGCGGCCGGAGCGCGCCGTGGCGAAGCGCTGCGGCGGCCGGCGGCGCGCGTTGACCTTGTTGCCGCCGGGATAATCGAGCGGCAGCGACAGGCAGAAGCGCGCACCCGCCTGCACCTCGGCCACACCCTGCAGCACCTTCTCCGGCGTAATCAGGTTCATGCGGCCGCGCTGGTCATCGGGGCCGAAATCCCCCCAGTTCGAGCCGGGGGGGCGCTGCTTCCATCTGGGCGGCATTCGCTTATCCCCGAATGGTCACGAACAAAACTGTGCGCGGATCATGCCTTCGACGCCGTCGCTGCCGACTCCTGCTCCTGCAGCGCGCGCCACATGACTTTGCCGGTGGCCGACTTGGGCAGCGCGTCGACGAATTCGACCATGCGCGGACACTTGTACGCGGCCATATTGGCTTTGCACCATTCGATGATGTCCTCGGCGCGCACCTTGCCCCTGCTCGCGGCCTTGAGCACCACCATCGCCTTCACCGTCTCGCCGCGGTAGGCGTCCTTCGCGCCGATGATGCAGGCCTCCTGGATGTCCGGATGCGCATACATCATCGCCTCCACCTCGGCCGGCCAGACCTTGAAGCCGGAGGCGTTGATCATGCGCTTCAGGCGGTCGACGATGAAGAAATAGCCGTCCTCGTCGTAGCGCCCGAGGTCGCCGGTGCGAAAGAAATGTTTGCCGTCGCGTTCGATGAACGCGGCCCGGGTCGCATCCGGCTGGTTCCAGTATCCGGTGAACACCTGCGGGCCGGCGGAGATGATCTCGCCGGTCTCCCCCGGTCCGAGTTCCTTCAGCGTGTCCGGATCGATGACCCGCGCTTCGGTATTGCAAAGCGGTATCCCGAGGCACTGGCGTTTGGGCCGGCTGGGGTGATTGCTGTGCGTGGGCGCGGCAGTCTCGGTGAGCCCGTAACCCTCGCAGAACTCCAGTCCGGTCAGATCGTACAGGCGCTTGGCCACGGCTTCGGGCATGGCCGCGCCGCCGCCGGAGATGCCGCGCAGGCTCGCCAAGCTGTCCGACTTGAAATTCGGGCTGGCGAACAAGTCGATCACCATGGTCGGAATATTGATCCAGTTCGTCACCTGGTGGCGCTCGATCAGCTTCAGCGCGAGCTCGCGGTCCCAGCGCGTCATCACCACGATGCCGGCGCCCAGGTAGATGTTGCCGTTCATCAGCATCTGCATGCCGGTGACATGGAAAAACGGCACCACCGCGAGCGAAACGTCGTCAGCCGAGCCGCGCGCCCAGACCCCGGCGATCGCGATCGTACCCATGAGCGTGCGGTGCGTGTGCATGCAGCCCTTCGGGTTGCCTGTCGTGCCCGAGGTGTAAGGCAGGGCGGCAAGGTCGTCCGGCCCGGCCCGGTGCGGTCCGGGCACGCGCGCGGCCGCCAGCGCCTCGCCCCAGCCGATGATGCCGGGCGCCGACGCCGGCGCGGGCAGCTTGAAGAAATCCGGCAGCGGCAGGTCGGTGGCGGGATCGATGTAATCGGCGTAATTGGCGTAGATGATGCGCGTCAGGTTCTGCGTCGCGAGCAGCGGCGCGATGCGCGGCAACAGTTCCTGGCCGCAGATCGCGATCTTCGCCCCGGCATCGGCGGCATAGTGCGTCAGTTCCGCGGTGAGGTTCATCGGGTTGACCGGCACCACCACCGCGTCGGCGCGCAGGATGGCGTAATAGGCGATGACGAACTGGGGGCTGTTCTGCATGTCGAGCAGGACCCGGTCGCCGCGGCGCAGGCCGCAGTCCTGCTGCAGATAGCCCGCGAGCGCGTCCGCCTGCGCCTTGAGTTCGGCGTAACTGAGCTTGCCGCCGTAGAAGAAAATCGCGGTCTTGCGCGCATAGCGCATGGCCGCGACTTCGAGGTTGTAGCAAAGGCTGGTCTCGGGCAGCGGGAACTGCTTGGGCACGCCCATGGGCCAGTGCTTGTAGTGTCTATCCTGCACGTTTCTCCTCCTGGGAGTAATTACGAGATGAGGGGATACCTCCCCTCATGCTCCCCTAAGTCAGGGCCCGTTCAGGTAATCCTGGATCGGCCCCGAAAGCTCTGCCCCACGCGCGCGGCGCGCGGGATTTTTCTGCGTCAACCGTACTGCCGCGTCACCCACTCCGCCACGCAAGCCGGCTTGTCCGAGCCCTCGCGCTCCACGGTCACGCCCCAGGTGAGTTGGTTCCCACCCTTGATGTTTTCGAACTTGGTCAGAACGAAGCGCCCGCGGATGCGCGAACCGGCCGGTACCGCATCGGTAAAGCGCACCCGGTTCAATCCGTAGTTGACGCCCATTTTCATGCGGCTCACATCGACCGTACTCTCCAGCAGGTGCGACAGCAGCGACAGCGTGAGAAAGCCGTGCGCGATGGTGCCGCCGTAGGGCGATTCGCGCTTGGCCCGCTCCGGATCGATATGGATCCACTGCGGATCGACGATGGCGCTGGCGAATTGGTCGATGCGCTCCTGGCCGACTTCGAACCAGGGCGAGACGCCGACCTCCTGGCCGACGTGCAGATGCAGTTGGGTAATGTCGTTCATAGGCCGGCATTTTGCCATGAAATGCGCGGCACAACGTCGCTGCGATTGCGCCGCGGGCCGAACCGCAGCAGAATGCATCCGCGGCAGGGGGTATCCATTCCGCTGCGCTACGCTTTGACTCCATCCGAAACCGACGCAAAGGCCGCCAGCATGCCCGCCACAGCGAAACTGTTCCTCGTAGTCGGCGCTATCGCCGCCCTGCTGGCGGTTGCATTCGGCGCGTTCGGCGCGCACGCACTGAAGACGCGCATCGCGCCGGAACTGATGCCGGTATACAGGACCGGCGTCGAATATCACTTTTACCACGCGCTGGGCCTGATGCTCATCGGCCTGGCCGCGTTTCACCTGCCCGAGTCCGCCTGGCTGCGCAGCGCGGGCTGGGCCATGCTCACCGGCATCGTGCTGTTCTCGGGCAGCCTCTACCTGCTGGCGCTCACCGGCCTCGCCTGGCTGGGCGCAATCACGCCATTTGGCGGCACCGCCTTCATCGCCGCCTGGGCACTGTTCGCGGCTGCCATCATCAAAGCCTAGGAGGTTCGATGGAGCGCAAGCGCGTGGGTATTGTCATTTTCAACGACATCGAGGTGCTGGATTTCTGCGGCCCGTTCGAGGTGCTCTCGGTGGCGCGCCTCGACGAAGCACGCCGCCGCGACCAGCCTTCGCCTTTCGAGGTATTGCTGGTCGCGCAAAACGCCGCAGCGGTGACCACCACCGGCGGCATGAAGGTCCTGCCGCACGCCACCTTCGACGGCTGCCCGCCCTTGGATATTCTCGTCGTGCCGGGCGGCTGGGGCACACGCGCCGAAATGAAAAACGAGCGCATGCTCGCGTTCGTCAAAGCGCGCGCGGCCCAGGTCGAGACCCTGACGTCCGTATGCACCGGATCGCTGATCCTCGGCAATGCCGGCCTGCTCGACGGTTTGCGCGCCACCACGCATTGGCGTTCGCTCGGTCTGATGCAGGAGTTGTTTCCCCGGGTTGCGGTCGATACACAATCGCAGGTGGTCGAGCATGGCAGGGTACTCACCTCGGCGGGCATCTCCGCCGGCATCGACATGGCGCTGCGGCTGGTGGCGCGCCATTGCGGCGAGCCGGTAGCACGCGCGACCGCACGCCATATGGAATACCCGTACCCCGAGTCCAATGCGCGCCGGGTGCCGGCGCCGCCGCTGTAGCCCTCGACTGCCGGCACCTGGTCCACCCCGCGCGCGAAGATCCCGCCACATCCCCGCGCGGCGGACGCTGCGGCTGCGCATGATCGCAGAAACTGCTCCAAGCTTATTCTTGAGACGCTCCGGCAAGCGGCATACACTTGCCTCATGGCGCCTTGCGGCTGACCGGTCGGCATCCACCCTCGGAGACTAAGATGACAAACAGCTTGGCTGACACCCCGCCAGAGCCGCAGGCCGGGAATTTCCGCGCCGAGGGGCGCACGGTCGCGGCCGGCCGCGG
>VFSW01010707.1_pt1 | contig 12972 bp, 10 predicted proteins | sample 5358111 | NCBI WGS metagenome assembly VFSW01 (sample SAMN11554181, study PRJNA540505) | mine drainage metagenome | isolation source: sediment from site ElyBrook_90M | place: USA: Ely Copper Mine, Vershire, VT | collected 2017 | reverse complement strand
AGTCAGGGTTCTTCCTCTACCAGGTTCGTCCCACATACACGTCGAACGTGCGCAAAACACCATTCAGATTCGGATTCCAGTGGTCTCCGTAACTTCCGTAATAGAAGACCGTACCGCCCTCGATCTTGTGCGGAAAGATATAGTAGGCCTTGCCTTGACCGATCCACTGGGGCACCCTGACCTCTGAGATCTGGGTTGAGCTCAGTGCGAGATTCCCAAGGGCGGACTGGAACATTCCGGGATCGAAGGTCCCCTGCTGAATCAGTGAGGCATTTCCCAGCAGAGCGGCATCATTTGGATTCAGGTCGGGCCGGTAGCCGCTATTGGATGCATTATGAGTGAGCCGCAGATCAAGGCCCAGGTGCTCTTTCACTGTGTAGGTTGAATCGCCCCATACAACCTGGCTGAGCTGCTTCCACAGCACCGCAGGATCATCCACAACATATCCAACTGAGTTGTCGTTCTGGAAAGCCATATAGGTCGTCAGGTTGTTCTGCTGATACGAATACCCGACTCCCAGGTTCCACGCCGGCACAACATGCAGTGATGCGCTTGCTGCGTCCGTGTAGAAGCGGTCGCGCCGCTGGAAGTTGCCCGGATTATTGGGAAGCGGAATGGCCGGAAAGGCGTTCTGCGCATTGATGCTCGCGTCATTCGAGATGGTCAGCCACGATTTGGGCGTGATCCAGAGGTTGGCAAAAATCCGGTTGTCACTGCCTGGAACGATCAGATACCCAGGGTGGTCCGTTCCCGTCCACTCATACCCGGCGCGGGCGTTCCAAACTCCGCCGTAGTGATAGCGCAGCGCAGCGCCCGCCGTGTTGCTGGTCGTGGATGGCACCACCGTTTGCAGATCGGTATTGTCGAAAGAATAGATCTGCGGCCACAAGTTGGCATTGGAGCGCGTGATTCCTGTCCGCTTGTAATAAGTTTCTGCGCTGAATCCTCCGGGGAGTTCGAAATCCGCCAACAGGCCTTCCCAATGTCTGTGATAGGAAACATCGCCGTACAGGCTGTAATAGGGCGTGAATCCGTTGATCATGTTTTGCTGATGAAAGTCAGCTGTCAGGCGCAGGCGTTCCTGCGGAACCCAGGTAAGAGTGTCATCCGTATCAAACCAATTTTGCGGATTGCGCGTAAAGGTATTGCGCAAGCGGGTGTAACTGATGTGGCCGTTAAAAGTAAACTCCGGAGACGGAGTCATCGTTACCCGCAAGGTATCGGCCGAGTATTGACTCGGAGACGGGATATCGAGGTAGTAGTTTCCCGCGGGAACGTCCTGCGGGGCCGGTCCTGAGGGTGGTGGGTTAATCGTCGAGAACCCCTCATCTTCCGGAGTAAACGGGCCCGTATAGGTTGCGGTCGGGAAGGTGAGCCGGTCATTGAAGCTGCTGAAAGTGTGTTCATAGCTCAGCCGAAGAATGCGCTTCAGTTCCAGGTCACCTCCCCCGGTCACATTGCGAGTGGTGTAATTGACCCTCTGGTATTGAGAAGCGGCATGGCACAGCTCTCCGCAGGTTGTGTTTGCGCCGCCGACATAAACCGCCGGCGTGGAGTTTTCGTCGAGGTAGGTCAGCTGAGTCTCTCCGGCCCTTGCCTGCATATCTCCTTTTACGAACAAATGCACCGGCCAGCCGGGCATCTTCACCCTTGCATATCCGTTGCCCAGCCGTCTGGTGACGGAGAACACTGCATTCGCTGGGATGGAATCGGTAACCGCGCCCGGCGTACCGAAGTCCGACGACAACTTCGCCAGGTAGTCCGGATAGTGATCCTGTTGCTGCACCAGACTGCGCAGATCAATGCCCGCTTTCAGCCGAGTGCCGACGGTGAGTTGCGAGCGGATGGAATAGTCATTTCCTGTCAGCACGGTGCCGCGGGTGGCGATCGTCAAATGTCTGCGCGGCAGGACATATGTGGAAGAGACATCGGTTCCGGCTGACTGCTGCAGGCTGTCGTATTCTCCCACCCGGCCCGGAAAGCCGGAAATGTCGAGGAACCGGTAAGAAGCCGGAGTCATTGAAAAGGCAGAGGGCGGGTCCATTTGCGCCGCTGCGCCCTCCTCGCCCAGCATCGCCGCCACTCCAGGCGAAGGCCGTAACCGGGAAGCCAGCATCGCTGCGGAGCTGCCCGCAGCGGCCGCCGCGTAGGAAGAAGTGTGAGGCGAAGCATGAGGGGATGAGATGGTCGGGTGCGCAGAAACCCTGGCTGAGCCAGCCGCCCGTTGCGCGGGCTCTGAAGGAACTCCCCATTGCCCTTTGTCGACAAACCTGCTGCCTCCGCTGGGAGTCGCGACATCCGTGCCGTGGATCGAGCTATGACAATTTGTGCAGCGATCGGCGATGGGCAGGCCCGCTCCGTTGTGGTGGCCCGTGTGGCATTGCAAACACAGCGCCGGCTCGCTCACTTGCAGAAGATTGGTGTTCGGCGATCCATGTGCGCTATGGCATGCCAGACAGTTTTCTGAGACCGGAGGATGCTGGTAGGCAAACGGTCCGCGATATTGCGCGTGGCAGCTGAGGCATAGCTCGTTGACGTTGGCTGTGCGCAGGTTATGGCCTGTTGAACCGCCGTGCGCGTCATGGCAATCGGCACAGCTCATCTTCCCTTCGCGCAAGGGATGATGATAGGGCATGCTCAACTGCGCGTTTTCCGTCTGATGGCAGCGAAGACAGGCGTCGTTCGTCACCGCGCGCGGCTGAACAAGGACATTTGTCTCCGGGGAAACAAAATTCACATTCTGTGCGCCACGAGTCGCCGTGGCGAAAGCCTCACGGCCCTGCTCCGCGGGCTTCACTGCGGCGGCATGGACCTGGTGGCAGTCAATGCAGCGAACCCGGTTCGCCGCATGCACTCCGGTCGCCCAGTGCCGGGTGCTTTGGTCCTGCGCGTGACAGCTCAGGCACACCCCATTTGCGTCCGTGGAAGAGCGCATTTGCAGAGAGATGATTTTGGATTTGTCACCGCCACCCTCGACGTGAAGGCTGCCATTGCCGTGACACTCCTCGCACTGCACTCCTTGCTGTGAGTGATATGCATGCTGGAAGTTTTTGGCCACCTCCGCGTGGCAGGTAGCGCAGGTCTCTGATCCGACTGGCTCGGCTCCCGGAACCCGTAAGTATTTTGCGAAAGAAGCAAGCTCCTGTGTGGACTGCTTTGCTGCTGAAGGGGGAATGCAAACAAAGGCCATCATGACGGCCAATGCGACTGCTGATATCAGAGAAGAACGCTGCATGGAGTTGCTCCCACGGGTAACTTCTTAATGTCAACCCGATTGCCTGCTCACCGTGACACGAACTCAGCAGAGACAAACAACCGCGAAACCTGCATGCATTGCGTGCTTTCGGAGAGTGCCGGAGAGCGCCGGCTACGTGGTGGGCCTACATGGAGTGCGAAGCAATCAGTGCAAGTCAATGAGCCAACCGGTAGCGAAGGATACTTCGGCTCAGTGTCCTCCGGCTTCATCGGCATGACAATATTCGTGAGCGAGCACGGATTCTGTATCCAACATCACAGCTCCGAGTAACGTATTCGGCAGATGAGTCAGGACTTAGTGAGCTGAATCACAAGTGCGTGAAGGTCGCGTTGAATAGGTAGGCTGGTAGCAGGAAACCAACAGAAAAGCAGGCACTGAGACTGCAATCTTCTGCGTAAGTACGCGGCGATTCTCGGCAGTCCAGAGACAAAGCGTGTTCTTCCGCGCCCCGCACGCCGATGCCAACGCGCTACCATTCCAGCGTGAGCACATTCTCAATTCTGGACAACCGCCAACCACTCGCGCATGAAGGTTTTGCTGCGCACCGCGAGCTGGAAGCACGGCTCAAGGCCACCCTGCGCGGCGACGTCCTCTTCGACATGGGCTCGCGCGCCCTCTACGCTTCGGACTCCTCCAATTACCGCCAGCTCCCTGTGGGCGTGGTCCTGCCGCGCGACGCCGCCGATGTGGAAGCCGCTCTCGCCGCCTGCCGCGCCACCGGAGCCGCCGTGCTGCCGCGCGGTGCGGGCACCAGTCTGGCCGGTCAGTGCGCCAACGTGGCCCTGGTGTTTGACTACTCCCGCTACATGAACCGGCTTGACTCGATTGACCCCGAGGCCAGGCTGGCCCGCGTCGATCCCGGCATCGTGCTGGACCGCCTGCGCGATGCCGCAGAACTCCACCACCTGACCTATGCGCCCGATCCCGCTACACACTCACGCTGCACCCTCGGCGGCATGATCGGCAACAATAGTTGTGGTGTCCATGGTCTGCTTGGCGGCAAGGTCGTGGATAATGTCGAGTCGCTCGACATTGTGCTCTATGACGGCACGCGCATGACCGTAGGCCGCACCAGTCCGGAGCAGCTTGAGGCCTTCATCCGTGCTGGTGGTCGCCAGGGCCAGATCTACGCGGGCCTCGCCCGCATCCGCGACCGCTACGCCGACCTTGTCCGAGCCAGGTTCCCGCGTATCCCGCGCCGCGTCTCCGGCTACAACCTCGATGAACTGCTGCCGGAAAGCGGCTTTCATGTGGCTCGCGCGCTCGTCGGTAGTGAAGGCACCTGCGCCAATGTCGTCTCTGCCAGGCTGAACCTCACGGCCAGCCCGCCCTTTCGCGTCCTTACCGTGCTTGGCTTTCCTGATGCATTCCTTGCCGCCGACGCCGTTCCGCGGACGCTTGAACACGGCCCCATCGGCCTCGAAGGCTTCGATCATCTGCTGGTTGAATTCATGCGCCGCAAGGGGCTGGCACTTCACGATCTCGATCAGCTCCCGCCGGGCGTCGGCTTTCTGCTGGTCGAGATGGGCGCGTGGACGGCCGAACAGGCGCACGCCAAGGCTGATGCTCTTGCCCGCGCCGCCCAAGCCTGGCCTGCTCCACCCGCTGCGCACATCTGCACGCCTGCTGAGGCCGCCAGCGTATGGCATGTGCGTGAGTCCGCGCTGGGCGCGATGGTCTTTGTTCCCGGCGAGCCGGACCGCTGGGAAGGCTGGGAAGATGCGGCTGTGCCGCCCGCGCGCCTTGGCCAGTACCTGCGCCAGATCACGGCTCTCATGGCCGAGTACGGATATCGCAGCCCGCTTTATGGCCACTACGGCCAGGGCTGCGTCCACATGCGCATCAACTTTGATTTTGCTTCCGAGCAGGGCCTGCGCAATTTCCGCGAATTCCTTGACCGCGCCACAGATGTTGTTCTCAGCGTGGGCGGATCGCTTTCTGGCGAGCACGGGGACGGCCAGGCCCGTGCGGCCTTGCTCCCCAAGATGTTCGGTCCGGAACTGATGCAGGCCTTCCGCGAGTTCAAAATGCTATGGGATCCCGACAACCGCATGAATCCCGGCAAACTGGTTGATGCGGTGCGCGTCTACGACCCAGTAGAGAACCTGCGACACCACCCGCCTTCGGCAGGATCGCGCCCTGCGGACACCGCTGCATTGGAGCCCATCTCTGAAGCCCGCCTCGAAACCCATTTCGTCTTCGCTGCGGACGGCGGATCGCTGGAACGCGCCGCTGAGCGCTGCGTGGGCGTGGGCGCCTGCCGCAACACCACCGGCGGCGTGATGTGCCCCAGCTACCGCGCCACGGGCCAGGAGCAGCACTCCACCCGCGGCCGCGCACGCCTGCTGTGGGAGATGTTGGCCGGGGCGCTGCGCGAAGAAGGCTTCCAGAGCCAGGCCGTGCATGAGGCGCTCGATCTTTGCTTGAGCTGCAAAGCCTGCAAATCCGAGTGCCCCGTACAGGTGGACATGGCCGCCTACAAGGCCGAGTTTCTGGCCCAGCGCTACAAGGGCCGAATGCATCCGCTGCAGCACTACATCTTCGGATTCGCCGACAAGTTGGCGCGGTGGGGCTCGCTTACGCCGGCGCTCACCAACACTCTGCTCAACGGCGCAGTCACCAGTCCGCTGGTCAAATACATTGCAGGAGTGGCGCCGCAGAGGAAGCTGCCGAGCCTCGCTCCGCAAACTTACCAAAAGGGAAGAGCCGCCGACCTGAAAGAGCGCGGCTTTAGCCGCGCCGCAAAGGCAGGGCCGTATTCCGGACCTGCCGCCCCAAAGGAGACGCTGGCCCCTTCGCCGGAGGTGCTTCTGTGGCCGGATACCTGGAACAACTTCTATCATCCACAGACGCTTCATGCCGCGGAGAGCGTGCTCATTGCAGCGGGATTCAGGGTGCAGACGCCGCAGGGCCACATCTGCTGCGGCCGCCCGCTCTACGACTTCGGCTTCCTCGATACCGCGCGTCGCTATCTGGCGAAAGTCCTCGACCGCATGGGTCCGCAAATCGAGGCGGGCCTGCCCTTCATCTTTCTTGAGCCAAGCTGCGCAAGCGTCTTCAAAGATGAGTTGCTGGAGCTTTTCCCCAACGATGTGCGCGCCAGGCGCCTGAGCCAACACGTCTGGCTGCTGGCGGACTGGCTCGCCGCCGAGGCTCCGGATTTTGTCCCCACGGGACTCCGGGGAGCACACGTCCTTATGCATGGTCACTGCCACCATAAGGCTGTGTTTGGCGGTCCGGCCGCCGAAATCGCTCTTCTTCGCCGCGCTGGGGCAACCGTGGAGCCCATCCAGGCCGGCTGTTGCGGCATGGCAGGGCCGTTTGGGTTCGAGGCAGACAAGTTCGAGGTTTCAATGACGATTGCCAACGACGGGTTGCTGCCGGCAGTCCAATCCGCCGGTCCAATGACGATTGTGGTCGCAGACGGCTTCAGTTGCCGCGAGCAGATCAGTCAGCTCGCTCATAGAGAGGCCAAGCACTTTGCCGAAGTGCTCGCGCATAGCTGCGGTTGCGATGGATAAAGCCTTGCTCGGCATGGATGAAGCAGTGCCAGGCCGAGCCTGCGCTACCATAAGAAAAAAGTTTGGGGCTGAGCATGTTCGTTGTCGTCTGGCAGTTTGAGATTGCTGAAGAGAAGGTTGCCGCCTTTGAAGCTGCCTATGGCGCGGAGGGCGCATGGGCCCGGCTCTTTCGCGCCTCGCCTGATTACCGCGGCACCGAACTGCTGCGCGATGCCTTTATCCCCGGCAGCTATCTCACCATCGACCGGTGGACCAGCGAAGAAGCCTTCCGCGCCTTCCGCAAGGATCACGATGCGGAGTACGAAACCATCGACCGCTCCTGCGACGCACTGACCAGTCGCGAGACGCGCATCGGAGCGTTTAGCGTCTAACGGCTTTCCCTCACCAGACGCAATCCGGATTACCGGTCATTGCGCCTGCTCCTTTGCCTCTGTTGCAGGCTTTGCTTGCGCATAGTAGCCGGCAAATGTGCGCACACTCAGCCCAGGCTTGTCGGTCTTGACCTGCATGCCGTGATAGTCGTCGGGGTGTGTGCCGGCTGGGGCATCGAAGGTGAGATCGTAATATGAGTTCGCATCGCGGACAGCATCATTGATTTCGTCGCTGATGCTCTTGCCGGTCACCTCTACCAGCCCGCCCGAGTGCTCTGCGAGTACCTGCAGCGCAAGGTCTGGATACTCTGCCTGTCCGATATTGGCAACTGGCTTGAGGTAGGTCTGGTAGTAGAAGGGATTGACGCGTCCCAACTCATAGGGCTGCAGCGCATAGAGGGTGATGTGCGCCTCGCGCAGGCCATTTGTGAGTTCCTCGATGGAGTGGAAAGTCCAGGCCCGCTGCTTCATGTCTTCCTGCATGCCCACCCAATCCAGCAGTGGCCAGCCGGGACTGATCACAAGAAATAGTTTGCGCCCAGGTTGTGTCTCCTCATAGGCGGCCAGTTGGCTTACTTGGCTCAGCGACATCTCCAGCCGGTCGACGGCTCCGTAATATCCCGTGCGTCTGCCGATGATGCGCAGATTAGAGTTCGTGTTGTTCAGGGTGGCCTGCATCGCGTTGCCATCCATCGTCGTGTCGCGCTCAATTTCGATGCCGTCATCGGTGAGCAGAGCAACGGAGGTGGGATGGGCCATCCGGCCCCCGTTCTCCTTGAGAAACTCTCCCAGCTGCTCGCGCTCTCTTGAAACCGTGTCGAAGTCCGAGTTGATCATATCGACCACCAGGACGATGCGCACTTGGCTGGACACGCCCTTGCCTGGATCGACGGCACGGAAGCTGAGCAGTTTCTGTTGCTGTTTGTTGTCCAGCAATGTGAAGTCCTGAGCCTGCAATCCGCGGATATGGTGGCCCTCCTTATCGGTCACCTCCACATCGAGGGTGATTCTTCGTGTTGCCGACTGCGAGCTGGCAGCTTCCGGCTTGGTGGTTTTGGGCGCGGCACCCTCTGCGCCTTGCGCGGTGGTCACGGTTGCGGCACAGATCAGCCAGAGGCCAGCCGTGATGCCAAGGAAAGGAATAACCAGGCGACTTGCACGATAGAAGCGATGCACGATGAAAATCCCCCTCTTTTTGCACTTGATTGCAGGGTCGGATGCCAAACGAGGCACACTTGAGCCGTTGCCCGACTGTCCGCGATTTATTCCCTTTTTCTTCGCCAAATTTCCTGTCTTTTGTTCGCTCGTCCTGCTACAATCCGAACGAAATCCAATTCAGCCGCCGCGTGTTTTTTGTCTCTCCATCAAGAGCCGCGCTAGGCGAGCATGCTTTTGAGGAGCCCAGATGGCCATCGCCGATGACCGTGCCAAAGCCGTAGAACTTGCTCTTTCGCAGATAGAAAAACAGTTTGGCAAGGGGTCAATCGTCCGCCTCGGGTCAAAGGAAGCCTTGCTGCCGATCGCCGTCATCTCTACTGGCTCCATCAGCTTTGATGCGGCCTTGGGCGTTGGCGGCATCCCGCGCGGCCGGGTCACTGAGGTCTTCGGACCGGAGTCCTCAGGAAAAACGACTATTACGCTGCAGATCATTGCCGAAGCCCAGAAGATGGGCGGCCTGGCGGCCTTTGTGGACGCTGAGCACGCCCTGGACCCCAGCTACGCCAAAAAACTGGGTGTGGACGTGGATAATCTTCTGGTTTCACAGCCGGATAGCGGCGAGCAGGCCCTGGAAATCACGGAGGCACTGGTGCGCTCGGGCGCGATAGACGTGCTGGTGGTGGACTCGGTCGCGGCGCTGGTGCCCAAGGCCGAGCTGGATGGCGAAATGGGCGACTCCCACGTGGGCCTGCAGGCGCGGCTGATGTCGCAGGCGCTGCGCAAACTTACCGGTACGGTCTCCAAGTCGCGCACAGCCCTTATCTTCATCAACCAGATACGCGAAAAGATCGGCGTGATGTTCGGCAACCCGGAGACGACCACCGGCGGGCGCGCGCTCAAGTTCTACTCGTCGGTGCGCGTGGATATCCGCCGCATCGCTGCAATCAAAGAGGGCGACGCCGTCACCGGCAACCGCACCAAGGTCAAAATTGTGAAGAACAAGGTGGCCGCGCCCTTCCGCGAGGCCGAATTCGACATCCTCTATGGCGAGGGCATCAGCCGCGAGGGCGACGTGCTCGACCTGGCCGTAGCCAACAACTTGGTGGAGAAATCCGGCGCCTGGTATAGCTACTCCGGCGAGCGCATCGGCCAGGGCCGTGAAAATACCCGCACGTTTCTCAAGGAAAACAGAGATATCTTTGCCCGGATGGACGCCGAGGTGCGCAAGAAACTCGGTATCGGCCAGGCCAGGGCAGAGATTCCCGAGGTCCCGGCCAGCGGTCCCGCTGAAGCCAAGGAAGCCGTGCGCGGCCGCAAGGGATAAGCCCGCAGTCCCCACTTCAGCAGGAGAAGGGCGCTGCCGTGACGGCGCCTTTTTTCGTGCCCGGCTGGGTCCGGCTGCGCCGCTACGCTGCTAGAATCCACAATGAGCCGCCCGCATGAGCGTAAAAGCCCTCTATCCCGGCACCTTTGACCCGCCGACCAACGGGCACCTGGACCTGATTCAGCGCGGGTCCAAGCTCTTTGAGCACCTTACGGTTGCCATCCTCAAGAATCCAGTCAAGAACCCGCTTTTTACCGTGGAAGAGCGCGTGGAGATGCTCCGCGAGTCGACCAGGGCGCTGGGCAACGTCTCGGTGGCCACCTTCGACGGCCTCATGGTGGACTTCGCACGCCAGCAGGGCGCAACGGCTGTGCTGCGGGGCATTCGCGCTATCTCTGACTACGAGCACGAGTTTCAGATGGCACTGATGAACCGGCGGCTGGCGCCGGAGATTGAGACGGTCTTTCTGCAGCCGGCGGGGCGCTACTCGTTTGTCAGCTCGCGGATGGTGAAGGAAGTCTTCAGCTTTGGCGGGGATGTCACGGGACTGGTGCCGCCGAACGTGGTCAAGCGGCTGCGCGGACGGATCAAGGGGAACTAAAGCTTATCAAATCAGATATTTGATGCCTTTAACGATTCGCCGCTGCGGCGCATCGGGCGCTGCCCTGCGGCAGTCTGCGCCGACCTGTGCGATCCTATGCAGTCCTTAGCAGACCGCAACTATGGATGGAGGGGGCAGAACGTAGCGCGCCCGGGAACCCTCCGCATCGAGGGCGGCGCAGGGCCTGGATTAACTCCTGCTCTTTGTGGAGGTCGCCGATTTGTGTGCGCCGATGCACACAGGTTTTCTGAAAAACGTGCCGCAGAAAAGACTGACCGAGGCGCAATCTGCCGTCGCCTGGGATGGCCGGCAGCTTATCACCTGCCCGATGGTGGCGGAGGGCTCGCCGAGCGACGCGTCGAATTTCAGGTGAAGCCAGAGTTCCTCCCGGCTCCATGGGCGTTTTCGGGACGTAATCCGCACGATCGCGCATAACCGGATGTCGATGAACTGTCGGGCCTGAAGGCAGCAGCTGACATCCCGAAGAGCATGGATCACTGGATACAGCCTGCCTTTGCACTACCGATTCTGGCAACCTCCGGAACAGCCGTCCTCCGAAGCGAGGATGCGCGTGGCAAAGGTAAACTTAGCCGAATGGATAATTGTCTTGACGAAAACTTAGGCCTCTGACATAGTTAGCCATATGGCTAACCTTGATCTTGTCTTCCATTCACTCGCAGACGGCACCCGCCGCGCAGTGATCACACAACTTGCTGGCGGTCCTGCCAGTGTCGGGGAACTGGCGCAGCGTCATTCCATGGCGTTGCCCAGCTTCATGAAACACGTTCGTGTTCTTGAGGCCAGCAAGATCGTGGTGTCACGCAAGATGGGTCGTGTCCGAATGTGCGAACTACGTCTCAGTCCGCTGGCGTTAGCACAAACCTGGATTGAGAATGAGCGCCGTATGTGGAGTACTCGCCTGAACCAGCTCGATGCCTTTGTCGAAACTTTAGCCGAAAGGGAAAAGACTGATGGAATTGAATAGAGAACTCGATCTTCTACTCGAACGTATCGTAAAGGCCACCCCGGCGCAGCTGTGGCGTGCGTGGACTACGCCTGAACTCCTCAAGCAGTGGTTCGCACCTAAGCCCTATGGAGTCGCGAAGGCCGAACTCGATCTAGTGGCAGGCGGGGTATTCAATGTCGTGATGCAGTCACCGGAGGGGCAGGTCTTTCCAGAAAAGAAGGGATGCATCCTCGTCGTGGAGCCCGAAAAGCGCCTTGTATTTACCGATGGTCTCGGCCCACAGTTCAGACCAAACGCCGAGCCATTCATGACCGCAGAGATAACAATGGAACCTGCAGAGGGTGGCACACGCTACCGTGCTCTTGTCCGGCACAAAAACCCAGAGGATCGCGCGAGCCACGAGGCGAGAGGTTTCCATCAAGGGTGGGGAAGATGCCTCACACAATTAGATGAGTTGGCCATCAAGCTTTAGCGCTGATGGCCCATCATGCCGGTCGCATCCCGTAGAAAGGTCAACCGCTCGGCGGGGTTCGGCAGCTTTCTGAACGCCGCACGCAAGAGGCTCATACCCTCCTATTGCAGCGCTCAGTCGCGTGAATGGAGAGCACCAGCCGGTGCAGTTGTCGAAGACGAACCGCTACTGGCCTACAAGTCCGACAACGATTAGGTAAATGACTAGAAACCCGCACTCTCGGCCAAGGGTTCCTCAATTTCCAGGATATCGCCAATTCGCTCACCCGCCGCAATGTGTAGTCGCCTGGGATGGCCGGCAGCTTTTCACCTGCCCCTTGAAGGCGGGGGGCTCGCCGAGCGACTCGGCGCATTTCAGGTGAAGCCGGAGTTCCTGCCGGCTCCATCGGCGTTTTCGGGTACCGATCTGACGCATCTGCCGGGTGGCCCCGATCTCGGTCCCGTCTCAACGCCATGCTGAGGGTGCCCCCGGTCCCTGGCACTTGGGGACCGGGGATGGCTGCACATTGGATGTCCCATCCCATCCCGAACCGGAGTATCGTTACATTACAGTGAAAGGCGAGCGCATCCGTTATCAGCAAACGGGGGAGTTCCACTTCCTCACCTTCAGTTGTTTTCATCGCCAGCCCTACCTGTTCCCGGTTGCGGCAATGGAACTGTTTGAAGATGCTCTCGAACGCGTTCGTCTCCGCTATCTGTTCGTTGTGGCCGGCTACGTCGTTATGCCGGAGCACGTACATCTGCTGGTCAACGAGCCCGTGCGAGGGCTCTTGTCCAGGTCGATCCAGGCCCTCAAATTGTCCGTGTCGATGCGAAGCCGGGAGAGACCCTTCTGGCAGGCCCACTATTATGACTTCAACGTCTCGACACATGAGAAGTTTGTAGAGAAGTTGCGCTACATCCATCGCAACCCAGTCGTACGAGGATTGGTGGCATCACTCGAAGACTGGAAGTGGTCAAGCTTCCGCCACTATCAAACCGGCGCGCGCGGAACCGTGGAAATCGAATCGGAGTGGACAGCCCGCGAGAGAGGCTGGCAATTGCCCGAGTGGATGCGCAATCGCCGGTCCGATTCTTCGACATCCCCGGTCCCCAAATGCGAGGGACCGGGGGCACCCTCATCTTGAAATGATTCCGTATGGGATCGGGGCCACCGCCCACCCCCATCATGGTTTGGAATGGCCACAAGATCGTGGCCACCCGCCCGCGATGAGTGGGGCACAGCTTCCTCTCGTTGAAGCGCACAAGAGGGGCGAAATCAAGGAGCGGGCTATCTGCCAGACTCCGCCGTGATGATTTGCGG
>VFSW01010706.1_pt1 | contig 12976 bp, 10 predicted proteins | sample 5358111 | NCBI WGS metagenome assembly VFSW01 (sample SAMN11554181, study PRJNA540505) | mine drainage metagenome | isolation source: sediment from site ElyBrook_90M | place: USA: Ely Copper Mine, Vershire, VT | collected 2017 | reverse complement strand
GCCCTGGAGCTCGCAAGGGAGGGGGCGAAGGTCGCGATCGGCGCCCTGGACGACTCCCATCTGAACGATGCGGCTGAGCTCATCCGGCGGGAAACGGGGGGCGAGGTCTTGGCTATCCCCGTTGACGTGAGCGATGCCCAGCAGGCCAGGGCCGTCGTCCGCAGGGCGATCGAACACTTCGGAACTCTCGACATCCTCGTCAACAACGCGGGCGGGCCCCCCTCGGCCGATTTCGTCGACATCGACGATACACTCTGGGAGCGGGGCTTTCGTCTCAACATCCTCTCGACGATCATGATGACCCGCGAGGCCGTCCCGGTGATGAAGGCCAAGGGCTGGGGCCGGATCATCAACATGACCTCGATCTCCGTCAAGCAGCCCATCGACGGCCTGATCCTCTCCAACACGATCCGCTCCGGCGTGATCGGGTTGGCCAAGACGCTCTCCAATGAACTCGCCCCCTTCAACGTCACGGTGAACAACGTCTGTCCCGGTTTCACCCTGACCGACCGGGTCCGAAACCTTGCCAGGGCGATGGCGGAAAAAGAGGGGACGACGCCCGAGGCGATAATCGGCCGCTGGGAGGCATCCATCCCCATGAAACGGCTCGGGACGCCGGAGGAATTCGCCGCTCTCGTGGCCTTCCTCGCCTCGGAGCGGAGCGGCTACATCACCGGCGCCGCCATCCAGATCGACGGCGGCTGGTACAAAGGGGTCATGTAAGGAGAGGACTCAGTCGGTAAAGCGGTACTTCAGAAGCGTCCAGAGGGCGAAAAAGCCGTGTTTCCAAGAGATTTTCTTCCCCTCGGCATAACTTCTGCCGTAGTAGGAGATGGGCATTTCGTAGATGCGCCATTGTTTGTTTTTACAGATCTTGGCTGTCAGTTCCGGTTCCACGGAAAAATTGTCGGATTTGATCCGGATGGTGTCGAGCACGCTTCTCCGGAACATCTTGTAGCAGGTCTCCATGTCGGAAAGGGTCGTGTTGTAGAGGAGGTCCGTCAGGAACGTCAGAAAACCGTTCCCCACCCGGTGCCAGAAGAGGTGGACCCGCTGCGGTTTTCCCCCGGAGAGGCGCGAGCCGTAGACCACATCGGCCACCCCGTCGAGAATGGGGCGGATCATCTCGCTGAATTCGCCGGGATCGTACTCCAGATCCGCGTCCTGGATCGCCACGATCTCCCCGGAAACGTGACCGAACCCGGTCCGCAGGGCCGCCCCTTTGCCGCGGTTCCTCTCGTGAAAGAAGAGCTTCACCCGGTCGTCAAAGGGGGTCCCCTCCAGGAGTTCCCGCGTCCCGTCGGTGGAGCCGTCATCGACGACGATGACCTCCCTGACGAAATCGATGCTCAGGACCTTCGCGATGATCCTCGTGATCGTCTCCCTTTCGTTGAAGACGGGTATGACAACGGAAAGCATCGGCTCGGGATTCATTTCACCTCCGGGATTTTCGATATACATTCCTTCTTACAAAAGACCAAAGATATTTCGGTCTGAAATAGAATCTGCGAAACGCGTCCGTACAGATCTTTCCGAGTCTCCCCTCCGGAAAATTCGGATGGTCAAATATCTGGGTAAATCCATCATAGGCGGTCAGCGGGAAAGCGTACAGTCTTTTCTCGATCTGTTTGTACAGTTTCGTTCCCGGGTAAGGTTGGGCGATGAAGAACTCTGCGACGTTCGGATTTAATGTTATCGCCTTTGTGATCGTTTCCTCGGCGGTCATTTCGGTTTCACCAAGCAAGCCGAAGATGAAAAAACAGTTTACCTTGATCCCGCGCTGGTCGCAGTAGTCTATCAGGCTCTTCTGCCGTTCAAAAGGAGGGTTGGATCGGTTTGCCAGAGCCAGCACGGCGTCGCTTTCGCTTTCAATGCCGAAATGTATTGCCCTGCATCCGCTGTCTGCCATGATATCTATCAGCGGTTCGTCAACGTTTTCCAGCCTCGTTTCACAAGCCCATTCAATGTCTTTTATTCCGCGGCATATCTCTATTGTCCGGTTGCGGTCGGCGGTGAAAAGCGGATCGCGGAAGACAATCCCCTTGACGCCGAACCGCTCCGCCATGTAGTCAATTTCCGCCAAAACATTCTTCGGGTCGCGTCCCTCCCACGGTCCATAGTACGCAAAGTACGGACAATAGGAGCATCGATATTTGCATCCGGTGGATGAAAGGACGGGAACGGCCGGTCGTGCCCTGAGGGAGGGATAGTAGGAGAATCTATCGACCGGCCAATACTCCCACGCCGGATAGGTGTTCGGCCATATTTTTTCGGTCATTGTGCCGAATCCGACGAATCTCTCGGGCAGGAATTTCGGCACCGGTCCCGTGAAACACACCTGAACGCCGCTCGCCCGCAATTTTTTTGCCGCCCGCAGTTCATCATCATGCCCCTGCAACGAGGCGTGGATGTACACCTTATCGTATGATCCAACCCCGGTCTCGGTATATTCCACCACGTCCCCCTGGTCCCGGTGAATGGCGGCAATATATCCCAGGTCGAGATCGGGAATGTAGACATTTCGCTTTTTGATGGCCCCGATTATTTTGCCGAACAGACCAAGATGATTGCCGAACCCAAGGCCGAACCCACCCATGCAATCCTTGTTGATCCGGCTTTCAGTTATTACGTTATAAATGCCGATCTTCATTTTTCCTCGCGTTCCTCTTTCGAAAGCAGAGCAGTTTTTCGCTGTTTCCGGCTTTTCGAGGGGCGTGCGTTTGCGTGCGGCGGGATGGTCACCGTCGCTTCCCTCGTTGCGGGCGCCTCCACCGGCGATCCGGCGGTCATGAAGAGCAGGAAGATGACGCCTGGCCACAACTGGAGGAAGAGGCGGTTGAGCGACGTGGCGAGGTGGTAGGTCAGGTCGAGGGGGGTCAGCACATAGACGAAAAAAAAGCCGCTCAGCATCAGAGCGATGATCGCCGCTGCCTGGACGAGGCCGATCCGGTCCCGCGCATCGATCCTGACTCCCACGAGGAGGAGATATCCGCCCACGAGGAGGATATTGACGGCGCCGGGGTTGAGATGCATCCCCACGCGCACATCGATCAACCCCTGGGTGAAGCTGATCCCGGTGATGAAAAAGGCCCGGGCAATTTCGGCATAGCGGCTTAAATCGAACAATTTTGCGGATACGGAAGACAACGTGAAACCCGCCGCAAGGTAGCTCGACGGGGCAAGCGCGAGCTTGAAATAGATGACGATCACCAAGACCGGCAGGGCTCCCGCCAGGAATGCGGCTGTTCGCCTGAAGGCCTGCCTCCATCCGCCTGCGGGGACCGTCGTGCCGAAGAGGCCCGCGGTCGCGGCCACAAGGAAGAGGAGTCCCTCATTTTTCGTCCAGGCGCACAGTCCGGCGGCAAGCCCGGCAAGGATCAGCGCCCCCGGGCAGCGCTCCGCCGATCGTGCCTGGAATGAGAGCAGGACGAGGGTCGTCAGGATGAAGAAGGACAGGGGGATGTCGGCGAACTGTGAAGCCCCCAGGGTGATGAAAAAAGGCGATCCCATCAAGATCATGGCAGCCAGATATCCCTGAACCCTGTCCTTCATCAGCAAAAGCGCGGCGACGAGAAGGCCGAGGGTGAGGAAGGTAAACACAAAGGCGAGAATCGCAGGGACGAGGCTGCTCTCGCTTCCCATGTAATTCCAGGAACGGACAATGGACAACGGCAGCAGCAGGGGGTAGTCCCACTGGCTCCAGTCCAGGCCGCTGGCGAAGGCATCGCGCCAGTGTGCGCCCTCCCGGAAAAGAAAGCGGGCGTGCATGTTCCAGATCAGCCAGGCATCCCATCGGCCGTGGGGTTCCTTGAGAAAGGCAAAGATGAAGGAGGCGGCTGAGGCGATGAGCTCAACGGAAAAAATTCCGGCCACCAGGAGCTCAAGTCCGGATCGTTTCCCGGTGCTTGAAATCGGCTGATCCTTGCCGGCAGCGGGCCGCCGGAAAAAGACGAAAAAGAGGATCCCCAGGAGCAGGCAGGCGCCGAGGTCGATCGCGGGAAGGTACCGTGTCGATCCTGTTAGAAGGCAGATGAAAGTGAGGCACGAGGTGACGCCGAGTCCGAGACCGCCGCCGGCACAGAGGCGAAACGTCAGACCGGCGGCGGCGGGTTTCAGGGACGGGCAGAAAAGAAGGGTAAGCAGCACGCCGCTGGTAAGGGCTATGAGAAGCGAGGCAACGAAGAGGGCGGTCACGGCTTCTCCCCTCTTCGATAGAGAACGAGGCCGTCGCCGAAATCCTTGAGGGGAACCAGGCCATGCTTCTCCAGAAACCCGGGCGCCGGCGGGCCGTCGAGGAAGTTGCCGATGACGAGCGGTAAATCCGGCGAGTTTCGGACGATGAGCGGGGCGAGGGTGTATTGCGTCAGGGCGTACTGGGCAAGGTACTCGACGTTCTGAAAGGCCCTCTCCTTGGCGAAGATCCGGTCGTTTTCCACGGTTGTGACGTAGCCGACGGCTCCAGCGGACGGAAGCAGCGGCCGGAGCTGGGCGATTCGCGCCTCGTGGATCGTGACCGGGTCGGGCTCCGGCAGGGCCCGGTAGGATCGTATCCCCTGCCAGAGCACGTTCAGGACTCCATAGGCCGTGAGCATAATCAGGATCGCAAGCCCGGCCCGCCGTCGGAATGTGGAAACGGATCTACTCATCGGAGGGACCCTCCGGTTCGCAGCGGCTGCGATCGGTGTGGATCAGGGCCTCCAGCCGCTCCATCAGCGGGGGGAGGGTTGCCGGGTCGAGGGCGGAGATGGCGACGGCCCCGAAGCGTTTACAGAGGGTCGTGAGGAGCGCCCGGTCCGGGACCTGGTCCGCCTTGTTGAAGACCCTGAGCGTCGGCTTCCCGATCAGCTCGAGATCTGCGAGGATCTTTTCGACGGCGGCGATCTGCGCCTCGAAGGCGGGGTTGCTCGTGTCGATCACGTGGAGGAGGATGTCCGCCTCCTGGAGTTCGTCCAGGGTGGCCGCGAAGGCGGCGACGAGCTCCTTCGGCAGGTCCCGGATGAATCCGACCGTATCGGTGATGACTGCCGAACTGTCCCGGGGGAAGCGGAGGCGCGAGCTCTTCGGGTCGAGCGTCGCGAAGAGGCGGTCTTCCGTCAAGACCGTGCTTTGCGTCAGCGCGTTCAGGAGCGTCGATTTGCCGGCGTTGGTGTACCCCACGATGGAGATGACGGGGAGGCCCCGCCGCTCCCGGCGGCCCCGCCGCTGTCCCCGGGCCTTCTCGATTCCCTTCAGCTCCTTCTCCAGGTGGTGGATTCGATCCCGGGTGCGCCGGCGGTCGACCTCCAGCTTGGTTTCGCCGGGGCCCGTGCCGCCGATCCCCCCGGCCAGCCGGGAGAGGCCAGCGTCCTGCCGGGTGAGGCGGGGCAGGCGGTACTTGAGCTGGGCGAGCTCCACCTGGATCTTCCCCTCCTTGCTGTGGGCGCGCTTGGCGAAGATGTCGAGGATCACCTGGGTGCGGTCGATCACCTTCATCTCGGTGAAATCGGCGATCGAGCGGATCTGGGCGGCGCTCAGCTCGTGGTCGAAGACCAAGAGGTTCGCCCCCATCTGGAGCGCCCGGATGACGAGGTCGGAGAGTTTCCCCCGGCCGATGAGAAAGCGGGGGTCCACCTCGGGGCGGCGCTGGAGGACCGCGTCGAAGACCTCGACCCCGGCGGTGCGGCAGAGTTCCTTGAGTTCGGCAAGCGACGCCTCGCTGTCGAACAAGGGGTTCGTCTCCACCCGGACGAGGATGGCGCGGTCGACGGCCTCGACCTTGCGCGTCTTCTGCCGCCGGGCAAACTCGCCTTCAAGGGCGGTGATGAAGGCGGTGAAGTCGGTCTCCATCTCCGCGGGCCGCTGGGCGGAGAGCGTCTGCCAGTAGCGCCCTTCGGGGTTTTCCGGGATGAGGTGGGCGGTGTGGGCGAGGCCCGGGAGGCCGTCCTCGCCGGACTCGACGGCGCAGACGAGGTCGAGGCGCAGAAGCGCCAGGTCCGTGAGGTCGTCGGTCGTGAGCTCCTCGCCGGCCAAGTGGGTATGGATCAGGCGCAGTCCCTTGAAACGGAGCGAGGAGGACCGGAAACCGTCGAGCGGCGGGATGACGATGTTGTGATGGGAACCCACGATGACGTAGGCGACCTCGCCCCGGCGGGTGATGAGGAGACCGAGCTGGCGGTTGAGTCCGCGGGAAATCTCGGTGAGCTGGCGGGCCAGGTCATGGGTGATGATCCGCTCCGGCGGCACGCGCCGCCGGTAGAGCTGTCCGATGCGCTTGATCTCGGCCGGGCCGAGGCCGGTCAGGTTGCCGTGAATCTTTTCGATGGCCGCTCCTTTTGCTTCTCCCTATTTCTCCTTATGCGGGCTGATCCGCTTTTCCATCCCGTCGAGGAATCTCGACCAGGCGTTCGTCCTGAACGGGGCGGGGCGCCTTTTCGTCTCCTCCTCGCCGCAGGCGGGGCACGGGGGATTCGCCTCCCCGACCTTCATGATCATCTCGAAGCGATGCGCGCAGCGTGTGCATTCATAGTCGTAAAGCGGCATGACGCCCTCCGCGAATCTCATACCACGCTTCGGCGCGGGGGGTCAAGGGGCGGCTGGGGAATGGTTTCGATGGAGGCACAAAAGAAGCCCCGGGGATTTCTCCCCGGGGCCGGTTTAGAGGTAATCCTCCGGTGAATCGGTTGCCTTAGAAGTTCAATGTCAACTGGTTCATCAGGACGTAGTCGTTCCCGACCGTGTTGGAATCTTTGGTTCCCTTGTAGTAATCGCCGGTCCAGAGATACCCGGCGCCAACCATGTAGGAGAGGTTGTCGTAGATCTTGTAGGTCGCTTTGAGGTCCGCTTCGATTCCGTAGTCCTTGGACACGTAATTCGTGGGCTTCTTGTCGGCCTGCATCCACGTGACCGCGCCTTCGATGTTGATCTTCGGCGTCACGTTAAATCCGGCGAACCCATTTAAAAGCAGCAGGTTTTGCTTGTTGTAGTTGACGTTGACGCCGTTGGCGTTGGTGGTGCCGCCGCTGACGCCCCCCTCAATCGCCAGGTTGAAGTTGCCCCAGATCAACGCGGGGACCCACGACGTGGAACTGATGGGACCGGTCTTGTCCTTGGTCGGGTCGCTTCCGTCGTCGCCGGAGCTCCAGCCGAACTGGCCGCCGACGTACGCCGGACCCAGGTTCACCTTCGCCAGGGCGTAAGCGCCATAGCCTTCTTTGTCGATGTCGCCGGTCGCGGGAGCTCCGGGTCCATCAAACTCCGCCGCCTTGCCGCCCAGGTAGTTGAATTCCGCCTCGACGTAGACAGGACCGAACGTCCCCTTCAGGTAAGGCGCGACATAATGAATCCTCGTCCGGTAAGGAGCGGGCGTGAAAAGCCTCGGGACGTCGATGGCGAAGTACTTGTAGAGAAGACCGGCAGCCCCGCCCTTGAAGTTGTAAATAGCGGCGAGGGCGTAGGTGTCGCTGTCCGCGTCGACCTTGCCTACTGTCGCCACGGGCGAGGCCAATGCCGCGGGATAGCTGAAGGTAACGGGGGATGATGAGTCGGCCTCAAACCACTTCTCATAGACGCCCATAATGACTACGGGACCGAAGACGCCGGTGTAGATCGCCCGCGGACGGGAGCAGGGGGTGTCGGCAAACACGGTGCCCCATACGTCGGCGTCCTGGTAGCCGATCTGGAACTGGCCGACTGCGGTCTTGAACGTCACATAGGCCTGCTCAAATTCGATGCTTTCCTGGAGCGTGGCGGCTGTGGCGGAACGGCTGTTCGTCTTGTCTTCCGGATCTACCACATTCCCCGTCGCGTTCTTGCTATAACCGGGGTTAGCTACCCGACCCCACTGTTTTTCGAGCGCGTCAAAGCGGGTGGTGAGGGAGAGCCCTTCGGCGGCCTGGAAGACCGTCTGGATCCTCGTCCTCTGGTAGAAGTAGGCTTTGGAATAGGTGTTGTCCACGTCCTGATATTTTTGGTTGTTATCATATGCACCGACCACATAGTACTGACCGGCGAACTTTACGTCCACGGCCGATGCGGTCGTGCCGATGGCTGCGATCAGCCCCAGCGCCAGTAAAACGACCAAAAGTTTCTTCATGTTATTCCTCCTGTTTTGCTTGTTCGATCCCCACGGGCATGGGGGTCATCTTGAAAAACAACCGACGCCTTCGCGTCTCCGCTTGCGGCCTGCCGTCCGCCGGTCCGAAGCCGGCAGGGAAACCGTCCTGCGTCTCCGGAGGCCGCCATCCATCGACAACTGCTCGGGAAACCACCTCCTTTCCCACATAGTTTTGGGAACGTTAACACCGCCCGCGGGCGATGTCAAGCCCAAGTTTTGTCTTGTTCTGCCGGTTTTACTGTTCCGCAACACGGTTTGCCGCTGCGGGGCAGGATGCAGGTTACCGCTTTGCAATCACCATACCAGAGCCGGGTTTACCGGGATCATTTCTTCCCGGGCAGGGATGGGGCTGGCGGACATAAAAGCTAATAACTGCATATACACAATGAGTTGTGCCGTTCGCATTGGAGCTTTGCACGCCCCCTCCCTTTGCCGTCCGGAGCAGCCCTCCATGGGGCGGGATTGATCCAGGGTATCAGCGGCCGGTTGTATTTCCCCCTATTGTGTCGAAAACGACACACCTGTGGGTACGCCTCGGGGCGAAATGACCCCGCTGTGACGGGAGCGTGGTGACGAAAAAGTCGCTTTGCGTCGCCTTTTCGCTTTACACTTCCACTTCCGAATAATAAGGTGAAAAAGCGGGTAGGGATGTGTTATTGTAATCGGAAAATAGTTCTTGACATAGGGGCGAGAGTACGGTAGAGCAAATCGAAAAATGACATGACCTCTGGTCATATAGTGACCGCCGTTCACGATCAAAGCCATATCCTAAGTTTTTAGAATCTATACAATAAATAGTTTGATTCCGAGGCGGCAGTTTCGCTCGTCATGACAAGATACCGGTTGGCCTGGGCAGGAGCGCTGGAAGCTTTCCCCGGAAGCGAAAGCCTTTCCTCCTTAGTTGGGTTGGGGTGCTTTTTATCGTTCACGAATTGAAGGGAGGTAACGTATGGAAGAACAGGACAAGACACTATTGAAAGAGGTGTACCCGGTACACGAGCGGGTGCGCAAGATTGCCTACATAAAAAGCAGAGAAGAGTACGAAACACTCTACCGCGAATTCATGGCCGATCCGCCGGCTTGGTGGGCCAAGCAGGCCGATGAGTACGTGACCTTTTTCAAAAAATGGGACAAGGTCGAGGACTTCAACTTCGACATCCGCAAGGGGACGATCTACGTGAAGTATTTCGAAGGCGCCAAGCTGAACGTATCGTACAACTGCCTCGACCGGCAGTTGGAGAAGCGGGGCGACAAGGTGGCGATCCAGTGGGTCGGAAACGAGCCGACCGAGGAGCGGGCGATCACCTACCGCGAGTTGCACCGGGACGTCTGCAAGTTTGCCAATGTGCTCAAGGCGCACGGGATCAAGAAGGGCGACCGGGTCTGCATCTACATGCCGATGGTCCCCGAGGCCGGTGTCGCCATGCTGGCCTGCTCCCGCATCGGTGCGGTCCATACCGTCGTTTTCGGCGGGTTCAGCCCCGACGCCCTTGCCGTCCGGATCCAGGACTCCGAGGCGAAGATCCTTGTCGTCTGCGACGGGAGCTACCGTGGCGCCAAGGCAGTCCCCCAGAAGAAGGACGCCGATCAAGCACTGAAGGGGTGCCCCTCTATCGAGAAGGTAATCGTGGTGAAGAGGGTCGGCGACAAGATCGGGAATCTCGACTGGCACCCCGGCCGCGACCTCTGGTGGCACGAGGAGATGACCAAGGTCGACGACAAGTGCGAGCCCGAATGGATGGACGCCGAGGACCCCCTCTTCATCCTCTACACCTCCGGCTCCACGGGGAAGCCCAAGGGGGCCCTCCACACGACGGCGGGGTATCTGCTGTTTACGGCGTACACGCACAAGCTGGCCTTCGATGTCCATGAGAACGACATCTGGTGGTGCACCGCCGACATCGGCTGGGTGACGGGCCACAGCTACACCATCTACGGACCGCTCTGCAACGGCTCCACCTCCGTCATGTTCGAAGGCGTTCCCAATTATCCGACCTACAGCCGCTTCTGGCAGATCGTCGAGAAGTACAAGGTGACCCAGTTCTACACCGCCCCGACGGCCATCCGCGCCATCGCCAAGGAAGGCAATCAGTGGGTCGAGGGGATCGATCTCTCCTCGATCCGGATCCTCGGCTCCGTCGGCGAGCCCCTGAATCCCGAGGCCTGGCACTGGTACTACAGCGTCATCGGCCGCAACCAGTGCCCGATCGTCGACACCTGGTGGCAGACCGAGACGGGCGGCTTCATGATCCTGCCGCTTCCCGGGGCGATCCCGATCAAACCGGCCCTGGCGACGCTCCCCATCATGGGGGTCGTCCCGGCGTTGGTGGACGATACGTCGGGAGCGGAGATCACGGAGCCGGTCGGCCGCGGCGCCATCTGCATCAAGCGCGCCTGGCCCGGCTTCACCCGGACGATTTACAAGGATCACAAGAAGTACGAGGAGACCTATTTCGAGCCCTTTCCCGGCTACTACTTCACCGGCGACGGCGCGCTCCGCGACAGCGACGGATACTACCGGATCACGGGCCGGATCGACGATGTCATCAACGTATCCGGCCACCGGATGGGGACCGCCGAGGTCGAAGCGGCGCTGAACTCCCACGCGAAGGTGGCGGAATCCGCCGTCGTCGGCTATCCCCACGAGATCAAGGGGCAATCGATCTATGCCTACGTGACGCTCAACACGGGCGTTGAGAAATCCGATGCCTTGAAGAAGGAACTCGTGGCGCACGTCCGGAACATCATCGGTCCTATCGCCACCCCGGAGAAGATCCAGTGGGCGGACGGTCTTCCCAATACCCGGAGCGGGAAGATCATGCGGCGCATCCTCAAGAAGGTGGCCGCGAACGACGTCGCCAACCTCGGCGATACGAGCACGCTGGCCGATCCTTCCGTGGTGGCCGATCTGGTGAAAAACAGGCTGTAGAAAGTGTCATGAACGGTCAGGGACTCTTTATGGTGGATGCACGTTATTGCGCCGGTCGCCTAACGCAGTGACCGGCGCGCATCCGGGAAGGAGGAAAAGGTGAATATCGTTGCATGTGTGAAGCAGGTTCCGGATACGGAGGCCCAGATCAAGGTGAAACCGGACGGCTCGGGGATCGAGGAGGGCGGCATCAAATGGGTGATGAACCCCTACGACGAGTTCGGCGTGGAGGAGGCGCTGCGTCTGAAGGAGAAAAACGGCGGCGACGTGACCATCGTCTCCGTCGGGCCGCAGCGGGCCATGGAGACGATCCGGACGGCCCTGGCGATGGGCGCCGACAAGGGGATCCACATCTGCGATCCGGCCTTTGACGGCGCGGACGCCTACACCACGGCCTCGGCCCTTGCGGCTGCCATCAAGGGGATTCCCCACGACATCATCTTCTGCGGTCAGCGCGCCATCGATGACGACTCCGCGCAGGTGGGCGCCGTCCTGGCCGAGCTGCTGGGAATTCCCCAGGTGACCGTCATTACCAAACTGGAGTACACGGGGGGGGCCGTCAGGGTCATCCGGCCCATCGAGGGCGCCCAGCTCCTGATCGAGTGCCCGCTTCCCTGTGTGCTGACGGCCCAGAAAGGGCTCAACGAGCCGCGCTACGCATCGCTGCCGGGCATCATGAAGGCGAAGAAGAAACCCGTCGATGTGAAGGACGCCGCCGCACTCGGCGTGTCGACGGAGGTCAAGGCCAAGGTCGTCAGGTTTGTGCCGCCTCCGGCGCGGGCCGCGGGGAAGATCATCTGCGGCGATGATGTGGCGGTAAAGGCCAAGGAGCTGGCCCGATTGCTGCGCGAAGAGGCGAAGGTCATATAAGGAGGATGGATATGGCAAAAGGTGTATGGATCGTCGCGGAACAGCGGGACGGCGCCTTCCGCAAGATCAGCTTTGAACTGGCCGCCACCGCCCGAAAGCTTGCGGACCAGCTCGGTGAAGAGGTATGCGCCGTTCTCTGCGGCTCGGGGATCGAAGGGATCGCCGGGCAGCTCGGCAAATACGGCGTCGACCGAGTGTTTGTGGCGGACGCCCCCGCCCTCGAACCCTATACGACCGATGCCCACGCAATGGCGGTGGCAAAGATCGTGAAGGAGAATGATCCGGCCATCCTGCTCCTCGGCGCCTCCACGCAGGGGAAGGACCTCTCCGGCCGCCTGGTGGGCAAGCTCGCCACGGGCCTGGCGACGGACTGTACGGACGTGAAGATCGCCGACGGAAAGCTTCTGGCCGTCCGGCCGATGTATGCGGGCAAGTGCTTCGGCGAGGTCGTGATCGCCTCCTTCCCGCAGATGGCGACGCTCAGACCGAACGTCTTTCCCGCAACGGAGAATCCCAAGGCCGGGGCCGTCGTGAAGTTCGATCCCGCCCTCGATCCGGCGCAGCTCAAAACGAAGGTCCTTGAGGTCCAGAAGGATGCGAGCGGCAAGGTGGACCTGACGGAAGCAAATATCATCGTCACCGGCGGACGCGGCATGAAAGGCCCGGAAGGATACGCCATCCTGGAAGAACTGGCGGCGGTCCTCGGCGCCACCGTCGGCGCCTCCCGCGCGGCGGTAGATGCGGGCTGGCGGCCCCAGTCGGATCAGGTGGGGCAGACCGGAAAGATCGTCTCCGCCAACCTCTACATCGCCTGCGGCGTCTCCGGCGCCATCCAGCATCTGGCCGGGATGAGCTCTTCCAAGTTTATCGTGGCCGTCAACAAGGATGCCGAGGCCCCCATCTTCGCGAAGGCGGATTATGGCATCGTGGAGGACCTCTTCAAGTTCGTTCCGGAATTCACGAAAGAGTGTAAGAAACTGCTCGCGTAGTATCAACCCGTCTTTGCGGGGCGGCCGACGGCCGCCCCGCAAAGCGCCGACCCTACTCGTTATCTTTATAAATGTTGGCAAAATGTACGTGAGGGG
>VFSW01010705.1_pt1 | contig 12977 bp, 13 predicted proteins | sample 5358111 | NCBI WGS metagenome assembly VFSW01 (sample SAMN11554181, study PRJNA540505) | mine drainage metagenome | isolation source: sediment from site ElyBrook_90M | place: USA: Ely Copper Mine, Vershire, VT | collected 2017 | reverse complement strand
CCACGGCGGTGGCCATGGCGGCGGCAAAACTCAGTAGTCTCGTTGCTGCTTTACGCAGCAGATAGTGCAAGACGCGGCGAAGCAAACCAGCTTCGCCGTTTTGCATGCAGGCGCAATGTTGCACTCTACAGGGCGCGGTCGCCGTTGCCTTCGCTGAAGACTCTGCTCGGCACTCAAAAGCATGCACGCAGGCACCCCGTTGCGACAAAGGAGTAAGCTGTCAGGGACTTGATCTTTGGCGACTGCCCCCCTGCAGCCGCATGTGCGCTCAGCCGGCCTCCATGCGTCTGAGCCTCAGAAGACGATTGGAGGCTCAATTCAAATGGGAATCTTCCAGCAGTTGCCCCCTGACATCGTAAAGATTGTCCTGGTCCTGTTTCTGTCCTTTCTGATTGGACTGGAGCGGGAAGAGCGCAAGGCCGCAGGCGGAAGTTACTCCTTCGGAGGGGTTCGCGCCTATCCGCTGATCGGGCTCATTGGTTACTCGCTGGCGCTGCTGGCGGGCGCGCAAATGCAGCCGCTGACCGCTGGCTTTCTAGTCATCGCCGCGTTTCTTTTGCTGTCCTACTGGCACAAGATCAGCCGCACTGAAGCCGCCGGCTTGACCAACGAGATGTCGGGCCTGGCCACGTTTCTGGTGGGTGCGCTTGTCTACTACGGCCACCTGTGGACAGCAACAACGTTGAGCGTCGCCAGCCTGCTGCTGCTCGACCTGAAGGCCGCGCTGGAGAAGCTGGCGGTGCGCATTGAGCCCAACGAGATCTTCACCTTCGCCAAGTTTCTGCTCCTTACCGGCGTGATTCTTCCCGCGCTGCCAAACCAGACTTACGGCCAGTTCCACATCAATCCGTTCAAGACATGGCTGGTGGTGGTGGCCATCAGTTCCATCTCCTACGCAAGTTACGTGCTGCAGAAACTGACAAAAGGGCAGGGCGGCATTGTGCTGGCCGCATTGCTCGGCGGCGCCTACTCCTCTACCGTCACCACAGTGGTGCTGGCGCGCCGCTCAAAGAGCGACCCGCATCCGCATCTCTTCTCCGGCAGCATCCTGATCGCTTCAGGGGTGATGTACGTGCGCCTCATCGTGCTTCTGGCGCTCTTCAACCGCCAGCTCATGGCCGCGCTCTGGCTGCCATTTGTGGTGTTGACCGCGGTGGCGGCCGGCGGAGGCTGGCTATGGACCCGGCGCGCCGACGCAGGCGCGCAAGCCGTACAGCGAGAATTTGAGCCGAAGAATCCGCTCGATCTGGTCACAGCCTTTCTGTTTGCCGCGCTGTTTCTTGCCATGCTGGTGGCCACGCAACTGGCCGTAACCTATCTGGGCAAAGGAGGACTGAATACGCTGGCCGTGATCATGGGCGTCAGCGATGTGGATCCATTCATCATGGGACTGACCCAGGCGGCCGGCACACTGACCCCGCTGAAGGTTGCAGCCGCCGCTATTGTCATTTCCGCGGCCAGCAACAACGTCATCAAGGGGATTTACGCCTACAGCCTGGCGGACCGGAAGACAGGCCTGCAGAGTCTTGTCTTCCTGGTTGCGCTGGCTGCCGTCAGCCTCATCCCCCTCTTCTGGCTGGGTTGATGGCCGCAGCGCCAGACCGCCGGCCTGAGGATCGCCGGGCGTTACTTTAAGATAAAGGCAGCGTGCAAACCATACGAGTCGAAACACCCTCAGCCAGATACGACGTCATCACCGGCAGCGGCCTCGTCCGGACCCTGGCCCCGCGCATCCAGCGCATTGCGGGCAAGCTGCCGCGGCGCGTTTTTGTTCTCACCTCACCGGAAATCTGGGCGCTTTGGGGTGAGGCGTTTCTTGGCTCCTTCACCGAGCCCCCCATCGTGCTCTTCCTGCCTGCCGGCGAACGGTACAAGACCCTGGCCGGCGTGGAAAAGCTGTTGCGCCAGATGGCGGCCGCGGGCGGCGATCGCGGATCGCTCCTCATCGCTTTTGGCGGCGGCATTGTGGGCGATGTCGGCGGATTTCTCGCCGCGATCTTCATGCGCGGCATTCGCTACGTGCAGGTGCCCACCACGTTCCTCGCCCAGGTGGACTCCTCGGTCGGCGGCAAGACGGGCGTGAACCTTCCCGAGGGCAAGAACCTCGTCGGCAGTTTTCACCATCCGCTGGCCGTCTTTGCCGACGTAGAGACGCTCGGGACTCTCTCTGACCGCGAGCTGCGTGCCGGCCTGATGGAGAGCGTGAAAGCGGGCATCATCCGCGACCGCGCGCTGGTGCGCTACATGGAGCAGCATGCGCCTCTGATTCTGGGCCGCGATACAAAGGCTCTTGAAAAGGTCATCGCCGCATCCATCCGCATCAAAGCGGGCGTGGTCAATCGCGACGAGCGCGAGAATGGCCTGCGCATGATTCTGAACCTTGGCCATACCCTGGGACACGCCATCGAGCAGGCCACGCGTTACAAAGCGCTTCTCCATGGCGAGGCCGTGGGCTGGGGAATGATCGCCGCACTTTATCTTGGACGCAAGCGCAACACCATCTCCAGCCTGCAGTTGCAGCGCCTTGAAAGCCTGATTCACCTTTACGGCCCACTGCCTGCGCTGCAAGTGCGCCCGGCCAGGCTGGTCGCGGCCGCCGGCGGCGACAAGAAAAACATCGGCGGCGTGCGGCGCTTCGTGCTGCCCGCAGGCATTGGCGACGCCGGTGTGGTGGAAGACGTCACACCCGCCGAACTGGAAGCCGCTGCCCGGTACATCCTGGCGCAGGCCAGGGAGCTGCGCGCCTGATGCCGGCCTCCGGAGCCAAACCCCTCGGCGCAAAAGACGAGGCCGGCGCCGCACAGTCCGTGCGCCAGATGTTCAACTCCATCGCCCCGCGTTACGATCTGCTGAACCACGTTCTCTCCGCCAACGTGGACCGCCTGTGGTGGTGGCGCACGGCGCGGCGCTTCAAGCCCATCCTGGCCAACCCGGACGCGGCCATCCTCGACATCTGCTGTGGCACCGGCGACATGACCATGGCCCTGGTCAGGCATCGCCCCGCGGGGGCGCGGCCCGTGCTGGCCGCCGATTTTGCGCGCGCCATGTTGAGCCGCGGCGCGCAGAAGTTCTCCGGCCGCGGAGCCGTGGCGCTCGAGGCCGACGCCCTGCACCTCCCTTTGCGATCCGCCTCGCTCGATCTGATCGTCACCGCCTTCGGCTTTCGCAACCTGGCCAACTACGAGGCCGGCCTGCGCGAATTCCACCGCGTGCTCAAGCCAGGCGGCCAGTTGGGCATCCTGGATTTCAGTGAACCCGGTGGCCTGCTGGGCAAAGCCTACGCTGTTTACTTCCGCCGCGTGCTCCCCGCCGTCGGCCGGCTCCTCTGCGGCACAGACGGTCCCTATGCCTATCTACCCTCCTCCGTGAGCAGCTTTCCCCCGCCGCCGCAGATGCTCGATCTCCTGCGCAATGTGGGCTATGCTGCCACCGCCTGGCAGCCTTACACCTTCGGCATCGCCGGCCTGTACACGGCCATGCGCCCAGAGTAGCCTGAAAACAGGATGACCCCCACCCTCGCCAGCCTTGCCCAGCACTCCGCGGAAAAACGTCGCGTAGCCCTGCTCTCCATGCTGGCCGCCGCCGCAATGACGGTGCTCAAGCTCATCGCGGGCATCTTTTCCGGTTCACTCGGCGTGCTGTCGGATGCGGCCCACTCCGCGCTCGATCTCCTCGGCGCAATGCTGACTTTCTTCTCCGTGCGCGTCTCCGACAAGCCTGCGGATGAAGACCACACTTACGGCCACGGCAAGTTTGAGAATCTCTCCGCATCCGGCGAAATCGGCCTCATGGCCGTCTCCTGTGCATGGATTATCTGGGAGGCGATGCAGCGCATCCTCTACCACAGCGTGGAATTGCATCACTCCATCTGGCCCTTTCTTGTCCTGCTCGCCTCCATCGCCGTGGACTTCTGGCGCTCCCGGCAACTCGCCCGCGTCGCCCGACGCACCGGCTCCCCCGCGCTCGCCACGGACGCCTTCCACTTCGCCTCGGACATCTGGTCCACCCTGGCCGTGCTGACCGGGCTTGGCGCCAGTTGGGCGGGTGCGTATTTCGGCATCGCCTGGCTGCAATATGCAGATCCCTTTGCCGCGGTGGTGGTCTCGCTCATGATCCTGCGCATTACCGCGCGCCTCGCCCATGAGACCATTGGCGTGCTCATGGATCAGATTCCCGCTGAGACCCGTCTGCGCGTAATCCGTGAGGTCGAACAGGTGCGGGGAGTGCTCGCCGTCGAACAGGCGCGCGTCCGCCGCGCGGGACCTGCCTATTTCGCCGATCTCACCCTGGCTCTGCCCCGCCATTACACCTTCGAACACACCGGCGAACTGGTCCGCGCAGCCACTGCGGCCGTGCAGCGCGCGCTGCCCCTCGCAGATGTTGTCATTCACACCGTGCCCCGCCAGGGCCGCGCGGACAGCATCTTTGACCGCGTGCGCATGGTCGCCGCCCGCAACAACGTCAGTGTCCATGAGCTCAGCGTGCAGTCCCACCACGGCCGCCTGCGCGTAGAGCAGCACCTGGAGCTCGATGAGACCATGCCCCTGCTCGATGCGCACACTTTTGTTACCGCCATGGAGGCGGAGATCCTCCGTGAGGCGCCGGAGATCGATGCCGTCCTGACGCATATCGAAAGCGAACCGGCCACCATCGAACAGCCCGAGGAACTGGTCGAGGAGGATCGCAAAATCACCCAGGCTCTCAAGACCTCCGCGTACCTGTTCCCCGAGATCACTGACATCCATGAAATTACCGTGGGACGGGCAGGAGAGCACATTTATCTCTCCTGCCACTGCACCTTGCCCGACGACCTGCCCATGCTGCGCGTCCATGAGGTCATCACGGAGCTCGAAGACCGCATCAAACTCTCTTGTCCGGAGATTTACCGCGTGACCATTCACCCCGAACCGGTGACCGACAACACGCGATAGAAGCGCAATCACCCTGGTATCTGCCGGTGTAGACCCGCGCGAGCTCCTAAATCAGAATGTGGAGGTACGGTCCGTGTCCAAAGTTGATCCCATTCAATTTGAAGCCACTTCAGGCTTATCCACTGTCCTTTTTGTAAGTGCTTTGCTGTGCATGTGCCTGTCAGAGGCGTTTATGATTCGCGGTCTTTGGTTCAGGCCTTGGCCCTCTTCCCATAGAATGAGAGGGTTCGATCTACCGTTCCTGGCCTGGATTCCAGGTTTTGGGGCAGTTCTGTTAAAAATCGCAATCAGGAACCGGCTCAGAAGCGGCGAAATCAGCGCATCCATGGCCGGCTATCTCGATTCCGGCCTAAGCATTCTGCTGCTTTTGGCATATCTTCTTATGACCCGCCTCGCAGAAATCGCCTTCGCCTGAGCCCGGATTGAGCCGGCAGCCGGAGAGATCGCAAAGCCAGCGGGCAGCAAACGGAAAGGTCCAGAAGATGATCGCCCACAGTGAATGGAAGCATGGCAATGTCTTCGAGGGCAAAACGGAGAACGGCAATACAATTGTCTTCGACGCGGACTCGGCGCACACCCATGGGCCCAGCCCCATGGAGGCCGTGCTGATGGCGCTCTGCAGCTGCACCTCGGTCGATGTGGTCAGCATCCTCCAAAAGAAGCGGCAGGCGCTCACCGGCCTGCGCGTCACCGCATCCGCCGACCGCGCCGGCTCGGCCCCGCAGGTGTTTACGCGCATCCTGCTCACCTACGCCGTGCGCGGGTCACTGAGCCGCAAGGCCGTGGAAGACGCCGTCGCCCTCTCGAAAAACAAGTATTGCTCGGTCTCCAAAATGCTGGAGAAAGCCGTCGTCGTCGAGTATGAAATCGTCTACCCCGACGGGGAGCCGGAGCCATGAGCGGGCATATCCTTCGTGGTTTCTTCAGGATGGCGTCGTTGGTGATGCTGCTGGTCACGGTCTCCATGTTGTCGGCCATCGCCACCATGCACTTTGCCATTCACGGTGCTGAGGTGCAGGTGCCCACGCTCAAGGGCATGACCGTGGCTGAGGCGCGCAGCCAGGCTGCCGGAATGGGGTTGAATCTGAACGTGGATAACCGCTACTACTCGGCCGAAGTGGCCGCGGGACACATCCTCACCCAGTCGCCCGCGCCGGGTACGGTGGTGCGCCGCGAGTGGCACGTCCGCGTGGCGGAAAGCCTGGGGCCGCAAAAAGTAGACGTGCCAGACATTGTGAGCACCGATGAGCGTGTGGCCGCGCTGCGTCTGCGCCGCGTTGGCTTGGAGGTGGGCATCACCGCGCACCTGCCGGACGGTGGTGCGACCGAGGGTATGGTCATTGCCCAGGACCCTGCCGCGCACGCCCAGGGAATCGAAGGGCCCAGCGTAAATCTGCTGGTTGCCGCCCCACAGGACGACACGGCGGACGGCTACGTTATGCCCGACATGACCGGCTTGCCGATCGTCACCGCACAGGCGCAGCTAGCCAAAATCGGCCTCAAGTCGGCCATCCCTTCATTCGTCGATGTGCCTGTGCCGCCTGTCGGCACAGGCAGTGCGCCGCCCGCGCTGCCCGTCGCTCCCGGCTCGGTGATCGCGCAGACCCCGCCCGCGGGCGCCCGGGTAGACCAGACCATGGAAGTGACATTCCAGGTGGCCAAGTAGTTTGGCTCCTTTGCGCCGGACCACCGCATCTAAAAAACGAATGGCGCCGGCCTCAAACCCATCCTCATCCACGTCAGCCTCGCCGCGTGATTTCTCGCATGCCTGGCGCGCCCTGCGCCATCGCAACTTCCGCCTCTTTTTCGGCGGACAAAGCATCTCCCTCATCGGCACCTGGATGACGCGCATCGCCACCTCGTGGCTGGTCTATCGCCTCACCCATTCCGCGCTGCTGCTGGGCACGGTCGGCTTTGCCGGACAGATTCCCACCTTTCTGCTGGCTCCGCTGGCCGGCGTCGTTGTTGACCGCATTGACCGCCGCAAGGTGCTGGTGTGGACGCAGACGCTGGCCATGGTGCAGTCGCTGGCGCTGGCCTGGCTCACGCTCACCCATCGCATCACCATCGCTGAAATCCTGTTCCTGAGCGCGATGCAGGGCGTGATCAACGCCTTTGACATGCCCGGCCGCCAGTCCTTCATGGTCAAGATGGTCGGTAACCGCGCCGACCTCTCCAACGCCATCGCCATCAACTCGTCCATGGTGAATATGGCGCGCCTCATCGGCCCGTCGCTCGCCGGCCTGCTCATCGCCGCCACCAATGAAGGCTGGTGCTTTCTCGTCGATGGCGTCAGCTACATCGCGGTCATCGCTTCCCTGCTGATGATGCGCCTGCCAAAGTTGCAGGAACAGCTGCACCCCACCACAATGCTCGCCCAGTTGCGCGAAGGCTGGACCTATGTCGCGGGCTTTGCGCCCATCCGCACCATCCTTCTTCTCTTCGCGCTGCTCAGCCTCATGGGCTGGCCCTTCATGGTTCTTATGCCCATGTTTGCCGCGCAGGTGCTCCACGGCGGGCCGCACACGCTTGGATTTCTCATGGGCGCGGTTGGCGTGGGCTCCCTCATCTCTGCGCTGGCCATGGTGGTGCGGCGCTCGGTGCGCGGCCTCACAAAGATGATTCCCATCGCCGCCGTGGCCTTTGGCGTGGGGCTCATCGCATTTGGATTCTCCCGCTTCTTCTGGCTCTCCATGGCCATGATGCTGGTCACCGGCTTCGGCATGATGCAGGGCCTCACGACCAGCAACACCATCGTGCAGACCCTCGTGGAAGAAAAGATGCGCGGCCGTGTAATGAGCTACTACACCATGGCCTTCGTCGGCATGGCGCCCTTCGGCAGCCTGTTCGCCGGAGCAATGGCCCACGCCGTCGGCGCGCCGCGCACCGTCATCGTCAGCGGCGTGGCCTGCATCCTCGGTGCTCTCTGGTTCTGGTCGCGGCTTGCCGCCATTCGTACTGAGATGCGCCCCATCTACGAACGCCTCGGCATCGTCCCGCAATCCAGCCTGGCCATCGATGAAAGCGCGGAGACCTAGCCTCCCCCATACCATCCTCCCAGCAAATTATGATGGCAGGGACAGGAAAGGACTGACCGAATGGGCTTGCAGGAGGATCTGGAACGCATCACACGCCAGGAGCGCGAGCTCGTCCTGCCGCGGCTCGACTCAGAGACAGCATGGCAGCTCGGCACGCGCCTGCGCACCATGGCCGTCGAGCGGGGCCTTGCCGTGGTCATCGATATACGGCGCTTCGGCCAGCCACTCTTCTATACGGCGCTCGAAGGCACCACGCCCGACAATGTGGAGTGGGTGCGCCGCAAATCCAACGTGGTCGCGCGCTTCCACCGCAGCTCCTACGCAATCGGCCTCAAAGACACGGTGAAGAATGAATCCATCTACACAACGCAAGGCCTGTCCATGGCCGACTACGCAACCCATGGCGGCTCGTTTCCGCTCAACATCGGCGGGGCCGGCGTCGTCGGCAGTGTCACCGTCTCCGGCCTGCCCCAGCGCGCCGATCACGAGCTGGTCGTGGAAGCGCTCTGCGCCTTGCTGGGGCGGGAATACGAGATGCTGCGGCTGGGGTTGGACGAAAACTGAAAGCGAAATATCTGCTGTCATGAAGTCGCCTTGACGGGAATACAAGAAACAGGTCGGCATGAGTCAAAAGCGCCCACTGCTTATTCGAATTACGCCCGCTAGACTACGCTTATCCCTCTTGGATCGCTTTTACAGAGCCCGGCGCGACCGTTGGCTCTCGCTGTATCAAGATTCTGCGCTGCTTGCCGCCAAGGAAGTTTCAATGCAATTGGTTCCCGGAGACAGGCTTTCTGATGTGCTGGCTTTTACCGGCATCTATGAAGCCAGCCTCACTCGCCGCATCACGGAGCTTGGTCGCAGGGGTGGCACGATGATTGACGTCGGCGCCAACCTTGGCTACTTCAGCCTTCTCTGGACTTCCATGCATGCCTCCAACCGGTGTATTGCCTTGGAAGCGGCGCCCCGGAATGTTGAGATCCTGCGCAAAAACGTTGCGCGGAACAGGATGGACGAGAGAATCCGCATCGTTCCATGCGCCGCTGCCGACAAGCCCGGGAAAGTGCTATTTGACCTCGGTCCCGAAAATCAGCGCGGATGGGGCGGAATCATCGTCGATGACAGGAACGGCCAGGCCATTGAAGTCGAATCGGTCCGCATGGACGAGATGGTTCCACTGAATGAACAGATCGCCCTCCTGAAGATAGATACCGAAGGTGCGGACACTCTGGTTTTGATGGGATGCGAGCATTTGCTGAAAGCAGGGCTTGTGCAGGAGATCTGGTTTGAGCAGAACAAACCCCGGATGCAACAGATTGGCATCCCCTTCGACGCAGCTCAGAAATATCTGGAGTCGGTCGGCTACACCTGCACCGCACATGGCAGCGAGCGCGATTCACTCGTAGAGTGGAGTGCGGTCCGGCGCTGATCCTGCTCGCGTTAAATGGCGTGCACTTCGCTCTCTCGGCACTTCGCCCACTTGGAAGATCGTCATCTGTTCAGTCAGATGAAGTTCCGAATCGCGCGAGCTCCTCGTGGTACGGTTTGCCGCGGGTACCGATTTGCGGGCTTGGAGCAGTTCTCCAGGGATTGCACGGACAGCAACTTCCCAAATGCAACTTCACGCTGTTCTCGTCACGAGCGCAACAAAAAAGCCGTCGGTTCGGAAGACGCCCGGCAGCAGGCGCAGAGCGCCTTCGCGCGTAACGCAAGCACGCAACCGTTCTGCGCTGTCCGGCATGAGGAGGCCGCGATCGGCCAACGCTTCCATGCACGATCCAGGTGGAACAATGCGCGCCGTTCGATTCTCTCCCAGCACTGCGGCCACCACCTGCTCATTCTCCTCCGGCTCCAGCGAGCAGGTGGAATAAATCACGCGCCCGCCGGGCCGCACCGCGCGCAACGCTGATGCCAGAATCGCCCGCTGGCGCTCCGCCTGCCGCACCAAGTCTTCCACGCGCAGGCGATGGCGAATCTCCGGATTGCGTCCCAGCGTGCCCGTTCCACTGCACGGCACATCCGCCAGCACAACGTCATAGAGCGCATCCTCAGCCAGCAGCGCCGCATCCGCCTGCCTGCACTCTACCCGCGCAGCCTGCCGGGACAATCGTTGACGCAACTGCGCCAGCCGCTGCGGACTGGACTCGCAAGCCACAATGCACGCCTCTGGACTACGCTCCGCCAGAATCAGCGTCTTGCCGCCCGGCGCGGCGCACATGTCCAATATCGTCTTCGCTTCTTTGCCGGTGCCTGCAAGCGAGCTTGCTGCAATCTCCGCAATCAACTGCGAGCCTTCATCCTGCAACCGCACTCGCCCCTCGCGCAACGCCGCCGCAGATGCCACATCGCCCACGATCACAGTGCGCGCTCCGCTGAGCAATTCACCGGGCATCAGCTCAATCCCTGCGCCCGCAAGTTCCGCCTCAGCTTCCGGGCAGTCGAGGCGCGCCGTTGCCGTTGGCTGGCTTTGCCCATGCACACAGATGCCCCGCGCCGCAGCCAGACCATAGAACTGCGCCCAGCGCTCCACCATCCACGCCGGATGCGCCTGGGCCAGCGCCAGCCCTGCCGCCGAGTCCTCGCCATATTCCCTGCGAGGCGCCGCAGACAGCTTGCGCAGCACCGCGTTCACCATGCCGGAGGCAAAGCGATGCCCGGCCTGTTTCGCCAGCTCCACGCTCTCGTCAATCGCCGCACGCGCAGGGATACGATCCATGTGCAGCAGTTGGAATGCCCCCATCCGCAGCGCCACGCAAATCTCCCGGTCAAGCTTTGCGTCCGGACGCGTGAGCAGCGATCGCAGTTGATGATCCAGTCGAATCTGCCAGCGCAGCACGCCCAGCACCAGCGCCGTGGCCAGATTGCGATCGGCCGCTGAAAGCGCATCGACTGCTTTGCCGCGCAGCAAATCATCGGAGTGGGAATGGCCTGTCTCGACGGCCATGAGAATGGCGAAGGCCGCCTTGCGGGCCGGAGCGACTGCAGCCATCGGCTTCATCCGCCCAGCCGCGCGCCCGCGGCAGGCTGCAGGCCGCGCAAAAACTCAGCGGCCCCAAGCCGCTTCTTGCCTTCCAACTGAATCTCCAGCAACTCCAGCCACGTGTTCTGCGCGCACGCCACCAGCAGGCGATGACCCACGGCGCGCATCGTCCCTGGCTCGGCCACCGGACTCCCCGCCGCCTCAGCCGCCTCCATGCGATGCACAATCAGCTTCTTTCCATCCAGCGTGGTGAACGCCCCCGGCCATGGCTGAAAGCCCCGCCAGCGATTCTTCAACTCCGCAGCCGTGCGCGCCCCAAATTCCATGCGCCCATCTTCGCGGTCCAGCAGCGGCGCCAGCGTGGCCCGCGCGTGGTTCTGCGGCTTCGGCCGGATGCTGCCGTCGCTCAAACCCGCCAGCGTTGTCACCATCAGCGGCGCGCCCGCCTGCGCCAGCGCGTCAAAAAGATCCACCGCTGTCTGCTCCGGCCCAATCGGCATCTCCTGTTGCAGCAGAATGGGCCCCGTGTCCAGGCCTTCTTCCAGCAGCATGGTCGTGTTGCCGGTGACCGTCTCGCCCATCGCCACCGCCCACTGGATCGGCGCCGCGCCACGATATTTCGGCAGCAGCGAAGCATGTAGGTTGATGCATCCCAGCCGCGGCAGCGCCAGCATCCACGGCGGAATGATGCGCCCATAGGCCACCACCACAATCGCATCCGGCGCAATCTCTTCCAGTTGCGCGCGGAACTCCGCATGGTTGCGAATCTTTTCCGGCTGGGTCACCGTCAGTCCGGCAGCCAGCGCCGTCTGCTTCACCGGCGGCGCCGTCATCTCCTGCGCGCGGCCCACCGGCCGGTCAGGCTGCGTCACCACCAGCGGAATCGCGTGACCCGCCGCCAGCAAGGCCTCCAGCGTGGGCACCGCAAACCGCGGAGTGCCGCAGAAAACCAGCCTTGCCGGTCTTGTCATCGGAGTCTTACCAAGTGCCTTCGCGCTGCAACTTGCGAATCTTGCGCAGATTCAAGTCGCGCTTCAGCGCGCTCATCCTGAAGATGAACAGCATGCCGTCCAGGTGGTCGATCTCATGCTGCAAGGCGCGCGCCATCAGCTCTTCGCCGTCCATCTCAAACCACTTGCCCTTCTCGTCCTGGGCGCGCACCCGCACCTTCGCCGCGCGCACCACCTTCTCGCGAATCTCAGGAAAGCTCAGGCAGCCTTCTTCTTCGTACTGCCTGCCCTCGCGAAAGATCACTTCAGGATTGATGAGCACCAGCTTCTCTGCCGGGTCCTTGCCCAGGCTCAGGTCAATCACCGTCACGCGCTTGGCCACGCCCACCTGCTGCGCCGCCAGCCCAATGCCCTGCGAGGCATACATGGTCTCAAACATATCGGTCACGAGCTTGTGCAGCTCGCCATTGAACTCGGTGACCGGCTCGCCCGGCTGCTGCAGCACCGGCTCAGGATATTTCACGATCTTCAGAATCATTGCTGTTAGCTAAAAGCTCCGTATCTGTTCGATGTAGGCATCGAAGTTTCGTTTCATTTCAACGGCGGAGTCGCCGCCAAACTTCTGCTGGGCCAGGCCGGCCACCGCCATCGCCACCATCGCCTCCGCCGCCACCCCCGCCGCCGGCACGACGCAAATGTCTGACCGCTCGTAGCTTGCGCTCGTGGCCGCGCGCGTGTCAAAGCGCACTGACTCCAGCGGCCGCCGCAGCGTCGAAATGGGCTTCAGGTAGCCGCGCACCACTATGTCCTCGCCGTTTGAAACGCCGCCCTCCACGCCGCCCGCATTGTTCTGCTCCCGCGTAAACCGCGTCGGCTTGCCCGTATCCTCCGCGGCGTAGTGGATCGGGTCATGCACCGTGGAGCCAAAGGACTCCGCCGCCGTCACTCCGCGGCCAATCTCCACCGCCTTCACCGCTTGCAGGCTCATCACCGTCCAGGCCAGCAGCCCATCCAGCCGCTCGTCCCAGTTGGCATAGGTCCCCAGGCCCGCGGGCGCTCCATGCACCACCACCTCAAA
>VFSW01010704.1_pt1 | contig 12978 bp, 10 predicted proteins | sample 5358111 | NCBI WGS metagenome assembly VFSW01 (sample SAMN11554181, study PRJNA540505) | mine drainage metagenome | isolation source: sediment from site ElyBrook_90M | place: USA: Ely Copper Mine, Vershire, VT | collected 2017 | reverse complement strand
GCGATCTCGCGGACGACCTCGTCGACTGGGCGGGTGTCGCCGACGGCGAACTGGCTGCTGTTGAAGTCCCCCTGAGCGAGCTCGTAGCCTCCAGGATCGGTGCGGCTTCCGGCGGAGGTCTGTGAGATGCCCATCTGGAAGCTCTTGTGGCGCACCTCTGCGGACTCGCGGGTGGACATGATCATCCCGGTGTACGGGACCGTCAGGCGGAGGACAGCGATGATTTTGAGGAAGTCGGCGTCGGAGACCTTCCAAGGGGTGGTGGCTGTGAAGTCGGTGCCGGCTGCGGGCTCCAGGCGCGGGACGCTGATGGTGTGCGGGCCGCAGCCGAAGCGCTCTTCGAGGTGATGGATGTGCTGCAACATGGCGAGCAGCTCGAAGCGCCAGTCGTAGATGCCGAAGAGGGGGCCGATGCCTACGTCGTCGATGCCCGCCTGCATGGCGCGGTCCATGACGGTGGCGCGCCAGTCGTAGTCGGACTTGCGGCCGCGGGGATGGACCTTGGCGTAGGTCGGGCGGTGATAGGTCTCCTGGAAGCACTGGTAGGTGCCGATGCCGCAGTCCTTGAGCTTGCGGAAGTCCTCGACCGGCAGCGGCGCGATATTGACGTTGACGCGGCGGATCTCCCCGTTGCCGCTGCGCGTGGCGTAGACGGTCTCGATGGCCTTGTAGACGTAGTCCAGGCTGTTGGAGTTGGGGTAGGACTCACCGGCGACAATCAGGATGCGCTTGTGCCCCTGCTCGACGATGACCTTGATCTCGGCGGCGATCTGCTCCTGGGTGAGCGTGATGCGGTTCAGCTCACGGTTGCTGGCGCGATAGGCGCAGTAGCTGCACTCATTGGTGCAGCGGTTGCTGATGTAGAGCGGGGCGAACAGGACCAGGCGGGAGCCGTAGATCTCATCCTTGACGGCGCGCGCGGTGGCAAACATCTCCTCGGTCAGCTCGGGGTCCTGGAGCGCGATCAGGGTCGCGACCTCGTCGAAGGTGAGGCCCTGCATCTCGCGGGCCTTGGCAAAAATGGCTTGAACGCGGGCGGGCTCGGGCTGTATGGTGCAGCGAAGACAATCGGAGATCGCCTGCTCGTTCACATAAGTTGCCTGTCCGGCGGTTGCTGTCATCGGTCCTCCTCGGCACTGTTCGAGCTGTGCCCTGCCGCCTGCTCTGCGGCAGGGTGGCCAAGCGGTTGTTCCGACCTAAAGATCGCTTCAGCGCCCCAAAGTGCGCCGTAGTCAGAGTAGCCTCGATAGCGTCTTCCGCGCAGTGACATGAGTCACACAGCGAGAGAGCGTGCGGCGATGCGACGATGCGGACTTTGAAAAGAGGGGCTGTTGGGCCGAATGGGCCGTCTGGAGGCACGGGTCCGCTGAGACGACGGTCACAGCGCAAGTTCTCCCGCCGGCGCACAATAGACCGAGAGTCGGGGATGGGGCAACACGGAGAGGACGGGATGGGACAGAGCGAGCGCATCGAAGAAGACTCCCTGGGCACGCGCTCGCTGCCCATGGAGGCGCGGTACGGCATCCACACGGTGCGGGCGCTGGAGAACTTCCCGCTGGCTGGGCGGCCGGTGCATCCGGAGTTGGCGCGTTCCTTTGGCGCGGTGAAGCTGGCGTGCGCGCTGACCAACCGCGCGCTGGGCGCGTGGGCGGCGGATGCGGCCAAGGCGGACGCGATCGAGCAGGCCTGCCGCGAGTTGGGTGAGGGACTGCTGGCCGGCGAGATTGTGGTGGACGCGCTACAGGGTGGCGCGGGAACCAGCACCAACATGAACGTCAACGAGGTGCTGGCCAACCGCGCGCTGGAGATCCTGGGGCTGCGGCATGGGGAGTACGCGCGCGTCTCGCCGCTGGACGACATCAATCTGCACCAATCGACGAACGACACCTATCCGACCGCGCTGCGGCTGGCCGCGATCCGGCTGCTGCACACGCTGGAGCAGCGGGTGTTGGCGCTGCAGGAGTCGTTCCAGCGGGCGGAGCGGCGGTTCGCGCATGTGGTGAAGGTGGGGCGGACGGAGTACCAGGACGCGGTGCCGACCACGCTGGGGCGCGAGATGAGCGCGTATGCGGAGGCCATCAACCGCGACCGCTGGCGGACCTACAAGTGCGAGGAGCGGCTGCGCGTGGTGAACCTCGGCGGGACGGCGATCGGCACGGGGCTGGCCGCGCCGCGCGAGTTCATCTGCCGCGCCACCGAGCAGTTGCGCGCGCTCACCGGCATCGGTTTTGCGCGCGCGGAGAACCTGGTGGACGCGACGCAGAACGCCGATGTCTTTGCGGAGGTCTCTGGGATCCTGAAGGCGCACGCCGTCACGCTGATCAAGATCTCGAGCGACCTGCGCCTGCTGTCGTCTGGGCCGGACGCGGGGTTGGGGGAGGTCCGTCTGCCCGCACGGCAGGCGGGGTCGTCGATCATGCCGGGGAAGGTGAACCCGGTGGTCCCCGAGGCCGCGACGCAGGCGGCGATGCTGGCGATGGGCAACGACGGTGCGATCTGTGCTGCGTGCGCCGCGGGCAGCCTGGAGCTGAACGCGTTTCTGCCTCTGATTGCGCACTGCCTGCTGGAGAACCTCGATGTGCTGGCGCGGGCCGACGATCTGCTGGCGCGCTTTTGCGTGGACGGGATCGAGGCGGACGAGAAGCGTTGCCGGGCGCATGTGGAGAACTCGACCTCTGTGGCCACGGCGCTGGTGCCGGTGCTGGGCCATGAGCTCGCGGAAGAGGCATCCCGGCTAGCGTGCAAGCAGGGCAAGACGCTGCGCACCGTGGTTGCGGAGATGGGCCGGATGAGCGCGCAGGAGTTCGATGCGGCGACCAGCCCGGAGGCGGTCTGCCGGCTGGGATCGCCAGAGCGCAAGGTCTAAAGAATGGAACAGGCAACGGCAAGAGCGAAATGCGGGGGTCCCTCCACTCCACTCCACTCCGCTTCGCTCCGGTCGGGATGACGGAATATTGAGTGGGATCGCGCTACGGTCGGAATGACAGAAGCACGAAGCAGAGGAGAGACTCAGATGAGCACAACGGCGAAGGGACTGCGCCTGCACGTCGGGTTTTTTGGACGGCGCAATGTGGGCAAATCGAGCTTGCTGAACGCGATCGTGCGGCAGCAGGTCTCGATCGTCTCGGATGTGGCCGGGACCACTACCGATCCGGTGGAGAAGCCGATGGAGCTGCTCCCGCTGGGGCCGGTGCTGTTCATCGATACGGCAGGGATTGACGAAGCAGGCGGGCATAGTGGGACGGGCGCGCTGGGCGCGCTGCGAGTGGAGAAGACGCGGCAGGCGCTGCAGCGGACGGAGATCGCGGTGCTGGTGGCCGAGGCGGGCGTGTGGGGCGAGTCCGAGGAGGGGCTGCTGGTGGATCTTGCGGCGCAACAGACTCCTGCCATTGTGGTCTTCAACAAGACGGACGCGGGCGCGCCGGATGCGGCGCTGGTGGAGCGGCTGCGCGCGGAGAAGACGCGCGTGGTGTTGGCCTCGGCGTTGACCGGGCAGGGACTGGCGGAGCTGCGTCAGGCGCTGCTGGACCTGGCACCGGCGGACTTCATCGACTCGCCTGCGATTGCGGGCGATCTGGTGGGGCCGGGCGAGCTTGCGGTGCTGGTGGTGCCCATCGACAAGGAGGCACCGAAGGGACGGCTGATCCTGCCGCAGGTGCAGACCATCCGCGACCTGCTGGACTCGGACGCGCTGTGCATGGTGGTGAAGGAGCGCGAGCTGAGGAGTGCGCTCGACCGGCTGAAGACTCCGCCGAAGCTGGTGGTGACGGACTCGCAGGCGTTCCTGAAGGTGGCGGCGGACACGCCAAGCGATGTGCCGTTGACGAGTTTCTCAATTCTGATGGCGCGCTTCAAGGGCGACCTGACGGCGCAGGTTGAAGGGACGCTGGCCATCGAGCGGCTGCGCAGCGGCGACCGCGTCCTGATCGCGGAGGCGTGTACGCACCACCCCATCGGAGAGGACATTGGGCGGGTGAAGATCCCGCGCTGGCTGACGCAGTACACCGGGGTGAAGCTGGAGTTTGAGACGATGCAGGGCCGCGACTTTCCCGATGAGCTGGGGAGCTTCCAGTTGGTGGTCCACTGCGGGGCGTGCATGTGGAACCGGCGGCAGATGCTGAGCCGCATCCTGCACTGTCAACATGCGGGGGTCGCGATCACGAACTATGGGTTGACGATCGCGTACAGTCTGGGCATCTTTGGCCGCGCACTGGGGCCGTTTCCCGCGGCGTTGGAGCGCTATCGAGTGCTGGCAGGCGTCCGGCACACCGACCCGGACCGGACCGCAGTAAACAGAGACGGCCCGGAACCTGCGAGAGCCCTTCGATAGCGCAAAAACAACCGGGCAGGTGGATTGTCCACTTCACTGAGATAGTCCCTACAGGTTGCAGTCGCGGTGTGGGTCGAGTGGGTCTTCTCCTCCGTCTATCCCCGGTTGAGGGTTTTGCCGTAGACTTTTTCTTAGCCGATGACCAGCAAACTTGCAGCGACTGCGCTCCTCCTCGGAGCTTTTGTTTTGACAGCGTGCGCGCGCGCGCAGAACCTGTCCGCGGATGGGGCGATGCAGACGTTCGACGACCTCTCCGAGCAGTTTTTCTCGGATATTTACTTTAAGTCCTCGCCGACCGCGGGAACCTCGGCAGGACTGCACCAGTACGACACGCAGTTGGAGGACTACTCGGCCGCGGGGGTGGAGCGCGAGGTTGCCGCGCTGCATCAGTTCGAAAAGAAGGTGGACGCGATCGATCCTGCGGCCCTGGATGCGCCGGTGGCGGCAGACCGCGAGATTCTGCTGAACAACATCAAGAGCGAGCTGCTGACGCTGGAGGAGATACGTCCGTGGGAGAAGAACCCGGACCTGTACACGTCTGGGATTGCGAACTCGGCGTTTGTGATTATGGAGCGGCCGTATGCTTCGGCGGACACGCGGCTGCGGGCGCTGGTGGAGCGCGAGAAGAAGATGCCGCGGGCGCTGCAGGAGGCACGCAAGAACCTCAAGAACCCGCCGCGTATCTTTACCGAGATCGCGCTGGAGCAGATCGACGGCGACGTGAGCTTCTTCGAGAACGATGTGCCGAGCGCGTTCTTCAGCGGCGCGGACGGAGCGGAGACCGCGACCGACACGGACACGGAAGCGGAGTTTGCAAAGACGAATGCGGCGGTGGTGGCGGCGCTGAAGAGCTATGCCGCGTGGATGAAGACGGACCTGCTGCCGCGTTCGAACGGCGACTACAGGCTGGGCGCGGCGCCCTTCGAGAAGAAGCTGGAGTACGACGAGATGGTGGAGATTCCGCTGGACCGGTTGCTGGCGATCGCGTTCGACGACCTACACCGGAACCAGGCGGAGTTTGCGCGCGAGGCCAAGCTGGTCGACGCGGCGAAGACGCCGCAGCAGGTACTGGCGGAGCTGGACGCGATCCATCCCGCGCCGGGCGAACTGCTGAATGCGTTTCATGGGACGTTCGACTCGCTGATTGCGTTCATCCGCGAGAAGCACATTGTTACGGTCCCAAGCGACGTGCAGCCGACGCTGGAAGAGACTCCACCATTCATGCGGGCGACGACGTTTGCGTCGATGGACCCGCCGGGGCCGTTCGAGACGCACTCGGCGAAGGCGTACTTCAACGTGACGCTGCCGGAGAAGGACTGGACCCCGGAGCATGTGGCCGAGCACATGGCGAGCTTCAATGTGGGGACGATCATCTCGACCAGCGTGCATGAGGCGTACCCGGGTCACTATGTGCAGTTCCTGTGGATGCCGCAGTTCCCGAGCACGATCCGCAAGGTACTGGGCGCGAACACGAACATCGAAGGGTGGGCGCACTACTGCGAGCAGATGATGCTGGACGAGGGCTACGCGGCCGCGCCGACGAATGCAACGCCGGAGGAGCTGAAGCAGGCGCGGCTGGTCCGGCTGGGGCAGATCCAGGACGCGCTGCTGCGCGACGCGCGGTTTGTCAACTCGATCAAGTTGCATACGGGCGAGGGCGAGCCGGGAGGGAGGTGGACCGTCGAGCAGGCGGAGGACTTCTTCGTGAACCAGGGGTACCAGTCGCGTTCGGTTGCGGAGGTGGAGACCAAGCGTGGGACGGGCGACCCGACGTATCTGTACTACACGCTGGGCAAGCTGGAGATCATGAAGCTGCGCTCGGATGTGATGAAGAAAGAGGGCGCTGCGTTCAGTCTGGAGAAGTTCCACGACGATTTCATGCGGCAGGGGTTTGCGCCGATCAAGGTGGTCCGGCGGGCGATGCTGGGAGACGATTCGCCGGTGCTGTAAGTCGAGAGGTTGGCAAAGCGCGGACGGAGATTCAGCCGGGGATGCTTACCACTGCATCCTTACCACTGCACTCCGGGGTAGAAGCTGGGCAGGCGGTCGGTGCGATACTGATAGGCTCCGGGCGTTGTCGCCTGCCAGACCGGATTCTGAGTGCCGATCTGTAGGTCCTGAACGACGGCACCCGACTTGACCGAGCAGAAATCCACCTCGAAGTAGCCATTTGAAAGCGGAGCGACGTTGCCTCCGAAGAAGCTGTAGGTGGAGGGTGGCGCGTACTTCTGGACCATGGTCGCCACCATTTTGCTTTCGTCGACTTGCAGAATGTCCGCCGCGGAGTAGCAGGGCGGCGCTCCGACCGCGCCGCAGGCGAGCCCGGAAGGGAACTGGCGGTCGTCGCCGTTGTCCATGACGCCCAGTGTGAAGACGCCGGTGGTGTTGGGGCTGAAGTAACTCGGCCCATGTTGGGCGTAGAACCAGTCTGTGGGGGCGGTGGCATTTTGCAAGGTAAAATCTCCCTGGTGTCCAAGGCGCCAGAGGATGTTTCCCGACCCCGTGCCATCCTGAAAGTCGATCTTCACGATCCAGTTCTGGTGGCGGACCGAGAGCAGCAGGTTGTGGTCGTCGGCGGAGTAGAGCAATGCGTTGGAGTGCGTCCAATCGGGGAAGAGATATGGGTGGCGGGCGATGTCCAGATGGTCGAAGGAGTTCCACACCCAGTCGGGACTGAAGTTCCGGTCGACGTCGACGAGCAGATCGCCGAGAACGTCCGTCGTGCCGGGATAGCCTTGGAGATCTGTGTAGCTTTTCGTTGCCGAGAGGAGCAGCACAAGGTGTCCATTGGGCAGCGGGAGCACATCGTGGTGCAGGCTGCCGAGCTGTAGCCCGGACAACTGCGCGCTCAAAGTGGTGTTCGCATTCAGTGCGCTGGCCAACTGCGCCTCCGTCAGCGACCAGAGTGTGTTGCCGGCGAGATCGACCTCGCGCACCTCGTCGAATGTGCTCGATGGCGGCAGCGCGTGCGCAACGGCGGCCGACGAGGCGTAGGAGATCTGCACCAGGAAGTCCCCGTTCGGGAGCTGCCGGACCGGTTGCACCAGGTCCGCAACCGGCCCGTCGTAGCTGTACGTCCATATCACGTTTCCAGCGAGGTCGGTGGCAAAGGCCTGGGCCGCTTCATGCGGCACCAGCGTATCGAAGAGCTCGATGCCGGGTTGCGGCGTAGCACCGTTCTGCGCGGAGGCGGTGACGGACGCGGTGGGGGGGGGCGCGCCCGTGGCGAACGTACGGTCGTTGTCGGAATAGGTCGCGCCGTCGTTCAGGACGACCTGCGCCTGCATGTGGTACTCCGCCGACCCCAACATGCCGGCGACCTCGATGCCGACCTCGCCGCCATTGGATGTTGGCGTTGTCTGCGACCAGGTGTTCAACCCATAGGCAGAGGTCTGCCCGAAGTCTATGGTCACGTTGCCCGGCGCGGGCAGGTACATCGAGTAGGTGGCGACCTGCGGGTTGATGGTCTCCGTCACCACGCCCGGCTGGATGAGCGAGACGACCGAGGTGGCGTAGTTTGTCGTGGGCGATGCGGGCAACGCGGCGGTGAGGGTCACGTTCACGCTCTGTGCCAGGGTCGCGGGAGCGGTGTACCGCCCGTTTGCATCCACGGTGCCGACGGTTGCGTTGCCGCCGGGGATGCCATCGACCGACCAGAGAACGGCACCGCCACCGATCACAGTTGCGTTGAATTGCAGCGAGCCGCCCTGCCCCAGTGCGGCGTAACGCGGGCTGAGCGAGACATCGCCAGCTTGAGCGGCGGATGGCGGCGGGCCGGATGGCGGCGTCTGCGATGGCGGCGTCTGCGGGATTCTCTCGATGATCTCCCCGCAGCCAACGAGCAGCGGCAGGACGAGGAGGAGGGTAAACGATACAGGCAGCCTCTGCCATCCGCCTTTTGTGGGCTTGCCGTTGGTGCTCATCGCGCGTCTTTGCCGCCAGTCTGCCAGCCGTTGTCGAACGACCATGTGTCTCCACCGTTGCCGGATACCGGTTGGATGCGCGCAGAAGCCGCGGCGTACACATGAACTCGGCCAGTGATCGGCGTCGCGCTCGTACGATTATGCGGTCGATGCAGACTAGCCCGCCTTGAACATCTGCTTCATGCCGCGCAGGGCCTGGCGAGTGCGTTCTTCGTTCTCGATCAAGGCGAAGCGGACGAAGTTGTCGCCGCGGTCGCCGAAGCCGACGCCTGGACTGACGGCGGTCCTTGCGTCCAGCAGCAGCTTCTTGGAGAAATCAAGCGAACCCAGGTCGCGGAACTGCTCGGGAATCTTCGCCCACACGAACATCGTCGCTTTCGGCGACTCGACCGTCCAGCCCAGCTTGTTCATGCCGGAGACGAGGACGTCGCGGCGCGACTTGTAGTTGGCAACAATGTCGAGGACGCACTGCTGCGGGCCGTCCAGCGCGGCGATGGACGCGACCTGGATGGGGGTGAATGTGCCGTAGTCGAAGTAGCTCTTGATGCGGCCAAGCGCGGCGACCAGCTTGGGACATCCGACCATGAAGCCGACGCGCCAGCCGGGCATGTTGTAGCTCTTGGAGAGGGTGAAGAACTCGACGGCGATCGCTTTTGCGCCGGGCACTTCGAGGATGGAGGGCGCGCGGTAGCCGTCGAAGACCAGGTCGGCGTAGGCGAGGTCATGCACGATGTAGATGCCGAGGTCCTTGCAGAGTGGCACGAGACGCTCGAAGAAGGAGAGCTCGACGCATTGCGTGGTGGGGTTGGCGGGGAAGTTGAGGATCAGCATCTTGGGACGCGGGTCCATGCGCGGAAGCTCTTGTTCCAGGGTTGCGATCAGGGTGGCTTCGTCGGTGTCTTCCAGCGCGATGCTCTGCACCCTGGAGCCGGCGATGACCGGGCCGAAGATGTGAATGGGGTAGCTTGGGTTGGGCACGGCGACGGTGTCTTCGCCGTCGAGCATGGCGAGGCAGAGGTGCGCGATGCCCTCCTTGGAGCCGATGGTGACGATGGCCTCGGTCTCGGGGTCGAGGTCAACGTTGTAGCGGCGCTTGTACCAGTCGCAGATGGACTTGCGCAGGCGGGGCAGGCCGCGGGAGAGTGAGTAGCGATGGGTTGCGGTCTTCTGCGCCGCCTCGATCAGTTTGTCGACGATGTGCTTTGGGGTCGCGCCATCTGGGTTCCCCATGCCGAAGTCGATGATGTCTTCGCCGCGTCTGCGCGCTGAAGCCTTCAACTCGCCGGTGATGTTGAATACATACGCGGGCAACCGCGTCAGCCTTCTGAACTCTTCCATTCGTGGTCCACCGATTCTATTTGCAAAGGTACAAAGTTCATTGAAACAGCAGTATCCGGCCTGCGCATGCTTCATGTGCGCGGGCTGTACATGGTCCGGCAACCCCGCGCTGTGTTGAGCCGCGCTACTTCGCGGTAAACACGACCTTGACCGGGACCGTCCTGGGCGGATAGCAGGATGCGTTGTCGCATGCCTGGTACTTCAACGACCCGTCCAGAACATGATCTCCCGCCGTGGCCACGACGGGCAACTTCACGATGAAGCTGCCCGCGTAGACGTCCACCTTGTCGCCCGGGTCGAAGGGGAAGCTGTAGAGCGATCCGGGAGGATAGACAAGCACGCCGGCATGGACCCCAGCGGACGGCTGCACGGTCAAGCTGGTCGGGATGAGGAGTTGCGAGTTTGGCGTGTGCGAGTTGACATGAAACCCCGCGACGACCTGAAAACGCAGCTCCAGCACGGCGCGCTTGCCCGCGGGGACGGTCTGCGGCTCGGCGGCGTAGAGGACGAAGGCGCGCGGTTTTGCGGGGCCGTCCATACTCCCGATCTGCGCGCTTGCAGACGGCGCGACTGCCGCTGCAAAGAGGGCGAGAGCGATGAACGATGCGAATGCGCTGCGTATTGCGGTCATTTGCCCTCTGCCGCGATGGTCTCTTTCACCATCGCCTCCAGATCGTCCTTGGAGCCGAGGCCGGAGGCCACCTCGATCACCTTGCCGGCCCTATCGACGTAGAAGGACATGGGAAGGTACTCCGTATTGCTGAGGTAGTCCTTCTCCGCCTTCGGGTCCGAGAGCAGGATGGGGTAGGTGACACCGAGCTGCTGCGTGTCTTTGGCGATGGTGTCCTTGCCGACCTCGGAGTCGTAGGTGATGCCGATGACCGCAAGACCGCTGGACGCATATTTCTTGCTGAGGTCCTGAAGCCAGGGCATCTCGATCTTGCAGGGTGCGCAGTATGTGCCCCAGAAGTTGATCAGCAGCGGACGGCCTTTGAAGTCGCTGAGCGAGACCGAGTGGCCGTTGAGGTCGGCGAGTGTAAAGGCCGGAGCGGGCTTGCCGCGTAGCGGCGACAGGGCCGTGGAGGAATCGCCGCCGGATGCGGAGTAAGCCGACGCCGTGCCGGGAACCAAAGCGACGCGACCCGCCTGCCGAAGCTGGAGGATGCCGCGGCTTTGACGCAGGTTGTGCCACCCGGACCAGGCGATGAGCAAGATCCCGGTGAGCATCGTCAACAGCAAGAGCGTTCTTCGCAGCACTTCGAAGCGATCCTTTCGGGGGGCGCGATTGGTCTGGCACCGTACTTCCAGTCTACCGCGTCCGTAGCTGGCGCTCTTGCTGCAAAGTCCGCCAGGCTTCGGGAAGGATGGAGGAGACGTCTTCGCAGGGCGCCAGTTGCGTGATGCAGGAGAAGCGGAAGTCCATCAGCAATGCCTGCTCGGCGGCCTCTTCATCGGGAGAGAAACTTGCGTTCAACCCATACGGATAAGCGCGAGCAAGACGATTGGGAAATGTCTGGTCCGGGTCGCGCACGCGGTCGTGGAATTTGGCGCTTGCGCGGGACGAGACCGAGAGGAACGGAACATAGTTGTCGGAGCGGCTCCAGTCCCGCACGGGGAGAGTGACCTGCTCGCCGAACCACTTCTCTTTGACGACTCCGTTCTCGACGGTGAATCCGGCGCGCACCGCGGCGCCGCGCAGGCCAAGATGGCCCAACGCCCTTGGCAACCAGTTTGCCGCTCCGCCGCCTGGGTATCCTTGCAGTATCTGTGGAAGCGTTTGCAGAAGGTCGATGCGGTAGGTGCATTTCTCCGCGGTGCAGTTGCCTGTGGGCGCGCCCGAGCGGCCCCACTCGCTCATCGTCTGCTGCGCGTCCGACCACCCACTGTGGTTCACTTCGAGCGCGCGAACGTCGGCAAGCAGCTTTTCCGCGTGACGGCGCAGCAGCCACTGGGAGGTTTCGCCCGTGACCCATACGGCGGCGAGCAGAACCAGTACGATGGAAAGGGTTTGGCGGAGCCAGCGGAGCATTGCGTTCATGAATAGCAGTAGAACACCTCCGGCATTCGTTCCGTCAACCCGCAAGTGTACGGGCCGCCGCTGACGACCGCCATTGACGATTCGATGGGTGCGCTCCGCTCTGCTAGCATCGGATAGCATCCGGATAGCATTGGGGAGGTTGTACAGGCGCATGGCGAACCCCACTCAAACTCAAGGCGCGCCTCCGTCGGATATGGTCCGCACGGAGGCGCGCGCGCTGCTGGAACTGGCGATGCGTCTGGACGGGCCGATGGCCGCTCCCTTTGAGCGCGCGGTGGAGCTGATGGTGGAGGCGGCGGGACGCGGCAACCGCGTCATCCTGCTGGGCATGGGCAAGAGCGGACTGATCGCGCGCAAGATTGCGGCGACGCTCTGCTCCACTGGGACGCCCGCGCACTTTCTGCATCCGGCGGAGGCGCTGCACGGCGATCTGGGAACGGTTGCGGCGGGCGACGTTGCGGTCGCGCTATCATCGAGCGGCGAGACCGAGGAGGTGCTGGCGCTGCTGCCTGCGCTGGCGCGGCTCGGCTGTGGAGTGATTAGCCTGTGCGGCGCCGGCGCTTCAACGCTGGCGCAGTCGAGCGCGGTGTGGCTCGATGCAGGCGTGACGGCGGAGGCCAGCGCGCTGGGCGGGATCAAAGACTTGGCACCGACGGCATCCACTACCGTGATGCTTGCGCTGGGCGATGCGCTGGCTCTGGAGGTGAGCCGGCGGCGGGGATTTGCGGCCGCGGACTTTGCCGAGCTGCATCCAGGCGGACGGCTGGGGCGACGGCTGGCGCGGGTGAAAGAATTGATGCATACCGGCGACGCGCTGCCTCAGGTTGCGGCGGACACCGTGATGACGCATGTGATCCACGAGATGTCACACAAGAAGCTGGGCATGACGACCGTACTCGGCGAGGGTCGCGTGCTTCTGGGGATGATCTCCGACGGCGACCTGCGGCGGCTGCTGGAGCGCGACGGGCCGAACGCGCTTGCGCACACGGCAGGCGAGATCATGAACGCGAAGCCAGTGACGGTTGCGCCGGAGGCCTTTGCGGGCGAGGCGCTGGCATTGATGGAGGGGCGAAAGATCACTTCGCTGATTGTTGTGGGAACGCAGGGGGATGCGCTGGGCGTGCTGCATCTGCACGATCTGTGGGCAGCCGCGCGAGGGTAGGGAAGAGGCATTCATGGGGGTCTAGGAGCGGAATGCGGGGATTCTTCGCAGCGCTCAGAATGACAACTTCTCGTTCCCGATGACAACTTCAAAATGCTCTACTTGGTGGCGGCGCTGCCCCATTGGGAGTCGAGGAAGAGGTAGCGAGGGCGGCGGGTGTCGTACTGGGCGGCGGGTGTGGCGTCGA
>VFSW01010703.1_pt1 | contig 12980 bp, 9 predicted proteins | sample 5358111 | NCBI WGS metagenome assembly VFSW01 (sample SAMN11554181, study PRJNA540505) | mine drainage metagenome | isolation source: sediment from site ElyBrook_90M | place: USA: Ely Copper Mine, Vershire, VT | collected 2017 | reverse complement strand
GTTCTCGCGCCGTCGCTCCAAACGCTGTGCGAATGCAAATCGCCTTTGATATCGGCAACAGATACGAGTTCAGGAATCTTTCCTTTGGCCGATAATTCTATTTCCCCTTTGTCTTCGCGCATTTCGGGCGGCATAATCTGCAATCCCAGTTTTTTATATATCTCTTCTTCCGTTCTTCCTGCCACCCTCAGGTCATCTTTTATGGTAAAGAGCCCGTACTCGCTTATTTTGTAGCCCTTGTTCCGCGCCAAAGTGCGCAGGTGTATATTGTGTTCCTTCGACCCTGTAAAGTATTGCAGCGCCGAGCCCCACTGGTCTTCATCCACCAGTCGCAGGTCAACCTGCCTGCCGTTGTCTTTAAGTACTATACTTGCTTTGGTGTCGCCTCTGGCAATAACATATTTGGCAAGCGCGGGGCTTGTAAAAAAGTCAACTATCTTTTTCCTGTCCTTGCCTTCGCAGGCCGCAAGTATGTCAATGTCGCCTATGGTTTCTTTCATTCTTCTAAGACTGCCTGCCAGTCCGGCTTTTTTTACCTGTTTAAGCTGTTTCAGCTTATCGAGTGTCCTGTCGCCGGTTTGCAAAGCCTCCCACAGCAACATGCGGTCTTCCACCGTTTTATGGAGTTTCAGGCCGCGCAGCATGTTCTCCACTTTCTTTGCGCCGAACCCTTTCATGCGGGCAATGCTGCCGTTGTTCAGGGCCTCAATCAGTTTCTCCTTTGTATTTATTTTCAGTTCGGAATGAATTCTTTTCAGCGACCGGGGGCCGAACCCCGTTACATCCATCATCTCAAGTAATTCAAAAGGAACGGCTTTATGGAGCTCATCATATTTCTTTATCGTTCCCGTGGCTATGTATTCTTCTATTTTACCTGCTATACCCTCGCCAATACCGGGTATTTCTTCAAGCTTTTTCCCCCTTGCGTAAATGCCAATGTCGTCGGGCAATGATGCTATAACACGCGAGGCCTTGTCGTATGCCAGCGCCCTGAAGCGCTCGCCGGAGCCCAGATAGCGGTATATCTCTGCCATATTATGGAATATAGCCGCCAGCTTGCCGTTGTTGCCCGAATCAGCCATCTGCTTTTTTCCCTAATATTTTTTCAATGTCTTCCCTGAAAACCATTTCCTTTTCCTGTAGCAGCTTTGCCAGTTGGTCGAGTTTATCGTGGTTTTTTTCGAGTATGGCGCTTGCCCTTTCAAAGGCCCCGTTCAGCAGGTTGCGCACCTGCTCATCTATCAGGGCGGCGGTGGAATCGCTGTACGGCTTTTGGAATGTTTGTTCCTGCATACCGGTAGAATCGTAAAAGCTAACGTTTCCTACTTTGGCATCAAGACCCAGGAGGGCTACCATAGAATAAGCCAGCTTTGTGGCTTTTTCCAAATCGTCGAGGGCGCCCGATGATATTTCATGAAATTGCAGCGCTTCGGCGGCCCTCCCGCCCAAAGCGGCGCACAGCTGGTCGTTGAATTTAGCCCTGGTGGTAATCTTATTTTCTTCGGGCAGGTACCAGGCGCTGCCCAGCGATTTGCCCCGTGGTATGATGGATACCTTTATCAGCGGATCGATGTTTTTCAGCATCCATCCCGTTATGGCGTGTCCGGCTTCATGGTACGATATGATTTCCTTTTCCCTGGGCGAGATGACAAGCGTTTTCTTTTCGGTACCCGCTACCACCTTATCTATGGCCTCGTTAAAATCCATTTCGTCCACGATGTTCTTGTTTTGCCGCACAGCGATAAGGGCGGCTTCATTGCATACGTTGGCTATGTCCGCCCCCGAAAAACCCGGTGTTTGGGCGGCAAGCAGCTTTATATCTACTTTAGATTTATCATATTTCACGGGTTGCAGATGCACGTTAAAGATTGCCTCCCGTTCTACTTTATTTGGAAGCTCTAAGTATATGTGCCGGTCGAAGCGGCCCGGGCGCACCAAGGCTGGATCAAGGATATCGGCACGGTTGGTTGCGGCCAGCACGATCACTCCTGTTTTTTCATCAAAGCCATCCATCTCCGACAGCAATTGGTTGAGTGTGCTTTCGCGTTCGTCATCCACCTGAATGGAAACGGTTCTTCCCCGCCGCCTGCCTATGGTGTCAATTTCATCAATAAAAATTATGCTCGGCGCCTTGTTCTTTGCTTTTTCAAACAGGTCGCGCACCCGTGAGGCGCCCACGCCTACAAACATCTCTATAAACTCGGGGCCCGAAAGTGAAAAGAACGGAACATTGGCTTCGCCGGCAACGGCTTTTGCCATAAGTGTTTTGCCTGTTCCGGGCGGACCAATCAGCAATACCCCCCTGGGTATTTTGGCGCCCAGGCGTGTAAAGTTTTCAGGTTTTTTCAGAAATTCGACCACCTCCATAATTTCAACCTTAAGTTCATCGTACCCGGCTACATCCTTAAAGGTTATTTTGCTGTTTGTGTTCTTATCAGTCATTACGGCCCGTGATTTTCCGAAGTTGAATGGCGACATGGCGCCCGTGCCGCCCGTAGTTTTTGTTATGCCGCGGAACAAAAAGAACCAAAGCCCTATAATGAGCAGGAAGGGTAATACCCAGCTAAGAATATTGCCAAGCCAGTTTTCCTGCTTTACATACTTCACCGCTATTTGCTGCGATTGGGGTACGTTTGCCTGGGCCTTTTCCAAATCGCGTACAAACACATCTACCGAGCCTATGCGTATTACATATTGCGGACCTCCCGCGGAGGCACCGAAAATATTTTTCTGGTTCAGCAACCTGTATTTCGGCTTATTCAGGCTGTCGGGTTTAAGGTAGATGTCGGCGAGTTCGTTGTTCACTACTTCAATCTTATCCACCACCCGGTCCGGAAGAATCTGTTCCTCAAAATACTTCCAGGTAATTTCCTGCGGGCTCGTCCCTGTCAGCGAAGGCAGGATATAGGGCAGAAAAATAAGGGCGAACAAGGCAAAATAAATCCAAGTCATGAATGAGCGGCGCTTTCCGGGCGGTTTGGATGTATCTTCTTTCTGTGCCATAAAGTCCTTTGCTTTATCTGTTGTCTAAGGCATCCGGTTGTTCGGATGTGTATCAAAATTAATGGCGTTAATCTTTTAAAAGCATGATTATTGTTACCGGGCAGAATGAGATAAATCACTCACTCCCGGTATCAGCAGAGATAAAAGAAAGAAGGCAGGTCGTCCCTGCCTTCCGGTTGTTTGATTCCTAAACGGAATCAGTTCAACTGTGTACCCGGGCAACTTTCGTTCTACCGGGATTGAGAGCAAAATTACTTAAGGCGGTACAAAAGAAAATAACGGCAGTCATCTTTTAATATGATACTTGTCAGGGTACACTTTGTGCATCTATTCCTGCGCAAAACAGGCGCCATTTAAAAGGTCAGATACGGAAAAGGATGGCAATAATGATTCGGTTTTCCGACCTCACCAGATCAGGCAGCCATCCGGAAGTAGGCGCATAGGTGCCGTTGGCAAGCTGCTGCAGCACCGGATAGGTGGTATATCCATTGGGCGAAGTAACTCCGCCCGGGCCGTTGAAATAGGGTACGCTTGCCTGCCTGTGTACCAATTCCAGTTTAATCTCTATACTCTGATTGGGCATCCAGGCAATATTGGTGGAGGCATCCCAGGCCTCAAACTGGTTTCCGGGGTTTTGGGTGAAGGGATAAAGCCCCTCCTGCAAGGTTGTTTGCAATATGCTCCCGTTTGCCAGCTGAACGGCCGCCGGCGTTGGCAGGTTGCTTGCCTGTCCGGTAGGTTCAAGAACAAGGTAGCGCCCCGGGTTAGTTACCACACCGCCGCCTATCATCCAGGCCCATTTGCCATGTGCAAACCATATACGGTTGTAGAACATGGCGCTGGCAAAGTACTGGGCATAGCCTCCTGCCGAATCGCCTGTTTTAAGTCCATTGAAGCCATTCACCCCGTCTCCTGTTTCTTCTCCTATGTCAGCGGTCAGTGAAAAAGCCATCTGGGTTATTCCTTTCGACGATCTGGGGCGGTGGAAGTAGCGCAGCAAAAAGCTGTTGTCGGAGTGGAACCTGTGCCTGCCGGGCAGCCCCGCATCATCCTGCCCGTAATAATCATTCGTCAGCAGCTTTACATTTTCATTGGGGCACCAGGTAATGTTGCCCCCAATACCCGGGTTGCTGTTGTAGGCGGCGTAGCTTTGCCACCCGTTTATCAGCCACAGTTCAATTTTCAGAAAGTTCGAGGGGAATATCTGACAGCGCACCCCGTTAAAGAACCAGGGCGTATTATCGGAAGTGTAGGAAGCCTGATAGTCCCAGTTTTCGGCCTGATAGTAGGAGTTGAGCCCTAAATAGGACATGAACAGGCCTCCGTCTATGTTTATGCCGTGCATGCAGTTGAAATGATAACCCCCGTAGGCTTCGCTAAGGTAGCGGTAGGCATCCTGTAAATCGTATTGTCCGCGGTAGGAGCTGTAATCGTTGCGCGGCACAACCTGGTCGCGTGTTCCGAACTGGGTCATGATGCGGGCGCGCGCGCCGTTGTAATTGAAATCTCCGCCCAAGCCCAGTTGAGAGATCTCCATTTCGTTGTCGCGGGCAAGTGCGGTAGAACCAACAACGGTATGGTCAATAGGGTTGTTACCGGAATAGGTGGCATTGGCATCCAAATAAATTTCGGGGCTGAAGTATGGAATATGAAACACCGATGAATCACGGCGGTCGTTGCCATTTATCCATGTCTGATCCATATTATCGAACGGCACCTGATCGGCAAGCTGATGTTCCTTTTTGGTGCTGTCCTTAACCGGATTTTGCGCTTTTACGGTATATATGGTTAATGACGATAAAACTAAAAAAACAGTAAAGATGGATTTCATTTTTATTACTTTTTCGCAGATATAAAGGTAACAAAGATATTTGAAATAAAGTAACAGGATGGCGGTGTTGCATTTTTAACTGTTCGTGAAAAACACCCTGCATTCCGCGCTGGCGAGAGCTTCGTATAGACTTCAAAATCAAACAGATTAAATACTCATGGGTTTTAACTTTAACCGGCAGATTGGCAGTGGGGAGCTTTGAATTTCGCCAATATCAGTAATTACTTACTTTTGCATTCCATTTAAGCATACCTGCAGGAAAACTACAAACCCTAAATGCCCAAAAAATGACACTTAAAGAAGTACAGGAACTCATACGTTTTGTTTCCAGAGCCAATGTAAACGAGGTGGAACTGGAAACGAAAGATGTAAAGCTGGTAATTAAAACCGGCAGGGGAGGCGGACAGCCTTTCACCGAAACGGTATATACCACCGGAGTACAGACGCCACCCGTTGCGCCCCTAAGCACGGCCCCTCCTGCACAGCATATAGTTGAGCCGGCAGCAGCCATGCCGGCACCGGCGCCGGCCACCCGCGAAGAAAACGAACAAACCGGAGCGGGCAGGGTAACCATTAAAGCGCCTATGATTGGTACCTTCTACCGTTCTTCGGGACCCGATAAGGGGCCGTTTGTTAATGTAGGCGACAAGATTGAAAAAGGCAAAGTAATCTGTATCATTGAAGCCATGAAGCTGTTCAACGAAATAGAATCGGAAGTTACAGGCACCATAGTAAAAGTGCTTGTTAACGACGCTTCACCCGTTGAATATGACCAGCCCCTGTTCTTGGTAGACCCCAGCTGAATATAATAATGAACAAGGTAGAGCGATGAACAAAAAACTGCCCGCTGTCAACCCAGACGTAACAATGTTCAAAAAGATACTTATAGCCAACAGAGGCGAAATAGCCATGCGTATCATACGCAGTTGCAAAGAAATGGGTATAAAATCCGTGGCCGTATATTCCACCGCCGACAAGGAAAGCCTGCATGTACGGTTTGCCGACGAAGCGGTTTGTATCGGTCCGCCCCCGAGCAAGGATTCGTACCTGAATATGCGGAGCATTATATCGGCAGCCGAAATTACCAACTCCGACGCCATACACCCGGGCTACGGATTCCTTTCGGAAAATGCCAAATTCTCACACATCTGCGAGGAACATAAGATAAAGTTCATTGGCGCCTCTCCGTCAATGATAGAGGCAATGGGCGACAAATCAACCGCCAAGGCCACCATGAAAAAAGCCGGCGTGCCTGTGGTTCCCGGTTCCGACGGGCTTATTGAGGATATAAACGACGCAAAGAAAACAGCCAAAAAGATAGGATACCCGGTAATGATGAAAGCCACCGCCGGCGGAGGCGGAAAGGGCATGCGCGTAATATGGGAGGAAAAAGAACTTGATCATGCCTGGGAAACGGCCCGCATGGAAGCGGCAGCCGCCTTCGGCAACGACGGCATGTACATGGAGAAGTTCCTTGAAGAACCGCGCCATATAGAAATTCAGGTGGCAGGCGACCAATACGGCAAGGTATGCCACCTGTCGGAAAGAGATTGCTCCATTCAGCGCCGCCATCAGAAACTGCTGGAGGAAACCCCTTCGCCATTTATGACCGATAAGCTCCGCGACGCCATGGGCAAGGCTGCCATCAAAGCCGCCAAAGCCGTGAACTACGAAGGCGTGGGAACGGTTGAATTTTTGGTTGACAAGCACCGCAACTTCTATTTTATGGAGATGAACACCCGCATACAGGTGGAGCATCCCATAACGGAAGAAGTGATTAACTACGACCTTATCGCCGAACAGATTAAAATAGCCGCAGGCATCAAAATATCCGGGAAGAACTACTTTCCGCAGCTTCACGCCATGGAGTGCCGCATAAATGCCGAAGACCCGGCCAACAACTTCCGCCCCAGCCCGGGCAAGATATTGAATTTCCATTTGCCCGGCGGTCATGGCGTTAGGGTTGATACCCACGTATATGCCGGATATGTAATACCCCCGAACTACGATTCCATGATAGCCAAACTCATTACCATGGCGCAAACCCGCGAAGAGGTGATAGCCAAAATGATCAGGGCATTGGATGAATTCGTTATTGAAGGCGTAAAAACAACCATTCCATTCCATAAAAAACTGCTGGAAAATCCCCGCTTCATCAAAGGGCAATACAATACCGGGTTTCTGGAGCAGGAAAAGATGATTTGAGGCGGCAGGCACCCTGTTTTATGATTCGGGCAATCAAAGCTGAACCAAATGAGAAAGATACATCTGTGTAACGGCAGAACGGGCTGCAGGGCGGTGCAAGCGCATATAACCATTTCTGCTATAGCCGCTATCTGCCTGCTTTGTATCATTCCTATAATCGGTGCGAAGGCCCAAACCATATCCACAATAGCCGGCAACGGCTTTGCCGCTCCCTATCCCGGCGGTTTTGCCGGCGACGGCGGACCGGCTACCGCAGCCGAATTATCAAATACTTTTGGCGTGGCTTGCGACAAGGCAGGCAACATATATATTGCCGATTTGGAAAACAACCGCATCCGCAAGGTGGATACCGGCGGTATTATCACAACCATTGCAGGCAACGGTACGGGAGGGTATAGCGGCGACGGCGGACAGGCCACCGCAGCAGAATTAAACGCGCCCTCCGGCGTGGCTGTCGATACAGCAGGTAATATTTATATTGTCGATGCAAATAATCAATGCATCAGGCTGGTGAACAGAACCGGCGTAATATCCACCGTGGCAGGCAACGGTATGGGAGGGTATAGCGGCGACGGAGGACCGGCCACTGCAGCAGAATTAAACGGCCCCTCGGGTGTGGCAGCCGATATGCAGGGCAACATTTATATAGCCGATTACTGGAACAACCGCATACGCAAAGTAAACAGCGCCGGAACCATTTACAGCCTGGCAGGCAATGGAATTCAGGGGTATAGCGGCGATGGCGGCCTTGCACTATCGGCTGAACTCGATGGACCGGCGGGTGTGGCAGCCGACAAATCCGGCAACATCTTCATAGCCGATGAATTCAATGAATGTATCCGTAAAATAAATTCAGCCGGTATCATCTCCACGGTTGCAGGCAACGGCATAAACGGATTTTCCGGCGACAGGGGGCCCGCCACAGCGGCTGAATTGTATAACCCCGCTGCCGTGGCAACCGATACCCTCGGCAATTTTTACATTGCCGACTTCTCTAACGAACGTATTCGCAAGGTTAGTTCGGGCGACAGCATATACACCCTGGCAGGCAACGGCATGGCAGGGTTCAGCGGCGACGGGGGAGCGGCGGCCACAGCAGAACTGGATGCGCCGAACGGCGTGGCAGCAGGGCTTAAAGGAGCAATATTTATTGCCGACGGCAACAACAACCGCATACGCAAGGTAACTGCGGGAGCCGCACTGGCAGCGGCAGGCATACCGGGCCAGAGCATGAGTTTAACCGTGTACCCCAACCCGGCTTCCGGTATGGTTTACATAAAAACACAGGCTTGCCCGCAGGGAGGATTTTTTTATGCGGAGCTATGCGATATGTTCGGAACGGTGGTGTATAAACAGCAGGAAACGGGGCAAACAAATCTATTTGCAATGGATGTGTCCCAGTTTGCTGCAGGCATCTATTTCGTGCAGGTTGTAATGCCTGATGCAACCTATGTGCAGAAGGTGGTTGTAATACACTGATGCGCATTAAAATATGATGATCAAAAGCAGGTTCGAAACCTTCTTTCGCTATTTTATGCCACTGTTTGCGTATCTTTGCCATTCTATTTTTTAGCCATGTTTGATAGTTTATCGGAAAAACTGGAAAGGGCGTTCAAATTGCTTAAACGCCAGGGAACAATCACCGAGGTGAATGTTGCGGAAACCATTAAAGAAATACGGCGCGCACTGATCGACGCCGACGTAAACTATAAGATAGCTAAGGAATTCACCGATGCCGTGAAGGAAAAGGCAATAGGCATGAATGTGCTTACGGCGGTATCGCCCGGGCAGCTGCTGGTAAAGGTAACCCACGACGAGCTTGTAAAACTGATGGGAAGCGAAGAAAGCTCCATACAGCTTACAGCCAACCCTACGGTTATACTCATGGCGGGCCTACAGGGATCGGGTAAAACCACCTTTTCTGCCAAACTCGCCAATTACTTTAAAAACAAAAAAGGAAAGAAACCCCTGCTTGTGGCATGTGATGTGTATCGCCCCGCCGCAATAGAACAACTGAAAACACTCGGAGCATCGCTCGAAGTGGAGGTGTATGCCAATGAAAATGAAAAGAACCCTGTAGCCATTGCAAAAGCAGCCATAGATCATGCGCGCAAAAACGAAAATACGGTGGTGATAATAGATACCGCCGGGCGCCTGGCCGTGGATGAGGAGATGATGAAAGAAATAGCGGCGCTGAAAAAGGCCGTACAGCCCCAGGAAATATTATTTGTGGTGGACAGCATGACCGGACAGGATGCAGTGAACACCGCCAAGGCTTTTAACGACAGGCTCGACTTCGACGGGGTGGTGCTTACCAAACTCGACGGCGATACCCGGGGCGGAGCGGCGCTTTCCATCCGCGCGGTGGTGAACAAGCCGATAAAATTTGCAGGTACAGGCGAAAAACCCGATGCCCTTGATGTATTTTACCCTGCACGCATGGCGGACAGGATACTCGGCATGGGCGATATAGTGGGACTGGTGGAAAAAGCCCAGGAGCATTTCGACCTTGAAGAGGCACGCCGCCTGCAAAAGAAAATTGCCAAAAGCCAGTTCGACCTGAACGATTTCCTGCAACAATTGCAGCAGATAAAAAAAATGGGCAACATGAAGGATATCGCCTCCATGCTGCCGGGGATGGGAGCCTTAAAAGACGCCGAAGTTGACGAAAAGTCGTTTAAGCACATTGAAGCCATTATACAGTCCATGACAGGGAAAGAAAGAGCCAACCCGCAAATACTCAACGGCAGCAGGCGGAAGAGGGTAGCCGACGGAAGCGGCACAAACATTCAGGAGGTAAACCGACTGCTGAAGCAGTTTGAAGAAATGAATAAAATGATGAAGCTGATGAGCAATAAAAATGCCATGTCAGGCTTAATGAGCAGGATGGGTAAAATGCCTTTCGGGAAATAAAAATAGATTAGCGATTAACGATTAGCGATTACAGATTTCTGATTTAAAATACAATGAGCGAAATTCGTACTAAGTTGAATAAGTTTGACCTTGAAGAGAGACTAATTCGCTTTGCTGTTGCTATAGTAAATTTGGTAAGTTCTATGCCCGATTCACGACCTGCCAGTCATTTAGGCGGGCAGTTATTACGATCAGGCACCTCACCTGCGCTCAATTATGGAGAAGCCCAAAGCGGTGAATCACGTAAAGATTTTATTCATAAGTTGCAAATCGTATTAAAGGAACTAAGAGAAAGTCATGTTTGTCTGAAAATTATTTTTAGTTCTCAACTTTACAATTCAAAGGAGCAAATGGAAGTTTTGTTAGCCGAAAGTAATGAGTTAATTTCAATTTTTGTAAAAAGTGTTGAAACTGCCCGGAAAAATGATAAACAACAAGTTATCACTTCATAAATTCGCAATGGTCTTTTAAGTTACTTCGCTAATCTACAATCGTTAATCGTTAATCGAACTTCAAATTTGATAAATGCACATCTTAGACGGGAAAAAGGTATCGGAGCAGATACTGGAAGAAATTAAAAAAGAGGTAACCCTGCTTAAGCAGGAAAACAAAAAGATTCCCCATCTGGCCATCATACTCGTAGGCAACAACCCGGCCAGCGAAACATACGTAGGTGCAAAGATAAAAACCTGCGAAAGGGTTGGCTTCCGCGCATCGCTCATACGCCTGCCCGACAGCATTGAGGAGAGCGCACTGCTGAACAAAATTGACGGCATCAACAGCAATGACGACATAGACGGATTGATAGTACAGTCGCCTTTCCCCAAACACATCTCCCCTGAAAAAGTAATTGAACGCATAAGCCCGGGCAAGGATGTGGACGGCTTTCACCCCGAAAACCTGGGAAGGATGGCGCTGAATATGCCCGCCTTTGTCCCCGCCACGCCCTTCGGTGTGCTGCAACTGATAGCAAGGTATAAAATACCTACGGCCGGAAAACATTGCGTAGTAGTTGGCAGAAGCCATCTGGCAGGTTTGCCCATGAGCCTGCTGATGATGCGGAATGCAAAGCCGGGAAACTGCACCGTAACGGTATGCCATAGCCGGACGGCTGATTTGAAACATTATTGCATGCAGGCCGACATACTTATTGTAGCCACCGGACAAACGGAGACAATAACAGCCGATATGGTGAAAGAGGGCGCGGTGGTAATAGACATTGGAATCTCAAGAATACCCGATGCTTCCAAGAAAAGCGGCTACCGCCTTATGGGCGATGTAAAATTCGACGAGGTGGCGCCTAAATGCAGCTACATTACACCCGTTCCGGGCGGCGTAGGCCCTATGACCATTGCATCGCTGCTCATGAACACGCTGGAAGGAGTAAAGCGGAAATACAAGCAGGTATAATAAACCATTCCCCCGACCGTGGTGCGGGCCAAGGCAATGGAAGTCATTTGCCAAAAATACCTACTTTCGTTGTTTTATATCTGCCATGCCGAGCCGGTTCCGAACCGTTTTACTCATCTGTATAGTTTCCCTTATACTATCGTCATGCAGGCGGGGGATGCTCTATCAAAAGTACACTGAACTGCCCGCCGGTGGCTGGGATTATAAGGCTCCCGTATGGTTTTCGGCGAATATAAACGACACGACAAACTTTTATAATATTTTCGTGAATATACGTAATTCGGATAGTTATGAATACAGCAACCTGTACCTGTTTATTGACATTACCACCCCTATGCACACCCATACCCGCGATACTCTGGAATGTATCCTTGCCGCACCTTCGGGCCGGTGGCTGGGGAAAGGGCTTGGAGATATCTGGGATAACAAAATATTGTATAAGCAAGGAGTTCGTTTCCCGAAACGCGGCGAATATAATTTCACTTTTACACAGGCCATGAGGGACGATAAGCTGCAAATGATAATGGATATGGGGCTGACCATAGAAAAAAGCCCCGCCACCACCCAAAGGAGTGATTAACATATTTAACGCAACCGCTAACAGCCACACCCACTATGAAAGTAATAGACAGGCTTAAAAAAGCCAAATCAACATTATTCTCTTTCGAAATTCTGCCTCCCCTGAAAGGAAAGAGCATACAATCCATTTACGACAGCATTGATCCGCTCCTAGATTTCAGCCCTTCGTTCATCAATGTTACCTACCACCGCGAGGAATACATATTCAAAAAAAGGGAAGGAGGATTCCTTGAGCGCATACCCGTTCGCAAGCGCCCGGGAACGGTAGGCATTTGCGCCGCAATAATCAACAAGTACAAGATAGATACTGTTCCGCATCTTATCTGCGGAGGCTTTACGAAGGAAGAAACGGAGAATGCACTTATTGACCTGCAATTTCTCGGAATTGACAATGTGCTTGCCTTGCGGGGCGACGCCGTAAAATCTGAAAGCGCCTTTGTACCGGAGCCGGGCGGCAACGAACATGCACTCGACCTGGTAAAACAGATTGTACTTATGAACCACGGAAAATACCTCAATGAGGAAGTGGAAGATTTAAGCAAACACTCAAGTTATTGCATAGGAGTGGCGGGATATCCGGAAAAGCACTTTGAATGCCCGAACATGAAAGCCGATCTCAAACACCTGAAAGCCAAAGTGGATGCCGGCGCGGAATATGTGGTAACGCAGTTGTTCTATAATAATGATAAATACTTTGAATACCTTGAGTCGGTAAAGCAGCTTGGTATTCATGTTCCTGTAATTCCGGGCATCAAGCCAATCACATCCAAAAAGCAACTGCTCTCACTGCCTAAGTTTTTCCATGTAGATATCCCCGAAGGGCTTGCCGAAGCGGTGGAAAAGTGCGAAAATGATAATGAAGCGAAGGAGGTGGGAATTGAATGGACTATTGCCCAGTGCAAAGAACTGATTAAACACGGCGCGCCCTGCATCCATTTTTATACCATGGGCAGGTCGGAGTCGGTACGGAAAATAGCGAAGGCGGTTTTTTAACCCTGCGGCGCCTTGCAGCGAAATTATTTGATTTAAATATAAATGG
>VFSW01010702.1_pt1 | contig 12982 bp, 15 predicted proteins | sample 5358111 | NCBI WGS metagenome assembly VFSW01 (sample SAMN11554181, study PRJNA540505) | mine drainage metagenome | isolation source: sediment from site ElyBrook_90M | place: USA: Ely Copper Mine, Vershire, VT | collected 2017 | reverse complement strand
GGCTGCAGCAGCGCCTGGGGAGCGATGATACGGCCGTGCAACGGCGCTTCGCGCGGATACAGGAGTCATTGAGCGCCGCGCTCATTTCGGCGTCCTCGCGCTGCTGCATGGCAGCGACCGCGCGCAGCAAGGCCTCCATGGTATGAATGCCGACATCGGTGCCGACGATGCCCAGTGCCGGCACGCGGCCCAATTGGCGAAACAACGACAGCGTGTCCTGCATTTCGCCGAGTTTCTGCCCGGTGAGCAGCCGCAGATCGTTGAATTCGCGACCACCGGCCAGTGGCGGCCCGTAGGCCGCGGAGATGCGATCGAGCGCCGGGCCGATCTTGGCCACCGCCTCGGTGTACGGGCGCAGGTACTCCTCCCGCCCGGTGAGCAGGAAGCCGCGTTCACCGGACTCGGCGGCGCGCAGCAGGGAGACGAAGTCGCCGAGCGCCTGCTGGCGCATCTGGGAGTCGTGCACCCGTTCGTCGGCGGCATTCAAACGGGACTGGCCGGCCGCCGCGAGAAAGTACAGGCCGACAAGAAAGCCGATCAGCAGCAGGGGCGGTACGGCAACGTACCAGCGCTGGGAAAGCCGCAATTCCTCCGCAGGAATTTTCATGCAAAGATGCCCTCGCCGTGCGGAAAGTCTACCATGGGGCTCACGGGCTCACGGGCTCACGGGCTCACGGCCAGGCCGGTGCGTCACCGGATCGCCGATCAGGGTGTCTTCGGCATCGACTTCACGGAGGGCGAGCATGGAAACCACTTTCGACAAAACCGCCGGTCAGGAGCGGTCGGCCTCAGGCCGGTCGGGCGGCGGCGTGGATGAGGGTCTGGCACAGATCAAATCCGCGGCCACGGAGGAGATCCAGAGCCTGATCGCCGACGTCCAGGATCTGGTGGCGCGCATCTCGGATCTGAAGGATGCGGACGTGGCGCAGGTGCGCGGCAGAGTGCTGCAGGCGCTCGAGTCCGCCAAGCTCGGGCTCGCCGACGGCGCCGAGTCACTGACCCGCCAGGCGCGCAAGGCGGCGAGCGCCACCGACGACTATGTGCATGAAAGTCCCTGGGCCGCGATCGGCCTCGCGGCCCTGGTGGGCGCGGTGGTGGGCATACTCGCCTCGCGCCGCTCCTGAACGAGGCGCGCACGATGCGAATGCTCTGGTCACTGCCAAAGGCGGCCCCGGTGCTGTTGCGGCATCTGGCGGCCTATGGGGAACTCGCCGAACAGGACCTGGAGCGCGCGCGCCGCGACCTGCTCGCGCGGCTGCGCACCGATGCCATCCTGGCCGTCGCCGGCCTGTTTGCCTTGCTGATGGGCTGTCTCGGCGTGGTGGCGTTGACCTGGGACACCCGCTACCGGGTCGCGGCGATCGCCTGGATGGGCGCCGGTTTCCTCGCGGTGGCGGTGTTCGCCGCGCTCCACCGTGCCGGCCTCGAGCGTGAGCGACGGCCCTTCCTCGACACCGTGCGGCGTGAATGGCGCGAGGATCGCGGCAGCTTGGACCGCATTCTCGACGCCGAAGAGGACTGAGCCGACATGACCCTCGAGGAAATGCAGGCGCGCCAACGCACGCTCGAGAAGCTCGGCCGGTCGCGGGCCGAACTGCGGCTGCTGCTCGAGCCACCCACCGCCGCGCATGGCTCGCCCGCCGCGGCGGGCGCCGCCGACGGGGCCTTCCCGCGCAGCCGTACCATGCGCCTGCTGCTGAGCGGCAAGGGGCTGGGCGTCGTCGGTGCCCTGCTCGGCTTGATGCTGTCGCGTCCCGCGCCCGCGCTGCGGCTGCTGCGGCTGTTGCCGGTGGGCAGGATCACGCTGCTCGCGCTGCGCAAGGCGATCGGCGCGCTGGGCGCAGGCCAGCGCTAGCAAGCCGCCGCGCCGGCCTGCCTCATCCGCGGCGGGTCCGCTGGAGCACGAACAGCCCGATGGCCGCGCTCATCTGCGTCCAGCCCACCCAGGCATGCCGCTGGAACGCGGCCAGCCAGATCAAACCCGACAGCCACAGCACGGCGGCGGCGAGCGTCAGGTCGCGGCGCGAGTTCGCCCGGCGCAGTTCGGCGCGCAAGCGCTCGATCCCCGGATCCTCCACTCCGAGCCGCAGGCGTCCCTCCGCGGCCTCGCGCACCACGCCCTGGAAGATCTGCGGCAGCTGCTTCAACGCCTCGACGGTGTCCGGCACCTGTACACGCAGCCTCTTGATGAGATTTCTCGGACTGATGCGCTCGCGCATCCAGGCGCGCAGGATGGGCTGCGCGGTCTTCCACAGGTCGAGTTCCGGGTACAGTTCGCGCCCCAGGCCCTCGATGTTCAACAGCGTCTTTTGCAGCAGAATCAGCTGCGGCTGGATGCGCATGTCGAAGCGCCGCGCGGTCTCGAACAGGCGCAGCAGCACCTGTGCGAAGGAGATTTCCTTGAGGGGCTTGTTGAAGATGGGTTCGCAGACGGTGCGCACCGCCGATTCGAGTTCATCGATGCGCGTATCCGGCGGCACCCACCCCGACTCCACGTGCAGCGCCGCGACCCGGCGGTAGTCGCGATCGAAGAATGCGAGGAAATTCTCGGCCAGGTAGTGCTGGTCGCGTGGCTGCAGCGTGCCCACGATGCCGAAATCCACCGCCGCGTAGCGCGGCCTGTCCGGATCCTCGATCTGCACGAAGATGTTTCCCGGCTGCATGTCGGCGTGGAAGAAATTGTGACGAAAAACCTGCGTGAAGAATATCTCCACGCCGTTCTCCGCCAGCCGCGCGAAATTCGTGCCGCGCGCGCGCAGTTCATCGATGCGGCTGATGATGATGCCGTGGATGCGCTCCATCACCATGACGTTGGTGCGGCAATGGTCCCAATAGACCTCGGGGACGTAGAGCAGGTTCGAGCCGGCGAAATTGCGCCTGAGCTGCGCGGCGTTGGCCGCCTCGCGCATCAGGTCGAGTTCATCGAGAATGGTCTTGCGGTATTCGGCCACCACCTCGACCGGACGCAGACGGCGGGCCTCCTCCCAGTACTCGTCGGCAAGGCCGGCCAGCGCCTCGAGCACCTCCAGGTCGCGCTCGATCAGCGCGCGCATGCCGGGGCGCAGGATCTTGACCACCACTTCCTTGCCGTCATTCAGCCGCGCCGCGTGCACCTGCGCGATGGAGGCGGCGGCGAGCGGCGTCGGATCGAATTGCGCGAAGACCTCGGCGAGCGGCGCTCCATAGGCCGCCTCCACCGTGGCCACGGCCACGGAGCTGTCGAAGGGCGGCACGCGATCCTGCAGCCGCGCGAGCTCATCGGCGATGTCCGCCGGCAGCAAATCCCGCCGGGTGGACAGGGCCTGCCCGAATTTGATGAAGATCGGGCCGAGTTCCTCGAAGGCGAGCCGCAAGCGCTGGCCGCGGGTGGTGCCGGTGCTGCGTTGGAACCAGGTCCAGGGCGAGAGCAGCACCAGGAAGCGGAAGGGGCGGTACAAATGGGTGGCGCGCACGAAATCGTCCAGTCCATGCCGCACCAGGGCGCGCTGGATGTCGAGCAGCCGGATCACCACCCGCAGGCGCATCAGCGCGCGGCTCCGCGACGCCGCTCCAGCCGCTCCAGCCGCGCCGCAATGCGATCGGCGGCCTCGCGCGCCGCGTCCACCCCGCGCAGGAACTCCTGCAACTCGGTCTTGCCCACCAGGTCGCGGCTCTCCTCCTGCAGGTATTCGACCAGGTTGTCGCCGGCGGTGCGCCCGGCATGGCGCAGCCAGCGCAGGCCGCCGCGCGCCAAGCCCGCCAGCCGCCGGGCGGCCAGATCGCCAACCAGGCGCGACAGCTCCTCCTCCAGATCCGGACTTGCCGCGGCGAAGAGCGCGCGGTAGGCCGCGGCCACCTCGGCGTTGCCGCTGATCTGCGCCGCCGTGCCGCCGCCACCACCGCCGCGCGCGAGCTGCAGCAACGTGAGCGGTGTGCCGCGGATGGTGGCATCCGGCGTCGGGTCGGCGGCCTCGGCGGCGGCGAGCATCAGGCGGCCGTGGTCGATGCCCGCGCGCACGCGGGTCATGCCGGTCACCTCGATGCACAGTGCCGTGCCGGCGAGTTTGACGGCCAACGCACGCGCCGCGCTCGAGGCATCGATGTGACGGTTCAACAGGGACTCGAGGGCGGCGAGCCAGGCGGGGGTGGCCGGCATGTCAGATCTTGTAGCCGCGATGCACGGCGACGATGCCGCCGCTGAGATTGTGGTAGCGCGTCTGCGCGAAGCCGGCCTCGCGCAGCATCGTGAGCAGGGTTTCCTGGTCCGGGTGCATGCGGATGGATTCCGCCAGATAGCGGTAGCTGGCCGCATCCTGCGCCACCACCCGCCCGAGCAGTGGCAGCACCCTGAACGAGTAGGCATCGTAGAGGGGTTTGAGGCCGGGGGCGACGGGCTGGGAGAACTCAAGCACGAGCAGCTGTCCGCCCGGCTTCAGGACCCGCCGCATGGAGGCGAGCGCCGCCGCCTTGTCGGTGACATTGCGCAGCCCGAAGCCGATGGTGACGCAGTCGAAGAAGTCGTCGCGGAACGGCAGGCGTTCGGCGTCGGCCACCAGGCACTCGAGATTGCCGGCGAAGCCGCGGTCGAGCAGCCGGTCGCGACCGATCTCCAGCATCTTGACGTTCACGTCGGAGAGCACGACCCGACCCTCACGGCCCACCTGACGCAGCATGCCGTGGGCCAGGTCGCCGGTGCCGCCGGCGACGTCCAACGCCCGTCCGCCGGGGCGCAGGCCGGTGAGCGCCAGCGTGAAGCGCTTCCACAGGCGGTGCGCCCCAAGCGACATCAGGTCGTTCATGAGGTCATAGCGGCCGGCCACGGAGGCGAATACCGAGCGGACGCGCTCGGCCTTCTGCTCCCAGGGGACCTGTTCGAAGCCGAAATCCGCCGTGCGCTTGGAATCCGTCATGCTGCCGCCCTCATTGCCCGGGGCGCATTGTAGCCGACCGGCGGGCGCAGGCTTCAGGGCGTCTGCGGATCCGGCCGCTGCGCCGCCGCGGCGGCCGCGCAGCGGGCCAGATACCGCCGCCAGTTCACGTCGCGGTCGCGCCCCAGTTCGTGCAGCAGACGGAAACTGTACAGGCCGGTGTCATGGCCATCGTCGAACACCAGGCGCAGGGCGTAGTTGCCCACCGGTTCGACGCGGCTGATGCCGACGGATGATTTATCGGTGACCAGCAGCCCCTCCCCCCCGCCGTGGCCCTTGACCTCGGCCGAGGGCGAATGCACCCGCAGATACTCGAAGGGCAGTTCGAAACACGAGCCGTCGTCGAAATGCACTTCGAGCAGGCGTGACCGCGTGCGGATCCGGATGTCGGTGGCTTGGGGCATGCGCTGGATTCTAGAGGATGTAGCGGGTGAGATCCTGGTCGCGCACCAGTTCGCCGAGGCTGGCCTGCACGTGATCGGCATCCACCACGACCCGGGTGCCGCCGCGATCGGCCGCCTCGAACGAGACCGACTCGAGCAGGCGCTCCATGACGGTGTGCAGGCGCCGTGCGCCGATGTTCTCGGTGCGCTCGTTGACCTCGAAGGCCACCTCGGCGAGGCGCCGCACGCCGGAGGGCTCGAAGCGCAGTTCGACCCCCTCGGTGGCGAGCAGAGCCGCATATTGCCGGCAAAGGGAGGCGTCGGGTTCGGTGAGTATGCGCACGAAGTCCTCGACCCCCAAGGACGTCAGTTCCACGCGGATGGGCAGCCGGCCCTGCAGCTCGGGAATCAGGTCGGAGGGCTTCGACATGTGAAAGGCGCCGGAGGCGATGAACAGCACGTGGTCGGTCCTGACGGCGCCGTACTTGGTATTCACGGTGCAGCCCTCCACCAGCGGCAGCAGGTCGCGCTGCACGCCTTCGCGCGAGACGTCGGCTCCCGCGGTCTCCTGCCGGCGCGCGATCTTGTCTATCTCGTCGATGAACACGATGCCGTTCTGCTCGGCGTTGTGGACGGCGCGCAGCTTCAGCTCCTCCTCGTTGATCATCTTGCCGGCCTCCTCGTCGATGAGCAGCTTCAGAGCCTCCTTGATCTTCAGGCGGCGCGGCCGGGTGCGACCCTGGCCGAGGTTCTGGAACATGCCCTGCAGTTGCTGGGTCATCTCCTCCATGCCGGGGGGCGCCATGATCTCCATGCTCATCGGCAGGGCGCGCACTTCGATGTCGATCTCCCGCCCGTCGATCTCGCCCTCACGCAGCATCTTGCGCAGCCGCTGGCGGGTTTCCTGGTCGCGGCCCGGGGGGTCGGCCGCCGGGGTCTGCGGGCGTGGCAGCAACGCATCCAGGACGCGATCCTCGGCGGCATCGGCCGCGCGATGGCGCACCTTCGCCACCTCCTCCTCGCGCGTCATCTTCACGGCGATCTCCACCAGGTCGCGCACGATGGAGTCCACCTCACGACCGACGTAGCCCACCTCGGTGAATTTGGTGGCCTCGACCTTGAGGAAGGGGGCCCGCGCGAGCCGCGCCAGCCGGCGGGCGATCTCGGTCTTGCCCACCCCGGTGGGACCGATCATGAGGATGTTCTTCGGCGTGATCTCCGGCTGCAGCGCCGGGGCCACCTGCATCCGCCGCCAGCGATTGCGCAGGGCGATGGCGACGGCGCGCTTGGCCGCCCTCTGGCCCACGATGTGCTTGTCGAGCTCCTCCACGATCTCGCGGGGCGTCATCTGCGACATGCGGCTACAGCTCCTCGATGGTCAGGTGGCGGTTGGTGTAGACGCAGATGTCGGCGGCGATGCCGAGCGAGCGCTCGGCGATCTCGCGTGCGGACAACTCGGTGCTCTGCAGCAGCGCGAGCGCCGCCGCCTGCGCATAACTGCCGCCGGAGCCGATGGCGATCAGATCGTGCTCCGGTTCGATGACGTCACCGGTGCCCGAGATGACGTAGGTGTCGTCCCGGTCGGCGACGCACAGCAGCGCCTCCAGCCGCCGCAGGCTGCGGTCGGTGCGCCAGTCCTTGGCGAGTTCGATGGCCGCGCGCGTCAGATTGCCGAACTGCTCGAGCTTGCCCTCGAAGCGTTCGAACAGCGTGAAGGCATCGGCAGTGCCGCCGGCGAAGCCGGCGAGCACGCGGTCATGGTGAAGCCGGCGCACTTTGCGTGCGTTGCCCTTCATCACCACCTGGCCCAGGGTCACCTGGCCGTCGCCCCCCAAGGCGACGCGGCCGTGACGGCGTACCGCGAGGATGGTGGTGCCGTATATGCGTTCGGGATGGTGCTTCATGGCGGGGCCGTGAACGGAGACTGGGGCCGGTACGCGCCGCTTTCAAGTGCCCCCGGTGCGGCGGCGGGCGCGCGGGTGCGCACCGTCGTACACCTGGGCGAGGTGTTGAAAGTCGAGGTGGGTGTAGATCTGCGTGGTGCCGATGTCGGCGTGGCCCAGCAGCTCCTGCACCCCGCGCAGGTCGCGGCTGGATTCGAGCAGATGAGTGGCGAAGGAGTGGCGGAACAGGTGGGGGTGCACATGCACCTCGATGCCCTGGCGGCGCGCCCAGCCGGCCACCCGCAGCTGCACCGCGCGCATCGACAGCCGCCGACCGCCGCGACCGAGAAACAGCGCGCTCTCGCCGGGCGCGGCCAGGGCGGCGCGTTCGCCCAGCCAGCATCGCAACGCCTCGACGGCGAACCGGCCGACGGGCACGATACGGGTCTTGGCTCCCTTGCCGAGCACCCGCACGGTGCGGTCGGCGAGATCCAGTGCCGAGAGGTCGAGCCCCGCCAGCTCGGCCAGCCGCAGGCCCGACGAATAGAACAACTCCATGATGGCCTTGTCACGCACGGCCAGCGTGTCATCGGTGCGGAAGGCCAGCAGCCGACCCATGCCGTCGGCATCGAGGGTGGCGGGCAGGACCCGGCGCAGTTTCGGCGCGCGCACTCCCGTGGCCGGATTGCGGGCCGCGGCCCCCTCGCGCAGCAGGTAACCGTAGAAGCCGCGCACCGCGGACAGGCGGCGCTGGATGCTGCGCGGCCCGAGGCCCGCGGCATGCGCCCCGGCGGCAAAGGCGCGCACCCCCGGTTCGTCCAGATCGGCCCAGCGCGTGCATTCCCGCCGTCCGCAAAACGCCGCAAGCTCGCCGAGGTCGCGCCGATAGGCCGCGACCGTGTGCGCGCTGCCGCGGCGCTCCTGCGCCAGATGCGCCAGGTAGCGCTCGATCCACAGCCGCTCTTCGGGGTGCATCCCCTGGCGCCGGTTCAACGCACCAGGGCGTAGGTGGCGAGTTCGCCGATGCGCGCCAGGAATTCGGTGCTCATCCCGGGATGAAAGCGCGTTGCGTCACTGGCGCCGATCGCCAGCATGCCGAGTTCGCCCTTGGGGCCGAGCGGAGTGAGCGCCACGGAGCCGATCTCGACCGAGTCGACGCCGAACAGGTAGTCGCGCTGTGAGTCGCGAATCTGGCCGCAGCGCGGCTTGCCGGAATGCAGCAACGACTCGAAGGTCTTGACGTCCGCGGCATCGGCGCCGGTGACGCGCAGGAACCGGCCGGTGTCGGTCTCCAGGCCGCGTGCACCCTCCAGGAACAGCAACAGCACGGCGTGCATGGCCTGGAAATCCTCGCGCAGCGAGGTCTCGAGCGCGCCGATGGTGGCCCGCAGATCCGCTGCCCGGATCAACCGCTGGCTGAGCCGGTGGATGCGTTCCGCGAGCAGGTCGTTGGAGCGCGCCACCTCCACCAGTTCAACCAGTTTGCGCTCCAGCGACTGGTTGCGCTCGCGCAGCACCTCGACCTGCCGTTCCACCAGGCTGACGGTGGCCGCCGAGTCGCGCCGATGCGGCAGCCGCAGTCGGGCGAGCAGCGCCGCGTGCCGCTCGAAGAAATCCGGATGGGTTTGCAGGAACTCCGCCACCTGGGCATCGTCCACGCCCTCCGCCTTGATGCCCCGCGCCTGACTGGTCATGTTGGATTCTCCCGTGCGTTATCTTCAGATTTCGATCGTGCCGGTGAATACGGTGGCCGCCGGCCCGGTGAGCCACAGGTGCGCGCCGCGCCCCGGCCAATCCACCGCGGCGGTGCCCCCCGGCAGGTCGATGCGCACCTGCGCATCGAGCAGCCCCCAGTCGCGGCCGACCGCCGCCGCCGCGCAGGCGCCCGTGCCGCAGGCCAGGGTTTCGCCGACCCCGCGTTCATACACCCGCAGCCGCAGATGCGTGCGACTAATGATCTGCATGAAGCCCACATTCACGCGCTGCGGAAAGCGCGCATGGCCTTCGATGACCGGGCCCAGCGTCGCCACCGGCGCGGTCTTCACGTCCGCCACCCGCAGCACCGCGTGCGGGTTGCCCATGGACACCGCGCCGAATTCGACCCGCACCCCCGCCGCGTCGAGGCTGTGGAGCGGCGCTTCGCCGGTCGCCTGCAGGGGCAGAGAGCGCGGATCGAAATCCGGCTCGCCCATGTCCACGGACACCAGGCCGTCCTCGCGCACGCGCGCGCGCACGGCCCCGCCACGGCTGTGCATGAGCAATTCGCGTCCGCGCTGCGGCGCGCGGGCATACATCAGCGCCGCGACGCAGCGGGCGCCGTTGCCACATTGTTGAACCTCGCCGCCGTCGGCGTTGAACACCCGGTAGTAGACGCGACTGGCCGCGTCGCGCGGCTCCTCGAGCATCAGCGCCTGATCGAAGCCGACGCCGGTATGCCGGTCGGCGAGGGCGCGCAGGGTGTCGGAGTCAGGAGCCGCGCCGGGAGGGGCGTCGAAGACGAAGAAGTCGTTGCCCAGTCCCTGCATCTTCACGAACTCGATGCGCATGGGCGCGCAGCATAGCCCATGCGCGCCGTCGCGGCGAGCGCGGCGCGGGGGTTGCGCCTGGCGCCTTTTGCGTCTTTACTAGCGAAAAAATTCGCTAGCGGGGATCCATGCGTCACGTGATGGTGCTGAACGCCAAGGGCGGCTGCGGAAAGAGCACTTTGGCGACCAATATCGCGGTCTTCTTCGCGCGCGACGGACATCAGGTGTGCATCGCGGACTACGATCCGCAGCGCTCGAGTCGCGATTGGGTGGCGCAGCGGCCCGCCGATCTGCCGGCTGTCGGCGCCGTGCCTGCCTATGAGGAGGGTTTGCGCAATGTGCCGCGCGGCACGGACGTCCTGATCATCGACGCGCCGGCGCGCGTGCACGGCACCGAACTGAATGAGCTGGTGCGGCGCGCCGAGACCATCGTCGTGCCGGTGCTGCCTTCGAGCATCGACATCAAGGCCTGCGCACATTTCATGGAGGAGTTGCTGGAGATCGGCAAGGTGGCGCGCAAACAGGCGCGCATCGGGCTGATCGCCAACCGCGTGCGTGAGCACACGCTGATCTTCGAGGAACTCCACCAGTATCTGTCGCGCCTGAAGGTGCCGTATCTGGGCTGTCTGCGCGAGGCGCAAAACTACGTGCGCGCCTACGCCCGCGGCATGGGAGTGCTGGAACTGCCCGAATATCTGGCCTGGCCCGATTGGCAGCAGTGGGAACCCATCGCCGCCTGGCTCGACAGCAAGCGCAGTCAACCCTAGGCGCAGCCCGGGCGGCCGCGCCGCCGCGGGCGCTACAGGCTGGCGCGGATGCCGGCGTCGAGATCGGGGAAACGCAGCGTGATGCCGAGTTCCTCGAGCATGCGGCGGTTGTCGATGCGGCGCGACTCCGCCAGAAACGACCAGGCGGCCGGCGAGAGCGCCTGCGCCGCGGCGGCGCGCGACACCAGGGGCGGCGCGGGTAGTCCGGCGAGGCGCGCCACCCGCTCGAGGAAGGCGGTCGCGCTGTCCTCGGTGCCGTCGCTGATGTTGAAGATCCGCTGATGGGCCCGCCCGTCGGCGCCCGCCGCGACACAGGCGCTGACCAAATCCTCCACCTGGATGCGGTTGCCCGGCGCCGCCTCCCGCGGACAGATGGCCGGCTCCGCGCGCCGCAAGCGCTCCAGCGGCAGGCGCCCGGGCCCGTAAATACCGGGCACGCGCAGAATGCACCAGGAGACCGCGCGCGCGGTCGCCCAGGCACGCAGCGCCTGCTCGGCGGCGAGCCGCCGCCGGGCGCGTGGGGTGGCGGGCTGCACCGGGCTGTCCTCATCGACCCGGCTGCCGCCGTGGTCGCCGTACACCCCGGTGGTGCTCATGTAGACGATGCGCCAGGGATCGGCGTCGAGCGCCGCCAGCCAGCGTTCGAGCCGCGCATCGTCCGCGCCGGACTGCGCGGGTGGCACCAGGTAATAGACCAGGTGCCCGCCCACATCCGGCGCCGGTCGCGGCGCATCCAGGTCGAGCAGGCGCGCCGTGGCGCCGCAGGCGGCGGTTTCAGCCAGACTCTCGGCGCGGGTGGCCGTGCCGATCACCGTTCGTCCGGCGGCGAGCCAGCGCGCCGCGAGCCGCAGCCCGACGTAGCCGCAGCCGATGATGGAAACCGACCTCATGCTAAGGTGCGCGCAGCACGGGGACGGTCGAGCGGACCGCGGAGACAGCCATGCGCGTGAGTGTATCCAAGTCCGGCGCCGTCTTCAGCGTGAGCGGCGGCCAATCGCTGCTCGATGCGGCGCTGGCGGCGGGCCTGCGGGTGCCGCATGGCTGCCGCGGCGGCAACTGCGGGGCCTGCCGGGCGCGGCTGGTGTCCGGGGAAGTCCACTACCCGCGCGGCGTGCCGCTCGGGCTTGCGGATGCCGAGCGGGCGGCGGGCTTCATTCTGCTGTGTCAGGCGCAGGCGGCCGGCGATCTGTGTCTGCAGGTCAGCGAGCAGCGCAGCCCCGAGCAGGCCATGGTCAAGCGCCTGCCCTGCCGGATCGAGCGCATCCTCCCCCTGGCCCCGGAGGTCGTGGCGGTGACGCTCAAGCTGCCGGCGGCGGAGCCCCTGAACTTCGAGCCCGGCCAGTACATCGATCTGCTTCTGCCGCAGGGGCAGAGACGCAGTTTCTCCATTGCCTCCGACCCCGGCGACGGAACCCGGCTCGAGCTGCATGTGCGCTGCGTGGCCGGCGGAGCGTGTGCCGAATTGCTGCTGCGACCCGACGCGCCCGGCACGCTGCTCCACCTGGAGGGTCCGTTCGGCGAGTTTCGTTATCAACCCCCGCAGGAGGACACCCCGGGCGTGCGCCGGCCGCTGCTGCTGGTGGCCGGCGGCACGGGCCTTGCGCCCTTGCGGGCGATACTGCGGCGGGCGCTCGCCGCGGATGCCGACCGCCCGGCGTTCCTCTACTGGGGAGCGCGCGGCCCGGATGATCTGTATGCGCACGCCGATCTGCAGGACCTTGCGCGCCGCGTGCCAAAACTGCGCTATGTGCCGGTGCTGAGCGATGCGCCGCCCGGCTGGCGCGGCCGCCGCGGCTGGGTGCACGAGGCGGCGCTCGCGGATCTGGCGCAGCTCGCGCCGTTCGACGTGTATGTCTGCGGTCCGCCGCCGATGATGGCGGCGGTGCGGCGTGACTATCCCCGCCATGGCGTGGATGCGCGGCGCTTGTTCATCGAATCCTTCGACTATGCGCCGCGCCAGGCCAGCAGTGCCGCCACCAAATCCTGATCCTCCGCGCTCGCCGCCATGAGCAGCGGCGCGCTGAGTCCGCGCGCGCGCAAGGCCTGCGCCACGCGTTCACCGGGCACCAACCAGTGCGCCCGTTCGAGCAGGTCCCGGGCCGCGGCCGGCGCCAGGGTGAGCAGATTGGCGCCGATTTCGGCGCTGGTGGCGGTGATCGCCGGGAGCGGCGCGTCGCGCAGCCAGGCGACCAGCGCCGCGCTTTGCGCGGCGCTCGGCTGCGCGAGTTCCCGGCGGTACACCGCCGCCGTCTCCACCCGGGCGCCGCGGCGCCCGAGTTCGGCCTCCAGCAGCTCGCGACCATCGCAACCCTTCACCAGCAGCACGCGGGTGCCCGCGGCGTGCGCGAACCCCGGCAATTCGAGCAGTCCGGCCGTGTCGATCCGGCCGCGGGGCTGCCAGGCGACGCGATGGCCGGCCTGGGTCAGGGCGCGGGCGGTGGCCGGACCGATGGCGGCCAGCGTCAAATCGCGCCGCTGCTCGAGGAGCGGCGCGCCTCGCCCCGCTGGCCTTCGACG
>VFSW01010701.1_pt1 | contig 12983 bp, 10 predicted proteins | sample 5358111 | NCBI WGS metagenome assembly VFSW01 (sample SAMN11554181, study PRJNA540505) | mine drainage metagenome | isolation source: sediment from site ElyBrook_90M | place: USA: Ely Copper Mine, Vershire, VT | collected 2017 | reverse complement strand
CTTCCAGAATTATTTCCGCCTCTATCCGAAATTATCGGGCATGACCGGCACGGCGATGACCGAGGCGGATGAGTTTGATGAAATCTACAAGCTCGGTGTGGTCGAAATCCCAACCAATGTGCCGGTGTCCCGCGATGATCAGGACGATCAGGTTTTTCGCTCCGCTGAGGAAAAGTATCAGGCCGTTGCGACGCTGATCAATGAGTGCCGGGCGCGCAACCAGCCCGTGCTGGTCGGCACCACATCGATCGAGAAATCCGAATTACTCTCCCATATGCTGAAAGAGCGCGACATCGCGCATAACGTGTTGAATGCCCGGTTTCACGAGCAGGAAGCCTCGATCGTCGCCAACGCCGGCGCCCCAGGGGCCGTGACCATCGCCACCAATATGGCCGGGCGCGGCACCGATATTAAACTGGGCGGCAATTTAGAGGTGCGCCTCAAGCTCGAACTTGAGGGGCTGGATGGCGAAGTCCGCACGACCCGCGAAGCCACGATTCGTGATGAAATCGACACGGCGCATGACGCGGTCAAAGCGTCAGGCGGCCTGTTTGTGATTGGCACTGAGCGTCATGAAAGTCGCCGCGTGGATAACCAATTGCGCGGCCGCTCGGGCCGTCAGGGTGATCCCGGCGCGTCGCTGTTTTTCCTGTCGCTCGATGATGATTTGATGCGCATTTTCGGCTCCGAGCGCATGGGCCCGATGCTCGAGCGGCTGGGCCTGCAAAATGGCGAGGCCATTGTACACCCTTGGATTAACAAGGCGCTCGAAAAAGCCCAGAAAAAGGTCGAGGCGCGTAATTTCGACACCCGCAAAAATCTGTTGAAATACGATAACGTGATGAACGACCAGCGCCGCGAGGTTTATGCGCAGCGCCGTGAATTCATGCGTGCCGACGATGTATCGGATATTTTCAACGAAATGCGCGCCGATGTGATCACCGCCATCGTCGAACGGCGCATCCCCGCCAAAGCCTATGCCGAGCAATGGCAGAGTGCCGAGCTTGCCGAGGATGTGGAGCGGATTTTCAATCTCTCGCTCCCGATCGAAGCCTGGGCGGCCGAGGAAGGCATTGACGAGAGCCATTTGCGCGAGCGCATCGCCGATGGTGTTGATGCGCATATGGCGGCGAAAACCGAGTCCTTTGGCGTCGAGCTCAGCCGGGTGATCGAAAAATCGATTTTGCTGCAAACGCTGGATCATCTTTGGAAAGAGCATTTGCTGGCGCTCGATCATCTACGCCAGGGCATCGTGCTGCGCGCCTATGGCCAGCGCGATCCGCTGAACGAATATAAACGCGAAGCCTTCATCCTGTTCACCGCCATGCTCGACGAGCTAAAAGAACAGGTATGCACCGCCCTCGCCCATGTAGAATTGGGTGCCGAACCGGAGGACACGCAAGCCCCGTTCGACCCGGCCCTGATGATGACCACCCATCCGCAAGCCAGCCAGTTTGGCGGAGACCTGCTGCTGGCAGATCCCGCAATCATGGCCTCGCAAGATGGCCCGGCGACGACCTTCACCAGCTACCGCGCCGAAGCGGTTGATCCGAGCCGTCCGGAAACCTGGGTCGCAACGCCTCGTAACGCGCTGTGCCCCTGCGGCTCGGGGAAAAAATACAAGCATTGCCACGGTAAGGCTTAGCGGCCCGCAAACGCTTCTGGCGCAAACGCGTCCAAGCGCCTATATTTCATCCATGGACAAGGGTGAAAAATTCAGGATCAGCGATGCGGCGGCCAAGCAAGTCGCCGCCATCGCAGCGGGTGCGGCGTTACGGGTCGAAGTTCTGGCCGGTGGCTGCAACGGTTTTCAGTATAAGTTCGACCTGACCGATGCGGTGAGCGATGAAGATATCGTGGTGGATCGCAACGGGGCACGGGTGGTGATCGACCCGACCAGCCTTGAACTTCTCGACGGCGCCGAACTGGATTATAAAGACACGCTGATGGGGTCGTATTTCGCGGTGCAAAACCCGAATGCGAAAACCTCTTGCGGCTGCGGCACCTCATTCTCCGTCGATTAAACCTGCCTTGACCCGAATCGCCACCTGGAACGTCAATTCAATCCGCAGCCGGGCGACCCATGTGGCCAATTGGCTGACCCGCAACCAGCCTGATCTTTTGCTCCTGCAGGAACTCAAATGCGAGGCGCATCAATTTCCGCATGAAGCGCTGGAGGGCACCGGCTATCACGCCACGATCCATGGCCAGAAATCCTATAATGGCGTCGCCATCCTCGCCCGCGAGCCGGTGACGCTGCGCTGCAACACGCTACCCGGCCGCGATCAGGATGGCCAATCGCGCTATCTCGAAATCGGCTTTCGCACCCTGGTGATTGGCAATCTTTACCTCCCCAACGGCAATTCTGGCGGCGAGGCGGGATATCAGGACAAGCTCGATTGGATGGACGCACTCCGCCGCCACGCGGCAGATTTACTCGCCCAGGAACAGGATTTCGCGCTGATCGGCGATTATAATGTGTGCCCAACCGACGCCGATTTCGCCAAAGGCGCGCTCAGCGCCAGCGATGCGCTGGTGCGCCCGCAAACCCGCGCGGCGTTTCGCGCATTGATCTGGCTCGGCCTGACCGATGCCGTCCGCGCCCTGCATCCCGACGACACGCTCTACACATTCTGGGACTATCAAGCCGGCGCTTGGCCGCGCAACCAGGGCCTGCGCATCGATCATGCACTACTCTCGCCGCGCCTCACCGAACGGCTCACCACCGTGGTGATCGACCGCGCCGAACGCGACCAGGAGAAACCATCCGATCACGTGCCGGTGCTGATAACCCTCGCCGACGAGTGTCCACTCTGATTCCCAAATCCAACGGATTTCAGAATCGGGATACGAGAGCGCGATTGTTTGACAACGACGCGCTCTAAGTTTGTTTTTTCGATCAATTTCATAGCGTTAGGTCGGGTCTAGTGACCCAACCTCAAGCTATATTGATCTAATCAATATCGGGCGGCATATCGAACACCGCATAAGCCCGGCCATTCTCATCACGCGCCTTGAGCAGCATGTCAGGCCGATGATTGATGCCCGAATAATGGGTAATCAGCGATCGGCGCGGGATATCCGATTTGCAGCGTGATCCCCGATGCATCAACCGGCTATGCCAGATCAGCACATCGCCCTTCTGCCCCAAAAACGGCACCACCGGCAAACCCGATTCGGCAATTTTTGCGTCGATCGCCGGAGTGACAAACCGCTCAGCATATTTCGGCCATTGATACGTCCCCGAGCCTGGCTCACGCCGTGCCCGCTCCTCATCGGTTAGGAACGTGCGAATTTTCTCGCCGCGCAGCAAGCCCCAGCGATGCGACCCGGGCAGATATTCGAACGGCCCACTTTCCGGATCGATATCTTCGAGCGCGATCCAAACCGCTGCATACCATGTATTGACGAAATCGGGGTTCAGATAATCATCCTGATGCCATTCGCGCTGGGTGCTGACCCAGCCGGTCAAAGCGAGATGAAAAATCGTTTCCTCGCCAATCAGCGATGCCAACATATCCATCAGCGGCGGATACAGCGCCACCGCACGCAATTCCGGCACGCCGAGATAACAATGCCCATGCAGCCATCCCGCACGATTGATGCCCGTGCCGGGCCGGTAAGCGGCACGGCGCTCGATATAGGCATCGAGCAGATCATCGGGAATGAATTTGCGCTTGAGCAACACCCCATCGCGGATCCAAGCCAGTTGATCCTCGCTGAGCCCGGCCTGATCAAGGCCAGCGCGATCGAGCGGCGGCAATTGCGCCTCGTCGGGAAACTCAACCAAATCGGCAAACCGCACCATGTCCATTGCTTGGCCCTCCACCCGCTGTGGTTAGCGCAAGACCAAACTCTGCGCCACCGCCTCCGCCGCCTTGATCCCATCGACCGCCGCCGACAAAATCCCGCCCGCATAGCCTGCCCCTTCGCCCGCAGGAAACAGGCCGATCACGTTCAAACTCTGCCCATCAGCCCCCCTGGTGATGCGGATTGGCGCGGATGTCCGGGTTTCGACGCCGGTCAATACCGCATCGTCGCGATCAAAACCCGGGATCATCCGCCCGAACGCTGGCAACGCCTCGCGGATCGCCGCCACCACGAAATCCGGCAGGCATGGCGCCAAATCGGTCAGCGTCACGCCAGGCCGATAGGACGGAATAACCGCACCGAACGCCGTCGAGGCCCGCCCTGCCAGAAAATCCCCCAATAACTGGCCCGGCGCGCAATAATTTTCGCCCCCCGCCACGAAAGCCTGCGCCTCGAGCGCCCGCTGAAACGCCACTCCGGCCAGCACATCCTCAGCACGGCCATAATCAGCCGGATCGATATTCACCACCATCCCGGCATTGGCGTTGCGCTCATTGCGCGAATATTGACTCATCCCGTTGGTCACCACATGGCCCGGCTCAGACGTCGCAGCCACCACCGTGCCACCCGGACACATGCAAAAACTATACACCGCCCGGCCATTGCTGGCGTGATGCACCAGCTTGTAATCCGCCGCTCCCAAGAGCGGGTGCCCGGCAAAACTGCCAAACCGCGCTTGGTCGATCAGCGATTGCGGATGCTCGATTCGCACCCCCACCGCGAATGGCTTCGCATCCAAATGCACGCCGCGATCGCGCAGCATGGCAAAACTATCGCGTGCCGAATGGCCAATCGCCAGCACCACATGATCGGTGGCGATCACCGAGCCGTCGGCCAGCACCACCCCGCGTAACCGCCGCACGCCCGCCGCCGGCTCGATCACCAAATCAGTCACCCGCGCGCCAAAGCGATACTCCCCGCCCAGCCGCTCAATACTCGCCCGCATGGTCTCCACCATGCCCACCAGCCGGAACGTGCCGATATGCGGGTGCGCGACCGTGAGAATCTCCTCCGGCGCCCCGGCTGCGACAAATTCGGTCAGCACTTTGCGGCCCAAATAGCGCGGATCGCTGATCTGGCTATATAATTTACCATCCGAAAACGTTCCCGCCCCGCCCTCGCCGAATTGCGCATTCGATTCCGGGTTCAGCACGCCGCGCCGCCATAAACCCCACGTATCGGCCGTGCGTTCACGCACTTTCTTGCCACGCTCCAAAATAATCGGCCGCAACCCTGCTTGCGCCAGCACCAAAGCCGCGAACAACCCGCACGGCCCGGTGCCAATCACCACCGGCCGTGGGCGCGGCAATGGCACAAGCGGCACGCGATACGCCATGTCCGGCGTCACCCCGGTATGGCGATGCTGAACCGGCCGCACCCCGTCGGCCAGATCGACATCAATCGTATAAGTCAGCTTGATCGCGGCCTTGCGCCGCGCATCGACCGCCCGGCGAAACACCGCCATGCTGCGCAGTTGCGCATCATGCACGCCGAGCCGGTCCAGCACCGCCGCCCGCAGCGCCTCGGGCGGATGATCAAGCGGCAATCGAATTTCGGTTAATCGAAACATCGCCGCGCTATAGCCCGGCTGCGCCCTTCTTGCCATCATCCACGCTTGCCATCACTCATCCCAACGGCCACAAGTCGCCCATGGCCCCTCCCGTGCTCATGCTGCAAGATATCCGCCTGTCCCTCGGCGCTGCCCCGCTGCTCGACCAAGCCACGATTGGCGTTGCCCCCGGCGAACGCATCTGCCTGGTTGGCCGCAACGGTTCGGGCAAATCTACCCTGCTGCGCATCGCGGCCGGCACGATCAACGCCGATAGCGGCACACGCTTTCTGCAACCCGGCGCCACCCTGCGCTATTTGCCCCAAGAGCCTGACCTGACCGGCTTTCCCACCGTGCTCGATTATGTGCTGGACGGGCTAGACGCGGAGACCGACGGCCATCGTGCGCGCGGCTTGATCGATCAACTCGGCCTGACCGGCGCCGAAGATACCAGCCAATTATCCGGCGGCGAGGCCCGCCGCGCCGCCATTGCCCGCGTGCTCGCCCCAGCACCCGATATTTTGCTTCTCGATGAGCCAACCAACCATCTCGATCTCCCCGCGATCGAATGGCTCGAAGCCGAATTACGCCAATCGCGTGCCGGCATCGTGCTGATCAGCCATGATCGCCGCCTGCTCGAACGGGTCTCGCGCAGCATCGTCTGGCTTGATCGCGGACGCACCAACCGGATCGACCGCGGTTTCGCCCATTTCGAGAGCTGGCGTGACGAGGTGATCGAACAGGAAGCGCGCGATGCGCAAAAACTCAGCCGCGAGATTGTGCGCGAGGAAGATTGGATGCGCTATGGCGTCACCGCCCGGCGCAAGCGCAATGTGCGCCGCGTCGCCGAGCTGGCCGCCCTGCGCGAACGCAAACGCACCGAGCAGCGCGCGCCGGCAACCCTGAAAGTGAATAACAGCAGCGCCGCCTTGTCCGGCAAAATCGTGTTCGATGCTGAGCGTATCACTAAAAGCTTCGGCGAACAGGTGATTATTCGCGATTTGACTCTCCGTGTGCTGCGCGGCGACCGGCTCGGCATTGTCGGTCCCAACGGTGCGGGTAAATCCACCCTACTCAAGCTGCTCACCGGGCTGCAAACACCCGATGAAGGCAAAATCACCATCGGCACCAATCTCAGCATCGCGACACTCGATCAACAGCGCGCCGCCCTCGACCCCAGCAAAACCCTGGCCGAAACCCTGACCGGCGGGCGGAGCGACCAGGTAGAGGTGGGCGGCACATTTCGCCATGTGATTGGCTATATGAAGGATTTTCTATTTCGCCCGGAGCAATCGCGCACCCCGGTCGGCGTGCTCTCCGGCGGCGAGCGCGGGCGCTTGCTGCTCGCCGCCATCCTCGCCAAACCCTCCAACTTGCTCATCCTTGATGAGCCCACCAACGATCTCGATCTCGAAACATTGGATGTATTGCAGGAAATGCTGAGCGATTACGCGGGCACCATTTTGCTGGTCAGCCATGACCGCGATTTTCTCGACCGCATCGCCACCTCAACCCTCGCCGCCGAGGGCCAGGGACGCTGGATTGAATATGCCGGCGGCTATAGCGATATGTTAGCCCAACGGGGCAGTAGCGCCGAGGCGCCCGCCGCTCAACGCAAAACCGCCGCCGCGCCGCGCCCTGCACCAAACAATACCGGATTTTCGTTCAAAGATCGTCATCAGTTAAAAACGCTGGAGACCGAGATTGCCGCCCTGCACACCGACATCGCGGCGCGTGAAGCCGTTCTCGCAGACCCAGAATTATTTCTGAAAAATCCCAAAAAATTTGCCAGCACCACCGAAAAACTCAGCCGTCAGCGCACCGCCTTGGCGACCGCCGAAGAACAATGGTTAGAGCTCGAACTCCGGCGCGAAGCAAACGCGGGTTAAAGCATCCGCAAAAACGCGGCGACGTCCGCAATCGCCGCATCCGCTTGCGCCACCATGCGTCCCATCGTTAAAAACCCGTGAATCTGCCCAGTAAATCGCCGGATCGTCACCGGCACACCGGATGCAACCATGCGCATCGCATAAGCCTCACCCTCATCGCGCAACGGATCAAACCCGGCGGTTATCACCAAAGCACAGGGCAAACCCGCCAAATCAGCGATTTTATTCGGCGAGGCCCGCCAATCTTCGCGATCTGCGTCACTGTTCAAATAATGACCCCGGAAATACTGCATCACCGCGTGGGTCAGCATGTAACCTTCGCGAAATTGCCGGTGGCTTTCGGTTTCTGCCGTCATGTCGGCGGAGGGATAAATCAAGATTTGGCCAGCAAGCTTCGGGCCCACCTGATCGCGGGCCGCAATCGCCACCACTGTCGCCAAATTGCCCCCCGCACTATCGCCGCCGACGGCAACACGCTGCGGATCAATCCGGAGTGAGGTCGCCTGCGCGCAAATCCACGCCGTCGCCGCAATCGCGTCATCCACCGCCGCCGGAAATTTATGCTCAGGCGCCATCCGGTAATCGACCGAAATCACCACCGCGCCGGATAATTGGGCAATCTGTCGGCACACCACATCATGGGTGTCCAAATCGCCAATCACCCAGCCGCCACCATGAAAATAAATCAGTCCGGCACGCGGCGCCGCATCTGTGCCGTCGCAATAGAGCCGCAACGGAATCGGCCCGTGCGGCCCTGGCGCACTCAAATCACGCACGTCGGTGATTTCGGGTGACGGCGGATTGAATACAAAGCGCGCGCGCAAAAATCCTTCCCGCGCCTCAGAAGGTGACAGGCTATCGGTGGTCGGCGCATTGCTCAACCGCACCAATTCCAAAACCATCGCCGCCGATTCATCAAGCTGGGTCATCATCGTTCCTTCACGCATCGATTATGAGGTCAGTATCCCATCGCGCAGCACCACTTGTCGGTCCATCCTTGCTGCGAGTTCGGGATTATGGGTTGCAATCAACGCCGCAACACGCTGCTCGCGCACCACACGCAACAATTCCTCAAACACAACATTTGATGTACCAACATCCAAATTGCCAGTCGGCTCGTCGGCCAGCAGCAGCGCAGGCCGGTTCGCCAAAGCCCGCGCAATCGCCACGCGCTGGCGCTCCCCGCCCGATAATTTTCCGGGCAAATGGCCAAGCCGTGATGACAGGCCAAAAGCACCCAGCAATTCGTGCGCTCGCTGCGCCGCATCCTTGTGCGTAACCCCAGCAATTTGCTGCGGCAGCATCACGTTTTCCTGCGCGGTAAACTCCATCAGCAAATGATGCGCCTGATAGACAAAACCAATTTTCTCACGGCGCAACCGCGTGCGTTCGGAATCTGATAGGCTGCGCGTGGGCAATCCGGCAATCGCAACCTCGCCGGAATCCGGCCGGTCCAATAAGCCCGCCACATGCAGCAAGGTTGACTTGCCCGCCCCGGACGGAGCAACGAGCGCCACAATCTCACCCTCTTGCAAATTCAGCGCCGCACCGCGCAAAATCTGCAACACCGCCCCTTCCTCGCGATAGGTTTTCACCAGCGCGGTCAGCTGCAAAGCCTCACTCATGGCGTAGCGCCTCAATCGGGTCGGTGCGCGCGGCGCGCCAACTTGGATACAAAGTCGCCAAAAACGACAGTAAGATCGCGAGCAACACCACCTCAATCACCTGCGACCATTCGAGCTTGGCCGGCAATGATTCTAAATAATACACGGTCGGGTTAAATAATTGGGTTCCCGTGATCGATTGAATCGCCTGACGAATTTGCTCGATATACGCGCAAAACACGACGCCCAACCCAAAGCCAATCAGGGTGCCCACAACCCCCACTGAAGCGCCGACGATAAAAAAGATCCGCATGATCGAGCCCGACGTCGCCCCCATCGTGCGCAGGATCGCGATATCCCCTGCTTTATCCTTGACCATCATGATCATTGACGACACCACGTTGAAAGCAGCCACCACAATAATCAGCGTCAAAATCAAAAACATCACGTTACGCTCAACATTCACCGCCGCGAAAAACGCATTATTGCTGTCCTGCCAATCAACGATGTTGATTTTCTGCCCGGGCAGCGCGCCAAAAATCGCGCGTCGGATCGCGGTGTCATGGTCCGGATTACGCACCGTTACTTGAAATTGGGTGACCCCATCAGGTGGAACCCGAAATAAGGTCTGTGCCGCGTGCAGCGGCAAAAACATAAAACTCGAATCATATTGTGCCATGCCGGTCTGGAAAATCGCCCCGACGGTGAAACTCTCGATGCGTGGAATCGTGCCAATGATTGTGGCGTTGCCCTGCGGCAAAATCAGCGTCACCGTGCCGCCCACCGTCAAGCCCAACTGGCTCGCAATCCCATCACCAATCGCCACGGATTGGCCATGGAAATTCGCCAATGATCCAGCAGTCAAATGGTGCGAAACGGTGCGCAGCGCCATCAATCCCGGTGCCTCGATCCCGCGCGCCACCCCGCCAATCGCCCCGCCATGCGGCCCGGTAATCAGCACCTCGCCCTGCACAATCGGAGTGGCACTAATGACGCCCGGGATTTTTTGAATCCGCCCCGCCATCGCGTCATAACGGGTAATCGGCGCGCCGACGCCAAACACGCCAATATCCCCGTTCAGCCCCAGAATTTGCGCCAGCAGCTCCTGGCGAAACCCGTTCATCACGCTCATCACGATAATCAGCGTGGCCACACCAAGGGCGATGCCGATCAACGAAAAAATCGCAATAATCGAAACGAAGCGCTCACCCTTGCGCGCCCGCAAATAGCGAAACGCCACATGCCGCTCAAAAGCGGAAAACATCAGGACAGCACCCGAACAAGTGCATCTTCAAGCGAAAGCTCACTCCGCTCGCCAGTTTCGCGCCGCTTCAATTCCACCTGATTATTCGCAGCCCCGCGCGGCCCAACAATAATTTGCCAAGGATGGCCAAGCAAATCGGCATCGGCAAATTTCTCACCCGCCCGCGCCGGCCGATCATCATACAAAGCCTGATCGCCCAAATCTTGCTCACTAAGCCGCGCATAAATCTGCTCGCACAGCCCATCGGTCACCGCATCACCCTGGCGCAAATTCAAAATCGCCGCCCGGAACGGTGCCACGTTATCGGGCCAAATAATCCCGGCTTGGTCATGGCTCGCCTCAATAATCGCCCCCGCGAGACGCGACACACCAATCCCGTAGCTGCCCATTTCGGGATGGATTTTAGCGCCATCCGGCCCGACCACGGTAAAGCCCATCGTCTCGCTATATTTGGTGCCAAAGTAAAAAATCTGGCCCACCTCAATCCCACGCCCCTCGCGCCGATCCGCCTCAGCAACTTGGCCCCAAGCCGCAGGATCGTGCTTTTCATCGGTCGCAGCATAAAGCCCGGTCATTTGCGCAAAAAACGCATCAAGATCCTCGGGCCGCTCATAGGAATAGCTGTCACTACCCAGATCAATCGCCTCGAATGCCGAATCATAAAACACGCCGCTCTCGCCGGTCGGCGCCAGAATATGAAATTCATGCGACAAATCACCACCAATCGGCCCGGTATCCGCCCGCATCGGAATCGCCCGCACACCCAAACGCCGGAAGGTGCGCATATAGGCCAGCATCATCCGCCGATAGCTCGCCACGGCCCCTGCCTGATCCTGATCGAAACTATAGCCATCCTTCATCAGAAATTCGCGCCCGCGCAGCACGCCAAAACGCGGCCGCACCTCGTCGCGGAATTTCCACTGCACATGATACAGCATTTGCGGCAAATCCCGATAGGATTGCACATTGTCGCGCATCAGCGCGGTAACCATTTCCTCATTGGTCGGCCCGTACAACATCTCGCGATCATGCCGGTCGCGAATGCGCAGCATTTCCGGACCATACGCGTCATAGCGCCCGCTTTCGCGCCACAAATCGGCCGACTGAATGGTCGGCATCAAAATTTCCTGCACCCCCGCACGATTTTGCTCATCGCGCACAATCGCCGCAATCCGGCTCAATACGCGCTGACCCAGCGGCAGCCAGGCATAAATCCCCGCCGATTGCTGGCGGATCATCCCCGCGCGTAGCATCAGCCGATGCGAGACAATCTGAGCCTCAGCCGGGTTTTCCTTGAGGGTGGGGATCAGCGAGCGGGTAAGGCGCATGGTCTATCCTGTTCTGTGCAAAATCGGCGGTCAGTCAAACTCTGTTTACAAGGGCACGGAGCCATCGGCCAGGGCCTCGGCGCGCCGCGGGTCAAGCCGCGCGGTCAAGGCCCGGCGTGCGGGCAATTCGACCAATTGATGCAGCGCCAGCGCCAGCACAATCGTGATCGCGGTCATCATCGCCGCATAGAGCAAGCCATGCGTCGCCGCCGACAGGCCAAGCCGCCGCAAAGCTTGCGAGGTCAGCAATTCCGCCGGCGCGAAACTCATATAGACCGCATAAGAGAGAACGCCCAACCGGTGCAACGGCGCAACGCCGCCAATCACCGCCGGACGTTCGGCATCCGCCTCGAATGCAAATCCAGCCAGCATCAAGCCCAACCAAAACACCGTCAGCGCGTCGTGCAAAAACATCACCGACAACACCGCCCCCGCCGCGCCGATCGCGGCAAACACCCGCCCCGGCATTTCATCGGCCCAAAGCGGCACAATAAAAGCGGTGGTCATGCCCGCGATAAATTCAACAAAAAAGCGCGGCAGACTATCAAGATAAGTCTGGTTCAAGCCCCCATGCAGGAACGACAAAAACCCCAACACCATGAAACAAAGCGGGATGAACGTGCCAATCACCATCGTCGACATCTCGACCAACCCCGCCAAAATAAACGGAAATAGCAAATACCCCGCCCATTCGGCGCTGATCGACCAAGCAGGATAATTCCACGCCAAATGCCGCAACGAACCCCAAGCCTGGATCAACAACAGATTATCCAGCAGTGCCACCAAGCCAAACCGGTGCGGATCGCGCGGCGTCAGCCCCAAAGCCAGCCCCGCAACCAACAGCGGCGCCAGCAGCACAATCACCGCCAAATGCACCGGATAAATCCGCGCGAGCCGCTTGCCCCAGAACCGCAACACGCCCTGCACGCTGAACACCATATCCCGCTCAACCCGCGCCAAAATCAGCCCGGAGAGCATAAAAAACCCATCAACGCCCAAATATCCATGGGTAACTACCGGCGCGAACCAGCCGAGGCTGCCCGCAAAACCGACATGCAAATTGACATGGTATAAAAACACCAAAAGCGCGAAAATCGCGCGGCAGGCGGTAATATCGGTCAGTTCTCGGGGGCGCTGCATCGGGCTGGCTTATGCCCAGAAAAATGCCCGCCGACCATAGGGCCAGCGGGCCAAGTTCAGGGAGGAAACGCCAGTCACACGGCGGAATGAAGAACCAACCTTCATCCTGTGATTATGATGCACTGATATTGCAGCGCGGTAAAGCGATTTTTTGCATATTTCCGCATAAATATAAGGCTCTTATCCATAAATTGCCTATTTTATACTCAAAATGTCGTGATTTTCAAAAATATTGCCTATTATTTCCGCTCGCGCCGCCATCATACCGCGATTACACCGAGATCACCTGGACATTCACCATCGGCTTCTTGCCGAATCGGCGGCCCAGCACCCGCCGCA
>VFSW01010700.1_pt1 | contig 12984 bp, 19 predicted proteins | sample 5358111 | NCBI WGS metagenome assembly VFSW01 (sample SAMN11554181, study PRJNA540505) | mine drainage metagenome | isolation source: sediment from site ElyBrook_90M | place: USA: Ely Copper Mine, Vershire, VT | collected 2017 | reverse complement strand
ACGTTGAATACTCATTTTCCGACACCGTGACGGTTTGGGCAAAGGATGAGGCCGAGGCCAAAAAACTTGCACGGGATGAAGTCTATGATTTCGGTGATGGTGAATTTGACTATTTCGTGAGGGAAATCCCCGCCGATTAGTACGCAGGAATTTTAAAAGCTGACTTTTGTACGCATAAGAGGAAACCATGACAAAGGAAGCATTGCGCGATTTGCGCCACAGAATCAAATTCGACATGCGATCAATGGCCGAGTGTCTCGGAATACCTCATACCACGCTGCAACGATATGAGGACGGATCAGCTGCCGTGCCGGATCACGTTGAACGCGCCGCCCTGGAACTGGAACGCATCAACACGGAGTTCATGGCCGGGTTGCCCGCGAGGGTTGACGCTCGGATACCAAAGGGCGGCATCATGTCGGGCACGGTGGAGGCACTATCTTGATTTCGTCCACCAACTACGAACGCATAGAAAACACCATCAAGCGCGAACTCTGCCGGTCGATCAATAAGCACGGCATGTGGGATGGCTACAAATTTCACCAGATGCTTGGCAAGATCAGGGATGAGTTTGAGGAGGTCAATACCGCCTACACCGAGGGTGATTACTCCGGCCCGCATGGGATGTATAACGAACTTGCACAGGTTTCCGCGTGCTGCATCAAGACGATGAACCAGATAATAGAGCGGGAGGGAAAATGAAGTCTATCACCATCAAAGACTCTACCACTGGGCAGAAATTAATCAGGGTCTATCACTCAAAAAATGGGTATTACGTGGAGTCAAGAAGTGATTTATTTGCTTTTGATTGCCTGATTATTTGCAATGACCGGCAAAAAATCAACATACCCGTGCGCAGAGACCACCCACCCAATGCTAACAAATCCATACCATAATAGTAGCGTTTAGTCTGCTATTGTCTAACAAAGTATACATTGTGTTTAAATGTATACAAGTATTCGGATTGATTAAGGAAAAGGCAAAATAAATGTTGACACTCTCCTATAAAAGTAGTATGTTGTGTCAACAAAATAATACTAACGCGTTGGACAAGAACGTGATTACTAGTTGGGTGATGGCGGGAAACCGCCTTGACCTGGAAACCCCCGAGGATGCTTGTCCCATCCGAGGGGGTTTCTTTTTTCCCAAGCTGTGAAGCTCGGAAGGCGAGGCAGATAATGGCAAGGCCCAAAAAATCCACGGTTGATTATTTTCCGCATGACACAAGCCACGGTTCTACAATGCAGGTCATCGAATCCAAATGGGGCAATGATGGGTACGCCTTCTGGTTCAAACTCCTTGAACTCCTTGGCGGTCACGACAACCATGTTATCGACTGCCGGAAACCCGCTGAATGGGAGTTTCTGGCGGCAAAAACCCGGCTGGACAATGAAACCGTAGCCGCAATCCTTGATTTGCTTGCGCGCCTGGAAGCAATAGACCCTTTCCTCTGGAATAAACACAAGGTCATTTTTTGCCCCAAATTTCTATCCAGAATACAAGACGCATATCGCAAGCGGCTGGATAAACTCCCCTCTCTTGAAAAGGTTTATTCCGCCCTAAATATCGTTTTAGGAGAGTTTCCGGCGGAAGAAACCCCGCTAAACGAGCAAACGGACGCCGGAAGTACGGAAAGGGAAAGGGAAAGGGAAAGGGAAAGTAAAGGAGAGTCTTTAGAAGCAGGTGCCGTTCCGGTAAAACCGTCACGGCCACGCGCTCAAAAAATGACCGATGAGGAATGGACAGCACAGATTAAGGCGAACCCGGCCTATGAAGGAATCGACATAGACCGACTCATAGGGAAGTGCCAAGCATGGTGCAACACTCACGGCAGGCAGTTAACCAGGGCGCGTATTCTCAACTGGCTGAACCGGGAAGAAAAGCCGTTCAAAGGGAAAGTGGTCCCGATTAACCGGCCTGTAACCTATGCCGATTCCGCCGAACTCAGGGCGCAAGAACAGCGCCGCGCCTTTTTGGAGGGATGAAATGACCGATCAAGACAAGCCCCGCTTTCTCGCTGCAATGGTGGCAATGTTCAAATCCTTCGGCAAGCCGGAAGATAAGGACATCACCAAGATTTGTTTCCTCACGCTCCAAAAACTCAGCATCGAGGACGCCGAGCAATGCGTATCCCTGGCGATCCTGAATGAACCCAAATTCCCTACTCCGTTTGCATTGCGGGCCTATATCCGAATGTTACCACCAAAGGACGTGCCGAGGGTGGAATACAAGCCGAACGAGAAATATGCCGACCAGGGAACGCGGGCAAACCAGCTTATTAACGGGCTACAGGACGGCAAGATAAGCCGCTCCCAGTTCGTTGAGGGGATGATCCATATGGATACCCTCTACCCCGGCATGGGGTGGCGGCACGAAGCGGCGTACATGGCGAACTATTTCCGACTGAACGATCTTGACCGGCAGCAACAAGCGGCGGGTGCCTAATGCCCCGTCAATCAAAATGCCGTATCTGCCGGGGGCTGTTCGTCAAGCGGAGTGTCGCCCATAAGGACTGCTCGCCTGAGTGCGCTATTGAGGGTGTGAAGCTCGACAAGGCGAAAAAAGAGCGCAAGGTATACCGTGATAGCAAGGCGAAGCTGAAAACACGCAGAGAGTGGCTACGGGACGCGCAGGTGGCATTCAACAAGTTCATCCGAAAACGGGATGAAAACGATCCGTGCATCTCCTGCGGGAGACACCATACCGGCCAGTATCACGCCGGTCATTACCTCTCTACCGGTGCGCACCCGGCGCTTCGCTTTGACGAGGCCAACTGTCATAAACAGTGCCAACCCTGTAACTCGCATTTGTCATGGAATATTGCCAGGTACCGCCCAGCGCTCATTGCCAAGATCGGACAGGCCGAAGTTGACCGCCTGGAAGGTCCACACGACCCGAAGAAATGGACGATACCGGAACTCCGGGCAATCAGGGTTGAGTACAACAGGAAGGCGAGAGAGTTGGGATAACGGCTGGCAACGGAGGAGATATGGGAAAAATGGACGAATTATTTGACGGTAGCGACGCGCATCTACTGAGCGGAGAGGAGGCGGTCGATCCTCTGGTTATGAGTGTACGGTACCAGCGACCTGGTGGATGACTACCCGCAGAAAACGTACTCTGCCGGACGTGTCGCTCGGTTGATGGAGAGGCCGCAGGAGACGGCGAAAATGTTGGCGGTTCAACTCCGACAAGTTGATGCCCTGCAAAAAAACTTTGATTTTTGTATTGACAACAATCTGATTAGGAGTATACTGGAAATCATAGAGGTTAATCAAATCAAGGTTTGAAGGGGAGGCAGTCATGGAAGAAAAATTTGAATACGAAATGACCGCAGAGGAAAGAGCAAAAATTGACAGGGAAAATGAGAGATTGGCTGAGGAACATGAGGAGCAGTGTAGGAGTCCTCGTGATTTCAGTGGAACACAGCGGGATGGTCTATCTGTAGGCGACAGGGTGTTTGAAAAAAGCAAAACTAATGTTGCATATGGTTATGAGATTATTAATGTCGATTTCGCCGGTTGCGTCCGGTTGGTATTGGTTGGCGATGGTGATGACGAATATATCTCTGTTCCGCGTGACGAATTTTGGAACCTCTACGAGGTGTTACCTAAATGAGGGGCGGCAAGCGGCAGGGGGCCGGGCGAAAGCCCCGCTCTGACAACAGGGCTGTCCACAGGCCTGTCCGATGGACGGCTGGCGAGGAAGCAGAAATAGAGGCGGCGGCGAAAAAGGCGGGGAAATCTCCGACTGATTTTGTCCGCGAAACCGCCCTAGAACGTGCCAGGGCAAACTAACGGGCTGCATTTGAGCGGCCCTGGGCGCTCGAAATGCTGGTTATCCGTTATCGGATGCCCAGCGGGAAAGGATAGATTATGACATCGGAAGAACGAAAGTTGATGAAAGAAGTGAGTTGCAGGCACTTCAACGGTATTCAGAACGAAACCTGTAAGGCGGGGCTTAAATATCCGTCATGGGAGGAAAGCTCGTGCCGAGGTAAAAGGACCGATTGCCCATCCTATGACCGCTTCACGGCAGAGGAATTGGCCGCTCAAGCGGCCGATATGCAACGTCGAGTGGACTTGCTGCGAAAAGGGCTCACGAGTTGTTGTGAGGCACCCTTTGATACTTCACAGGTAATTACCGGGGGGCAATTTAAAAACCACGGACCACGCTTCTGCTCGAAATGCGGGAAACTGGCATTCATGGTTTAGACGGATAACGGCTGGGGTCTGACCGGGGGAGCTTCACCCCTCCGGTCGTGACCCTGGTTGTGTCGGGGTTGGCTATTTTGGTGGATCAGGGACTGGTTTACGGCGGGAGGGTCGAGGCTTTGAAGCATTCAATTTTCTGGCAGCAAGAGCGGCATCTGACATGGTTTTTTTCTTCCCTTGGCCGAGAAAGTGGGCGGGGCTACCTTCAGCCCCGCATGACAGACATTTAACGGTGGAGTGATCGCACATGTTACGCAACCTCGGCAGACAATTTTTTGAACAAGCGGCGGGCGGTCTGATAGGTGCGACAATTGGCAACGTAGGCAATGCCACTGACAGAAATCCGGCCAAACCATGTGCCAGAATCCGGGGCATCAGCGGGAATGGCGCTGTAGACCTGGCCGCGATCCCTGTCGATCCTGACAACGTAGAACCGGTGGTCTTTTTGGGTTTCGGCGTCATCGCGGGTAATCTCAACCAGGGCAATTCCGTTTTCCTCTGCGATGATGTTTTTGCTGTGGGTTTCAGATTTGATCGACATGGTGTAGCCTCCTGAGTTGGTTTGTCCTGCACTGTGATTTAACTATAACGGAACGTTTCGCTAGTGTCAATAGAAAAAAGTGCAATTGGCAAAAATAAATCTTGAGCGGTACAACGGTTTTAGCTATGCGGATTTTCCGCATGAGCGGTTGGTTAGAATTTGAATTGCGCTTGGCCGGCACGGCCATAAAGGGGTTGATGTGAATGAGTTGGCACTTTTCGCGGGAGCTGGTGGGGGAATACTTGGAAGCAGTTTGCTCGGATGGCGAACCGTTTGCGCCGTGGAATATAATGCCTTCTGTGCCAGGCGACTCCTCCAGCGACAAAATGAAGGATGCTTGCCACAATTCCCCATTTGGGACGATGTACGTACCTTTTACGGACGCCCATGGCGCGGACTTGTTGACGTGGTATCTGGCGGTTTCCCCTGCCAGGACATTTCCGCAGCCGGAACCGGCGCAGGACTTGACGGCTCAAGGTCTGGGTTGTGGGTGGAAATGGCTCGAATCATCGGTGAAGTACGACCGGCCTTCGCGTTCGTGGAAAACTCGCCAATGCTCACTTCTCGGGGACTTGGAACCGTTCTCGGAGACCTGGCCGCGCTGGGGTACGATGCGGAATGGGGAGTGCTGGGAGCGGTTGACGTGGGAGCGCCGCACAAACGGGAACGATGCTGGATTGTTGCCTGCGCCTCTGGCATCAATTGGGACGCATGGCGGACCAAATCAGCGGGACAGCAGCGGGCGGCCTGGCTTACAGATGGCCGCGCAGACATGGCCGACACCGACAGTTTGCGGCAATTACAACCGCAAGGGAGCGAGCAAAAACAGCGGGAACGGACTGACGACAGTAGTTGCAATGTATCCGACACCTCTGGCGAGCAACACGAAACCAGTCCACATGCGAGGCGCGGACAAGGGCAAGGGCAAGGCGAGACAACCGAGATCGTACCTTCCGACACCCTGCGCCACGGACTGGAAAACCGGATACCGGCTAGATACGGAGGCCGGACAGGCACAGAGGGAGAAACGGGCGAAACCTCTGCGGGATCATTCAGCGCCTGGTGGGCAACTGAACCCGACGTGGGTCGAATGGCTCATGGGGTGGCCCATCGGGTGGACCGACTGCAAGCCCTTGGTAACGGACAAGTGCCACAATGCGCTGCGGAGGCATGGTTAAGACTTTCAGCGCGATTCGGATTATAACGGCTTGTAAATCACCTGCAAGCGAAGCGCAGCCAGAGTGGATTTATCTGGTTATGGCGCGTCGCTGATCGGAGCGAAGGATGCCGCTTTTTAAAGTCCAGCTGGAAAAGAATCTAGGGGTGAGTCGAGCACATCACCCAAACTTCAACCCTTTTCGGATGCACGACATTTTCCACTCCTGCTATCCCAAATCCACATACTCGGTGAGAGAGTGGGAGTTTGAGGCAGCAAACGAAGAGGAAGTGCGGGAAATGCTCAGAGAAGCGCAAGAGCAGGATTTTGACAACGTGCGCGGATACCAACTTAGGAGCATCGAACTGGTAGCGCCATAACACCAAGCTCGGCAGCCCGTCTGCCGCAGCGACTGGTTATGAAATGACACGGGGGTGATATGCGGCAAGTGGTCATCACGGAAACGGTAAATGTTGACGTAGTGGTGGATGTGATATGTCAAACCCTCCCCGTGGAGTATCATGATTCGGTTGTGGCTGCTGTCATGGGGGCGATGTTTGACGCAAAGACGAAGCGCAAAATCCGTAACCGGGAAATGTTGACGCGGTTTTTCAATGGGGAGAGACAGGCGGCACTTTGCAGGGAATACCGGATCAGCCGGATGCAGTTCAACCGGGAACTGCGGAAACACTATGTCGCCGCGAAGGTAGCCGCAGCGTCAAGGCGTAATTTGTAACTTCAAACTATTGATTTGTTACGTTGGCATAGACGATGCTGGCAGTATCAGAATTGTGTCAACAAGCCGGTGACGGCGGAAAGGTAGGGAGGGGATGGAAAAACAAATTATCAGTCCGAGGTAGCTTCAAGAGTGCGCAGGTATTTCACGCACAACTGTATGGCGGCTTGAACGCGCCGGCGACTTCCCAAAGAGAATTCAGCTATCCCCTGGCCGTGTCGGCTACCGTATTGAGGAAGTGCAGGTATGGCTTGACAGCAGGCAGGCCCCAGAATAGCTGCTCAGTTTCAAGGTTCCACATTCACGCAGCAAAAGGTAGGACGGTATGAAAGGTAAAGGTGCAAAGAGCAAAAAGGTTGCGAAGAAAGGTAGGCCGACAATATACACGCAAAAGGTCGCTGGCCTTATTTGCTCCCTACTCGCAGAGGGTCAATCGCTCCGTAAGATATGCGCCCTCGACAATATGCCCCGCCTTTCAACGGTCATGCAATGGCTGTTCAACCCCTCAGATTTCCGCGACTCTTTTATGGAGCAGTATCGACGCGCACGGCAGATGCAGGCCGAAACGCACGCCGATGAACTGTTGGACATAGCCGATGATTCCAACGAGGATGAGATTTTCACCGATGAAGGCAAGCGGCTACTTAATAAGGAATTTGTGCAGCGTTCCAAACTTAGGGTTGAAACGCGCCAATGGATAGCGACCCGATTGCTGCCGAAAGTGTACGGGCCAAAACCAGAAGAAAAAGGCGGCGACGGTGACGACTCAGCAGAACTTACAGCCCTTTGTGAAGCGATGGCACGAACTCAAACATCTGGCAATCACGGATGCGCTGTACAGTGACCCTTTCCGCTTCAAGGTCGTCCCGGCTGGCAGGCGATCAGGAAAGACAGAGCGGGCAAAGCGGCACGTCATAACCGAGTTGTGCAAGCCGGGGAACGCTGGCAACCGTTACTTTTGTGCGGCTCCTACATCACTACAGGCTAAAAAGATATACTGGAATGACATAAAGCTGATGGTGCCACCTTCCAAGATTCAAAAGGTGATGGTGTCAGAGCAGTATATCAGGTTGAAATCAGGCTCAGAGATTCACGTTGTCGGCCTCGACAAGCCCGCCAGGATCGAGGGGCAACCCTGGAACGGCGGCATCGTTGACGAAATAGCCGATATCAAGGCTACGGCATGGCAAGAGAACATTCGCCCGCTCTTTGACACAATAGGCATGGAAGATTCATGGTGCTGGTTGATCGGCGTACCAGATGGCCTGAATCACTATTACGACCTTGCCGAATATGCCAGATGTAGCGGCGATCCTGAATGGGGCTTTTACACTTGGAAATCAGCCGACATACTCAGCCCGAAAGCGATTGAATCAGCGAGGCGGCAACTTGATCCCCGCGCCTTCCGGCAAGAGTATGAAGCGAGTTTTGAGACAGCGAGTGGAAGGGTTTATGCTGACTATGGAAATGAGAATCATGCTGACCGTGTATTTGACCCTGACTTGCCTATTTACTGGTGTCACGATTTTAACTTTACTCCTTTATCTAGCGCGGTGTGTCAAGTCATTGATGGACGAATTTATGTTGTAGATAACATTATCCTTGAATCAGCAGTTGCAAAAGAAGCCGCCGCAGAGTTCATTGAAAAATATCAGCACTGCAAGCGCCAAACCGTAAAAATTTACGGTGACGCATCCGGTCATGCCGGGGAGAAACACGGCCACGCCTCTGACTACATCGAAATCAGGGAGTGCCTGAAACGCGCAGGATTTGACAACGTGGTGATGAAAGTACCAAGGGCTAACCCTTCCATAAAGGACGGGCAAAACAGCCTGAGAGCTAAGATATTGAACGCAGCCGGGGAAAGAACTTTCTTTGTCAATCCGGCCAAAGCCAGGCACGTTGATAAGGGACTGAAAACCACACAATTGAAAGAGGGCAGCACGTTTCAAGAGGAAGATTCTCCATATCAGCACGTAACAACGGCCCTGCGATATTTCACTAATGTAGAATGGCCGATACAGCGCAATTCAGCCACCAGCTATAGCGCTTGGTGAGAGAGTGGAGAGGATAGGGATGGAAGATGCATATTGCGAGTGTGGGCAGTATTTGACCAGATACCTGATGATGTTGGGTCAAGTTATAGAAAAAGAATCAATCAAAATATCCGGTATACCCTGTCCGGCTAAAGGTTGCGACAAAACCTATACGCTGGAAAAGAAGCCGAACGAAGATGGGACAAAATCAATCCACCGCCGTGAGGCAGGGGGGTAACAAATGGAACAGCAGGCCACAGTAGCAACTCCATCACCCCAGGTACAGGACGCGGAACAGCAGCGGCAACTCGTACGCACCCTGATGGGTGGCACATTCGCCATGCGCCAGGCGAAAACCGTGTACCTCCCGAAGCATCCGGCAGAGAGCGAGAACGTCTACAGGACGCGCCTTGAAAAGACCTTTCTTGATAATTTTGTCGAGGACGCGATCAGCAAGGCCACCGGCAAGCTCTTTGCCAAGGAGATCAAGGCTGACAATCTACCGACCGAGATCGAAACCCTCATTGAGAACATCGACCGCCAGGGGCGCGGGCTGAATCCGTTTATGATGGACGTGGCGAGGCAAGCTTTTATTGACGGCATCAGCTACGTCATGGCCGATATGCCACCGAAGCCGGGCAACGTGGTCACACTGGCCGACGAGAAACAGGCAGGACTCAGGCCATACGCGATCCATATCAAGCCCTGCTGCATCCTTGAAGTGCTCTCGGAGATGATCGGCGGTGTTGCCACCCCAACCCGCGTGCGAATCATGGAATGCGTGCAGGAGTCGAACCCCGAGGGATGGGGGCATTCCGAGGTCGATCAAGTGCGCGTGTGGTATCGGGATCAGCAACCGGACGGCTCGCCCCTTGTCCAATGGGAGACATACCGGCAGCAGAAAACCAAAACGGGCGAGATCGAATGGGTGCTGTACGATCAGGCCCCGACCACGTTCAAGGCGATCTACCTCGTCCCATTCTACACCAACCGCAGTGATTTCATGATGGGTGTGCCGGGATTCCAAAATATCGCCGAGAGCAACCTTGAACATTGGCAGTGGAAGAGCGAACACGCCCACGCGCTGTCCATGTGCTGCTTCGGGATGTACACGGCAACGGGCGTGCCGGAAGAATTCAAATTTGAGGTCGGCCCCGCCAAATGCCAGACCAGCAACAACCCTGATGCCAAGTTTGGCGTCCTGGAAACCACCGGGACGGGCGTGACATTGTCGGCGGACACCCTGCGAGCCATCGAATCCCGCATTGCCACCAGCCCCGTCAATCTCCGTGTTGAGAACGCCGGGCAGGTCACGGCCACCGCCGCCGCCCTGGACAGCGAGGAAACCAGCGCAGGCTTGAAGGCCATCGCCAACGGGTTCAGTGACTCAATTGAAACTCTGTTCCAGTATTTCGGGGAGATGATGGGGATTGATGCCACCAGCGCCGAAGCCGAGGTCAACACCGATTTCGGCGTGAAGCACGGCACGGACGTAGGTTTGCAGGAGATCGGCAAGTACCGCGCCCTTGGTGATATTTCCCGCGAGGGTGCGCTTGATGTTCTCAGGTGGCGCGGCGAGATACCGCCTGATTTTGATGTCGCCGCCGATGCCGAGAAGATCAGCCAGGAAGGCCCGGCGCTTGGGATGATACCGGCTAAGAAAATGCCGGATCAGCACCACCACATGCCGGACAAGATGCAACAGGGCGCTACAACTGGCTAATTTTGTTTTATAGTTTGGAACCATGAAAAACGACTGGAACCGCATATTCGGTGATTTGGTGCATGTCAACCACTTCGCCGGGACCACTAAGCACATTGAGCCGCGCCCGGTGGATAGTAAAGTGGTACCGATACGGGCGAAGCGGGAAAACCTGCATACCTGGCTGGGCCATGGCTGCGCGAATTTCGAATACTGGATACGTGACGACAACGTGGTGATTTGCAAGAAGTGTGAAATGGAGATCGGGTTTTTCCTCCCCAAATAAGCAACCATTTACCGCCGTGAGGCGGCAAGGAAGCCATGGCAAACGAGATCGACAAGGGAATTTTTGATTCCCTGATGCACGCCCACATTGATTTTTCGCGCTACTCTGACCAGCAGATACGCGACATCGTATCACTGTTCAACTCCGCCGCTGATGACATCACCGCCCGGATCAGCACGGTAGACAACTGGACCAACGCCCGCCTCAAAGCCGTCCTCAAAGAGATCAACGCCACCGCCAACGATGCCTATCAGTCCGCATCAGACCAGCTCCGTGAGGAAATGGTTGCATTCGCTCCCCATGCCGGGGAGGTGATGACCGCCGCAATGGCTACCAGCCTGCCGGTGTCATGGTCGCCCGTTGCGCTCACGAAGGACCAGCTACTTTCGATCATCGACAAAACCCCTATCCGCATTGGAACGAACCAGGCGCTCCTATACGACGAAATCTTCCAGGGGCTTGCCGATGGTATGGAGGAGAAGGTTAGGGGGGCGCTACGGCTCGGCATGGTCAACGGGGAGGGTACGCCGGAACTGGTAAGGCGCATCAAGGGCACGCGGGCGAATCAGTACAAAGACGGGATACTGGAAGGAAGCCGCCGGGACATCGCCAACATCGTGCATACGACCGTGATGCACACCAGCAACCAGGCGGCGGCACTCACGTTTCAGAACAATTCAGACGTGCTCAACGGATGGGTTGACGTAGCGACGCTCGACGGGAAAACGTGCATGTTCTGCGTATCCATGAGCGGTCGTGTGTTCGCGCTGGATGAATCCGGCCCTCCCTGGCATATCGGTTGCCGATGCTTCCGCGCTCCGGCCCCGAAATCCTGGCAGCAACTCGGTTTCAAGGACATGCCGGAATATCCAACGGGTATGAGGGCATCAGCAGGCGGGCCAGTGAAAGCGGATATTTCCTTCAACGACTGGCTGAAAGGCCAGCCCAAGGCGGTGCAGGTAGAGCTATTAGGCCCGACCCGCGCCGACCTGTTCAGGAATGGAGGGCTATCACTCGACCGCTTCACGGACAGTTCGGGCAAGCTGCTTACTTTGGAGCAGTTGAAAGCTCGATAGAACCATCCCCCACAGCATAAACAACCGTTCAAGCCTCTGCACTCGCAGGGGCTTTTTTTATTTTTTGCCGTGCGATTTGTAACATGCAGATATTGAATTGTTACGCATAGGCGTGAAATGCTGGGAGCATCAAAAATACGGTTATCCAGGGGGCAGCTCCTTAGCCGAAGCGAGTACCCACGTTGCTCCCCCTGAGACATGAGGCGCGTGGCGAATGCCGGGCAGCGATCCTGCGCATAGGGCGTTCAAGGTTCGCATCCAAACCAACTCAGCCGCACAAAATAAAAAGGTATCGAAAGAGGTAGCACATGGCATGGAAGCTTGATGACAAAGGTAACATGGTTTTGGTTGAAGGAAATCCCGTTTGGATTGACGGGAGCGGCGCGGAAAGGCCTTTTGACGCGGCGGCAGTAACGGTTGAAAACGCCACGTTGAAACGTGAAGCCGCAGAGAAGCGTAAGGCATTGCAGGCGCTGGAAGGTATCGACCCGGAGAAGTACAAGACGCTGGAAGCGCAGGCGGCAAAGGCAGAAGAAGAACGCGCAATCAAGGCCGGTGAATTTGACAACCTCAAAAAACAACTTGTCGAAGCTCACGCCAGGGAAAAAGCGACATGGGAGGCCGAAAAGGCCAAACTGTCGAAATCTCTGGAAGAAAATGTCTTGATTGCCACGGCGACACAGGCCATCGCAACCGAAAAAGGAAGCGCCTTGCTGCTTATGCCCCATGTCAGAAGCCGCACAAAGCTGGATGATAATGGCAACCCTGTTGTTATTGACGAATCCGGCAACGTGCGAGTAGGAGCAGACGGCAAGCCGCTGTCCATTGCCGCCCTTATTACCGAAATGAAGGCCGATGTTGCCACCTTTGGCCGCGCTTTTGAGGCGTCCGGCGCAAGCGGCAGCGGAAGCCAGCAGAGCAACGGCAACGGACAGCAAGGCGCGAAAGTTATGAAGCGTAGCGCATTCGATCAACTCAACCCCGCCGCCAAAGTGGAGTTTTCCAAGGGTGGCGGCAGACTGGAAGATTAATAACAAGGACCGCCGCGAGGCAGGCCCGAAGGAGTTTTTACCATGGCAAACACGCTTACATCCCTCATCCCGGTAATGTACCAGGGCCTCGATATAGTGGCCCGTGAGCTAGTTGGCTTCATCCCGGCTGTCGATACCGAAGCCAAATTGGAACAGGCCGCACTCAATCAGATCATAACAACTCCGATTACGCCCGCCGCCACTAC
>VFSW01010699.1_pt1 | contig 12984 bp, 13 predicted proteins | sample 5358111 | NCBI WGS metagenome assembly VFSW01 (sample SAMN11554181, study PRJNA540505) | mine drainage metagenome | isolation source: sediment from site ElyBrook_90M | place: USA: Ely Copper Mine, Vershire, VT | collected 2017 | reverse complement strand
GGGGCGATGCCGGTGGAAAAGGCCACGAAGAAAAGTTCATGAAGTCGCATTTTATGCAGGATTTCAAATCGGGGCGGTTGCATCACGCGTGTCTGAGACTGCAGAATGTTGGCAGTTGCGCGACCCGCCGCTCTCGGAGCGCGCAAGCGGGCAATCCCATGCCTGGGGTACGGAGGTCGAATGGAGCAGGCAAAGAGGATGCAGGCCGTTTCTGTCGCGAGCCTGACGATGGCGTTGCTGCAGAGCATTTGCGCAGCCATTCTGACGCTGAACGGCATCCGCATCGTGATTGGTGCCGGCGCGCTGGCGGCGGGAAGCATTTATCTACCCGTGCTCCGCTTTCATCAGGACGCAATCCGGATTCCGATGCTGACTCTGGCGACGGTGGGCGCGCTGGTCAACCTCGCCGTGCTGGCGTGGATTTGGCGGCTGCGAAGCCAGGATTCAGCACAGTGGAGACGCAAGGAAGCCAGCCCGCGACAGAAGCGCGGCGAATGGCTGCAGGTGGGGATGGCGGTGCTGACGCTGCTGCTGGTGGGCGTGGAAGTGTGGACTCATGCGCTGCTGGTGCGCAGGGCGCAGGCACAGCACCGGGCGACAACGAACCTCAGTCTGTGGTTGCCGGAGGCGGGGACGACTTCATTTCTTCGTCCAGGCGGCGATGCAGCCGCTGGCTAAAGCCTGCCGGCAACTCGAAGACGCGGGAATCTGCTATCAAGACAACAACGTTCCGCGTGGAATCGAGCACAGCGGAACAGATCTCGCAGGTTTCCAGATGCTTGTCAATTTCGGCGCGCAGAGACGGATCCAGGTCTCCGTCGATGTAAGCGGAGATCTGGTCCCATACGTGTTTGCAATCGATGATCATGCGCGATTCCAGAACCATTTGCGCCGCGGAGCAAATCCTTTCAGCATGGGCCCCAGCTCTTTCTGGAGCAAGGCGCGAGCCCGGTGCAGCCGGACCTTAACGGCCGCCTCGCTGATGCCGAGCGCCGCCGACGTCTCCCGGATATCCATTTCTTCGATGTCTCGGAGAAGCACAACGTTACGATAAATCTCGGGCAGCCCTTCCACGGCCTTGCGGAGTAACTCACCCAGTTCCCGTCGCTCCAGCGTTTCGGCTGGAATTTCTCGCCAACTGGTAAGGACGGCCGGTGTGTAGTCGCCTGTCTGCTCGTCGGTGTCGGCTTCGAGCGAATCCTCCCGGAGCGAGCCGAGCTTGCGCAGGCGGGCAAGGCCCTCGTTGCGCGCGATGGAAAGCACCCAGGTGCGGAACTGCGATTCTCCTCGGAAGAGGTGAAGATTGCGATAGGCCTTGAGGGCCGTCTCCTGGGCTGCGTCTTCCGCGTCGGCTTCATTTTTCAGTATGGAGACGAGCAGGAAGAAGACGGACTTTTCGCAGGGCCGGAAGAGCTCGTGAAAGATCTGTGTTTCTCCGGCAAGGACGCGACGGATGCAATCGAGCTCGGATTGGGAGGCGGTCGTCAAGCAAAGGAGGAACGAGGATGCGACGCGAGCCGGGTGCAAGTTGCGGATCCGGGAGCGAGCAACTCCGTCCAGAGCAAGAGGATACCTGCCCGGCGGCCTGCAGGGCAATTGCCAGCGGTGAAAAGGTGGAGAAGAACATAAGTTTATATTTCTCAATGAAATCCTTTTGGACTAATGGCATAATGGGCCATACAGGAATTCGAAGGAGCACCATGGCGGGAGATCTTCAACTCACTTGCAGCGATTGCGGACAGGAATTCACCTTCACAGCTGCCGATCAGGCATTTTTTCAGGAACGCGGTTACTCCACTCCGAAACGCTGCAAATCGTGCCGGATGGCGAAGAAGAACGATCAGGGAGGCGGATCGGGTTACCGTTCGGCGCCGGCGCAAGGGACAGCTGTCATCTGCTCAGGCTGCGGGCAGCCCACCACGGTGCCATTCCAGCCGCGCGGAGATCGTCCCGTCTTTTGCCGCGACTGCTATCAGGCGCGCAAAGGGAGCAGCGGCGGCGGCGGCGGACGCGGCCGTTACTGAGCTTCTGAATTCGCATCTGAATCGACCTCAACACCGGCCCAGAGCCAGGTGGGTGTCCTGTGAAGCGGTACAGGCAGTCCGCCCAGGCTGTGGGCCGGTTGAATCACAGGCTCAACCCTGCGATCTCGCCTGCACTGTTGCTGCAGGTCTCCGGCCGGGCGTGTCTTTGCGCGCTTCAGCGGCGTTTCTTCGCTGATTTCAGGACCGGCTTCTTGGCAGCTTTGGGTGCCTTCTTGACAGGCTTGGCAGCCTTGACGGGTTTGGCCGCGGGCTTCTTCTGAGCTGCTGCAGGCTTCGCTGCGGGACGGGCTACCTTTTTGGGCTGCGGCCTGGCCGCGCTTCGCGCCGGCTTTGCGCTTCCCTTTGAGGCAGGCTTCGGAGCAAGCTTTGCAGCGGCCTTTTTCGCTGCAGGCTCGTGAGCCGGGCGATGAGGCGCGGTGGGCTTGGGAGCGACAGCGGTCTGCTTCGGCGCAGGCTTGGCTTGACTGGCGGCGCGCTCCGGTGTGTGCTTCTGGGGCGCAGGCTTGGCGGGCTTTGGCGGAGGCTCTGCTTTCACTTTGCCCCGCTTGCCTGAAGCGGCTTTGACGGGTACTTCGTCTTCCTCAAGCTCCTCTTCGTCGCCCGACTCGCCTTCATTGTCTTCGCCGGGCAACCCGAGGTCGATCTCTTCTTCCTCGCCGCCAATGTCGTCGAGGTCTTCTTCGGCTTCTTCGCTCTCTTCCTCTTCGTCTTCGAAAGAACGCTCCTTCACCTTCGCCTCTGCGCCACGGCGCGCGCGGCTGCGCTTGATGGTCACCGGCGGCGGCGGCGCGGGCGGCGAATGCGGTTCAAGGAAGGCGCGTGCCTCTTCCGGTGTATTGAGGCGGCCATCGATGAGTTCGAGGAAGACCTGCTCGACAAGAGCCGCATAGGCCGGCAAGTCAGGGGTAATCCTCATCTCCTGCATCAGGGCATGCGGAATGCGCTGACGGGCCTCGGGCCAGGTTTTGAGGAAGAGTTCATAGCGCTGCTTCACGGCAGCATCTTTGGTGGTGAAGCCCAGCCAGAGGACGGCCTCAGGATCATGCGACTTGAAGAGCTTGTAGCTGACTGAGGGCGTCTGATTTCCCTTGGCGAGCAGCAACTTCGCAAAGGCGCCTGCGATGGCGTCCAGGCTGTTCCACTCGTCGACGAAGCCGGGGCGCAGCATCAGCTTCTTGAGCGCGCTGAGATCTTTGGGAGCGAGCTTCGCCGTGAGCATTTGTATCTGTGCGGCGCTCATGTCGGGATGTACGCCCTGCATGAGCAACTGGACAGCGAGGTCATGGAGCGCGCGGAGCTTGTCTTCGTCGGCTTTTGCCGCAGTCCAGGCCGGAAACAGGACCTTCATCCAGCCTTCGGCTTCAAGAGCGCGCAGCACCTTGAGGCCTTCATCTTCATGGCCGATCTGTTCCAGTTCGCGGCTGCGCTCGATCGGCGCAAGGTGTTCGATGACGCCCTCTTCCCTGGCGTTGTCATAGCGCTGCTGCGTCCGGGGATCCAGGTCCCAGCCAAGACGGGCGCGGTAGCGCGTGGCGCGGATGAGCAGGGCCGGCTGGTCGAGGAACCCATAATTCGAGACGAGGCGAAGGGTGCGCGCCTCAATGTCGGCGGCACCATTGAGTGGATCCATGAGCAGGCCGAAGGATCCCTCGTTGAGCGAGATGGCCATGGCATTCGCCGTGAAATCGCGGCGGCGCAGGTCTTCCTGAATCGAGGCGGGATGATAGACGGCCTTGCCCGGCCTGGGATACTCGCGGCGGTGTGCGCTGACCAGATCGACGCGCACGGTGCCAGGAAAACAGAGGTACAGGCTGCGGGATTCGGCGTCTTCGCCCCAGATTCGGGCGCCGAGCTTTTCGAGCGGCTTGCGCAGCTTGAGGGCGTTGCCCTGGACCACCAGTTCAACATCACGAACGGCGTGGCCACTGGTGAGATCGCGAACCGCATCCCCGGCGAGAAAGAGCAGCATACCGGCTTCACGGGCCGCCTCACGCAGATGGCGCAGGGCGCTCTGCTGATCGGTGGAGAGCCGGTTCTCAAGAAGATAAATGTAGTCGGGCATTCCGCTCCCTGCTTGTGTCCCTTTTACCCGAGGCAAGTAACTGATGCAGATAAACTTATCGTCAACTCAGGTAAGGGTTGCAAACCAACACATTAACACAACTTGAGCAGCTTGACCAGAGCAGGATGGACGAATTCTGTCGCATTTCGGGTGCATGCGCAGCTCCCTATCATGCGACAATCCAGAGCGATGGCCTCTTTGCGTAAGCCTGTGATTGTGCGGAAGTTCTCCCGCGACTGGGTGGCGGGATACGCGGGGGCAGGCCTGGGCGAAGACACCGCGGCCCTTGAGATCCTCGACACAGCAGGTAAGGTGCTTTCGATTGAGTGGGATGCGGTGAAGTGGGTCTGCTTTGTGCGGGAGCTGGGCGCCTCGGAAGGCGCAGCGCCGGAACGGCTACTGCAGAAGCGGTTTTCTGTCCGGCCGCGAACGCCAGGGCTGTGGCTGAGACTGCTGCTGGCAGACGGCGATGAGCTGGAAGGGATCGCCGCCAATGACCGCTCGCTCATCATGGGACGTGGCCTGCTGCTGACTCCGCCCGACACTCGATCGAATACGCAGAAGATCTTTGTTCCACGCGCGGCAATCGACCGGCTGGAAGTGGTGGCACTGATCGGAGCGGCCCGCAGTCGCGGCACGGCAGGCCGCAGACATGCCCAGCAGCCGGAGCTTTTCCCTGCCGGACCGGGAGATACGGAGCCCGGCGGGGAGCCAAGCAAAGCCGGATAGGTTTGCCCCGATGAACCCAATGGCTCACTGGTCAGAACCTGCGCGCTCCGCCAGTCCGTTACAATCACCACGATGAAACTGATTGATCTGGCAACGCATCTGGGGGCGGAACTTCGCGGCGATCCGGAGCGGGAGGTAACGGGCGTTCTGGGGATTGAGGAAGCGGGCCCGAGCGAAGTCACGTTTGTGGCGAACCCGCGCTATGCGGGGCTGGCGCGCACAACGAAGGCCGCCGCGGTGCTGGTGGAGCCGGAGTTTCCGGAGATTGCCACGGCCACGCTGCGTGTGCGAAATCCCTATCACGCCTTTTCGCGGGCGCTGGCGCTGTTTTATCAGCCACCGGCATACCCGCCGGGTGTGCATCCGACGGCGGTGCTTGACCCGACGGCGACACTTGGCGAAGGAGCGCACATCGGGGCTTACGTGGTGATTGGGCCGGGGGTGAAGCTGGGGGCGCACGCGACCCTGCTGCCGCACGTCGTGGTCTACGGCGGAGTGCAGACGGGGAGCCATTTCTTTGCCCACGCACACGCCGTGGTGCGCGAGGGGTGCATGCTGGGCGACCATGTGACCCTCGAAAACGGCGTGGTGATTGGGGCGGACGGATTTGGGTTTTCAAAGAACGAAGCCGGCCAGTGGGAGAAGATTCCGCAGTCGGGGCCGGTGCGGATTGGCAACCGTGTGGATGTGCAGGCCAACGCGTGCGTGGACCGCGCCACGGTGGGCTGCACCGAGATTGGCGATGGAACCAAGATTGACAACCTCGTGCAGGTGGGACACGGATCGCGCGTTGGCTCGGACGCGCTGCTGTGCGCGCAGACGGGGCTGGCCGGGTCGTCGGTGGTGGGCAGCCGCGCCATTCTGGCAGGACAGGCGGGGGTGGCAGGCCACTGCACGCTGGGGGACGGCGTCATTCTGACGGCACAATCCGGTGTCTCGCACGACGTGCCCGCGGGCAAAATGATCTCGGGTTCTCCTGCCTTTGACAACCGGCTCTGGTTGCGCGCGGTGGCGCTCTTTCAGCGCTTGCCAGAGCTGGCGAAGCGGCTGGACCGGCTGGAGAAGAAGATGGACCGGAATGGCACGAGCGAAAAGGAGCAGGCATGAAGCGGGGCGGAGTTGCGATTGCCGGATTGACTGCGGCGGCCTGGATGCTGAGCGCATGCCACTCAAGCCGCATTGTTGCCACCGTGGAGAACCGGACCGGCGGGACGATTACGCTGGTGGAAGTGGACTACCCGAGCGCGAGCTTTGGTGTGGATGCGCTGGCGGCGGGCGCAGACTTTCCGTATCGCTTTAAGGTGCAGAACAGTGGCATCGTCAAGGTGCAGTACACTGCGGCCGACGGACGCACGATCCGCCAGATCTCCGGACCTGCGTTGCGGGAAGGACAGGAAGGCACGCTCACGATCGTGCTGCGGCCGGACGGGACAGCGGAGTTTCAACCAAAACTGTCTCCCGCGGACTGACACGCCGCATGCTGCGCGGGCCGGCGTGGCAATCGTTCAAAAATTTCCAATTCATATCCTTTGCCTTCTTACCGATAGAGAGTGTGGAGGCAAAGTGTGTTCCTCTGGCATGCAGGCCGAAGGGTCACCGGCATCGCACGATGGCGCAGGAGACACCATACGCTGGCCGATGCCTTGGCCTGCGCGCTGACGGTGGGCTTTTCAGCCGGATATGTGGTGTGGCAAGAGCCTCCGTCTGCGGAGACCGATCTTTTGTGGATTGCCAACGGGGTGTTGCTGGCGTATCTGCTGCTGGCTCCGCGACGCCGCTGGCTGGCGTATCTGGCAGCGGGGTCGACGGGGCAGTGGATCTGCGCGTCGCTGGTGAACCATGGGTGGATGGCAAACCTGCCTGAAGTTTTTCTGAATGGGGCAGAGGTCCTTGTCAGCGCGCTGCTTTTGAAGGCGCGCAGCCGGGATCTTCCGGACTTCACGCGGCTTCAATACCAGCTTCGATTTCTGGGGATGGCGGTGCTGGCCGGTCCTGCGGCGGCTGGGGTCTTCTTCGGGATCTACTCGCAGTCTTTTCTAGGCGGAAACCTGCCCGCGGACTGGGTGCGGTGGATCGCGGCGGATGGTCTGGGCACGGCAGTGATGACGCCTGCCTGCGTGGCGCTCTTCCGCAGCGGGCTGAAGCTGCCAAACCCCGCACACCGGGCGTGGATTTACTGGCTGCTGCTGGTGGCGGGAACTGTGATTGCTTTCCAGCAGTCGGCGTGGCCGCCCGGCGCGCTCATCTATCCCCTGCTCGTGTTGATGCTGCTGGCCATGGGCATGGCGTGGGCCTCTCTCGGTGCGCTGTTTGTTACGATCGCCGGGAGCTACCTGACCACAAGCAACCGGCATCTTTTCGGTGGCGCCGGAGCGTATGCGGATCATCCTGCGGTGCGACTGCAGGTTCTGGTCGTCTCGGCCATCTTCACGCTCTACTGCATCTCCATCGTGCTCGAAAGACAGGCGGCGGCAGAAAGAAAGCTGAGCGAGATCGCAGCGCTGCATCGGCTGGTGACGGAGAATTCGCGCGATCTGATCATCCTGGCGGGGATGGATGGCCAGCGCAGCTACGTGTCGGGGGCAGCGCAGAGTGTGGCAGGCTGGATGCCGGAGGAACTGGTGCGCTACAACAGCGTCGAACTGGTGCATCCCGACGACCGGAGGCGTGTGGGTGAGACGCTCGCGCGATTGAAGGCCGGCAAGGATGGCGAACTGGTGGAGTATCGCATGCTGCGCCGCGAAGGGAACTACCTCTGGGTCGAAGCCAGTCTGAGGCTGATTCGGGATGCGACGACGGGCAAGCCGAAAGGCGTGCTGAATCTGGCGCGCGATATTTCGCAGCGCAAGCGAGCCGAGCAGGAGCTGCGCGAGGCGTATGCGGCAATTGAAGCGCTTGCGGTCACCGACCCGCTGACGCGGCTGGCCAATCGCCGCCGCTTCGACCAGTCCCTATCGACGGAGTGGCGGCGCGCGCTGCGAGAAGGTCAGCCCCTCTCGCTGCTGCTGATGGATGTCGATCACTTCAAGTCATACAACGACGCGTATGGGCATCTGCGCGGGGACAGTTGCCTGAAGCAGATCGCCGAGGCGGCACTGGATGTGGTGACGAGACCCGGCGACGTGGTGGCTCGCTTCGGGGGCGAGGAATTTGCGGTGATTCTGCCGAATACGGTGAGTTATGGAGCGGAGGAGATTGCCCACCAGCTTTGCGAAGAGGTGAGGCGGCGCAAGCTGACGCACGCGTCGAGCGCGACCGGACAGGTGACAGTTTCGGTGGGGTGTGCAACGATGACGCCGGTGCAGGGCCAGCCCGCATTGCAACTGATTCAGCATGCGGATGAAGCTCTCTACCAGGCGAAGGGGCAGGGACGCGACCGGGTTGTTGTGGCCGCAACCCAAGGTGCGGCGCTGGTGATTCAGCAGGCCAGTTGAGAGGGCGCGCCTGGGAAACCGAAATGCCCGCGGGCGTATGGGTGCGGCGCAGGCTCGGGATTCAATGCACCATGCTCTGGAAGAGCTGCGAGTTCAGGAGCGTGTGGAAAGTGGAATCCGAAGTGGCGAAGTGAATGTTGAGCTGGCCGGAGTTGGAAGAGACGTCGGTCGCAGCCATCGCAGCCTTCTCTTCGTCGGTTCCACTCACCTTCTTGTAAGCCACCGCGGCGTTAAGCAGCGAGGAGACCGTGGCGGCGGCAAAGAGGTCGCCGGTCGAAACCGTGAGATCGAAGACCACGCCATGCTGGAAGTTCATCGAATACCAGGATGACAGCAGGCGCTTGCGAACGGAGTCGTAATCGGTCATCGAGCCAGCCTGGCCGAGCAACTGCTTCATCATGGTCTGCGTGCCCTTTTGGTCAAGGATGCTCCACAGCGGCTCGGAATCGACGGAGCGCATGGAATCCATCATGGAGCCGTTGGTAAGCATGCTGGGCGCGACTCCATCGCGGGCGTCGAGGCTCTGCTTCACGGCTTCATTGCTTCCGAAGACCATCGTGGAAGGGTCGACGAAGCAGAGAACCATGCCGGTTTTGCCCATGGGAAAGATCTGGTTGGTGCGCACGAGCTTGGGCTTGACGCGCTGCTTGCGGAAGTTCGCCATGATGTCATCGACGGCGAACTGCCCCTGCGCGATGCCTACAGTCTCCACCTGATCGGTTGCGCCGGCGGGGCGGAAGACCGCGAAGGCCAGCGAGTCCACATCGTGATTTTCGTTGAGCCCGGACTTGGACAGCGCCTCATCGAACTGCTTGAGGTCGGGCGGCATGACCTTGTCGCGCAGCGCCATGGCGGTGTCGGAGTTCTGCATGGCGCGATAGTCAATCGCGACGAGCTGCTGGACGTCGCGCGGGATTGCGCTGCGGGCGTCGCCGGACAACTGCGCAGCCGTGGCCGGCAAAGCGACCGCCAAAAAGAATGCGGCGGCTGAGAGACGAACTGGATTCACGAACAAGGACTCCTCCGAAGGATGAACCGGCGACGGGGTTGAACGCGCCGGATACGAAGCGGAATGCGATCTGCAGGATCCCTCCCGGCTATCCCGCAACAAACAGGATCAAGGCTGCCAGCGGCCTGCGAGGTTCCTCCGACTCTTTCTATTTTACCGAACATCCGATTCTTCAGCGGGATCGAACCATACCAGCCGAATCAATCGGCTCCCGGCCAGTTGAGCGGAGCCGCAAGACGGCGCTCAAGGACCTTGGTGTCCAGATCGAACCCAACCAATTGACGCATCCACTCGCTTTCCCGCTCACAGGCTGCCTCTGGCAACAGTCCGACAATCTCGCTTTCGACCAGGGCGACCTTGTGGCGGGTGGCAAGCTGAGAGACGGTGCTATAGACCTTGGAGATCGGAGTGGCCTCGAAATCGGGAATGCTGAGGGCCAGTTGAATGCGGCCCTGGGCGAGGATCCCGAGCGCCTTGACGGCTTTCAGTCCACCCGTGGTGGCGCGAATTTCGCGGGCCATTGCGCGCACGACTGCCACGTCGCTGGAGTCAAAGTAGAGGTTGTAGGAGACCAGGGCCTTGCGAGCGCCGACGGCACAGGCGCCTGCGGTTGGATGCAGTCCGGGTCCGCCGAGGTCGGGACGCCGCGAAGCTTCTTTGCGGACGTTCTCGCGCAACTCCTCAAACTGGCCGCGCCGGATGTCTTCAAGATTGACCCGGTCCGGCCGGGCTGCGGCGGCCTCGTAGAAGTAGACCGGAATACCGAAGCGCTGCCAGATCTCCGCGCCGGCCTGGCGAGCCAGTAGGACGCACTGTTCGAGCCGGACGCCGGAGACGGGGACAAATGGGATCACGTCGGCAGAACCAATTCGCGGGTGCAGCCCTTCCTGGCGTGTGAGGTCGATGAGTTCGGCGGCCTTGCCTGCCCCGCGCACGGCCGATTCCACAACGGCAGCAGGAGGGCCCGCGATGGTGACGACGGAGCGGTTGTAGTCCGCATCCATGGACCAGTCGAGGAGTCGCACCCCATCGACGCACATCGCAGCGATGATGGCTTCGACACGCTTGCGATCCCGGCCTTCAGAGAAGTTTGGGACGCATTCTACGGTGGGGGTGCTCATGCTGATCTCTCAGGCTCTATCGTTTCTGGTTTCGTCTCAGCTGGCTATCGCCAGAAAGTGTACCCGGCCTGAATCTGGATGCTGGCGTTCACGCCGGGGTTGCGATCGCCGAGCGAGGCCGAAGAAATATGGACGCCGTTCACGCCGAGGTCAATGGAGCGCCCGGGCCGAAGAAAGTAATGAACGCCGCCCCCGCCCTGGGGAGTGAAGTTGAAGACCGAGGTTCCGCCGGGCGTGCCGTGGGGAACCAGCTGGTCCGGCGGAAACTTGTGGGTTGTGTAGACAAGCCCGCCCGCAGCCTGAAACCACGGCTGAATCCGCCGCGAATGGGTGAAGAAGTTCCATCGGAAGATCACCGGCGTGATGCTGACTCCGGTGAAGGTTCCGCCGCCGACTTGTGCCTGGAAGGGCTGACCCTGATAGGTGAAGGTCTGGATGTGAGGTGGCGGGGTGTAGGCCTGCCAGAAAGGAATGATGTTGCCGGCAAGTCCGAACTGGCCGCTGAAGATGCCGGCATGCAGGACCGGAGTGAGGGCTTTGCCTGCCTCCACGCCGGTGAAAAAGAACTTGTAGGTGTCGCGATTGCCGAGTCCGGTGCCCCAGTTCACAAACGGGCCAACCTCCCAACTGCGATGATTCCGGACCTGGGCGACGGGGTCGAGGGCGCCTGGAGCGGTGGTTTGAGCGCGCGCTGCCGCGCAGCAGGTGAGGAGGGCCATGGCGAGGAGAAGCAGCGAGTTTCGAATCAAGGACGTTCCCTTCTGCACGAGGAGCACATAGATTCCATAAAAAGGCCGCCACAAACGGGCGGCCCTTGCGAATGCCCGTTGCCGCCGGCCTCAGCCTGCGACCTGTTCCATCTGCTCGGCATCCATGTCGAAGTTGGAGTAAACGTTCTGGGTGTCGTCGAAATCTTCGAGCGCTTCGAGCAGCCGGACCATCTGGGCGGCGGCGGGGCCTTCCAGCTTGGTATACGTCGAGGCGATCATGGTGACTTCGCTCATGACGGTGGAAATGTTGGCAGACTTTACGGCATTGAGGACGGCTTCGAAGGCTATTGGATCGGTGATGATCTCCCAGGTATCGCCCTCGTCGTTGAGGTCTTCGCCTCCGTGCTCGAGCACGATGTCCATTAACTGCTCTTCTGTTGCGGCTGACTTCTCGACCGCGATGATGCCCTTCTTTGAGAACATGAAACGGACCGAGCCGGATTCGCCGAGATTGCCGCCGTTCTTTGAGAAGCAGTGGCGAATTTCGCTGACGGTGCGATTGCGGTTGTCGGTGGTGACCTCGACGATGACGGCGACGCCGCCGGGGCCGTAGCCCTCGAAGGTGATTTCCTCGTAGGTCGCGCCTTCGAGCTCGCCGGTTCCGCGCTGAATGGCGCGCTTGATGTTGTCGGCGGGCATATTCTCAGCCTTGGCTGCGAGCACCGCGGTACGGAGGCGGGGGTTGCCGTCCGGGTCCCCGCCGGCGCGCGCGGCGATGGTGATTTCCTTAATCAGCCGGGTAAAGATCTTGCCGCGCTTGGCATCGAGCGCGCCCTTCTTGTGCTTAATGGTGGCCCATTTCGAATGGCCGGACATGAGAACCTCTATGGTGGAAATACTGGCGCTTAACACGCGCCGAACCTCCTGAGTATATCACCGGCACGGAGGGCTCTGAAACGGTTGCGAAGGGGCCTGCGGCGACCATAACGGCCCGCCTCGGCCGGCTCGGACTCAGAGTGGTATCGAGCCGCGTCAGAGGCTTCCCAATTCCTTCCACTGCCATCTAAAGTGAAAGTAGCTGTTGCCATTCCCCACCCGATCCGGATTCTGCCAATCTGCCGAGGAGCGCGTTTGAAGACCACCCTTTCTGTTCTGCTGCTGATGGGTCTAACCATTGGAATCGCAAGCGCCCAGGGCAATTACGAGATTCAGGTGTACGCCTCTGACACCGAACCGCCCGGCAGCCTGATGACCGAGTTGCACTCGAACTTTACCGCCGAGGGGCAGCGCTTCTTTGTGAATGGAGCGGCGCCGACCAACCACGCCGAGCACGAGACGCTGGAGCTTACGCAAGGCCTGACGAATTGGTCCGAGGTGGGCTTCTACGTCTTCACCAGCGAGCAAAGCGGAACCGGTGCGCAATGGGTCGGCGACCATATCCGCCCGCGCGTACGCGTGCCGGACAGTTGGCACTGGCCGGTGGGCGCGAGTCTTTCACTGGAGGTGGGCTATCAGCGCGCTTACTTCTCTCCTGACACGTGGACAATGGAGATTCGACCGATTCTGGACAAGCAGGCGGGGCGCTGGTACTACGCCGTGAACCCGGCGCTGGACCGCACGTTTCATGGACCCGACGTGAAGCTGGGTCTCGACTTTGCCCCGGCGGCAAAGATCAGCTACAGCTTCACCAAGGTGATTGCCGGCGGGCTGGAGTACTACGCCGATTACGGCAGCCTGACGAACCTTGCGAGCCTGCACGATCAGCAGCAGCAGCTCTTCCCTGCCGTGGATCTGAATGTGTCGCCGAAGTGGGAGATCAACTTCGGCGTCGGCGTGGGCGCAACCGCATCCACGGATCACTGGATCGTGAAGGG
>VFSW01010698.1_pt1 | contig 12986 bp, 7 predicted proteins | sample 5358111 | NCBI WGS metagenome assembly VFSW01 (sample SAMN11554181, study PRJNA540505) | mine drainage metagenome | isolation source: sediment from site ElyBrook_90M | place: USA: Ely Copper Mine, Vershire, VT | collected 2017 | reverse complement strand
ATGAAAATCACCAGTGGAGACACCGCAATCAGTCGAATTTCAACGAGTTCCTAGTTCCCGTCCGTTAAGGCGTACCGATCCTCCAGGCGCCGTCCAGCCGGGTATTCTCACATGGATCGTGCGCCGTTGAGGCGCACTTATTTTGACAATCAGCGTGGTTGCCTGCTCCGCAGGGAAGGTCGTTTCCTGCTTCAGGCCGAATCCCTTCTCCTTCCATTCCAATTCCGAAGGGATAAACTGATTGACCCACACACTGTCGGAGCCGTGAAAATAGATGGTGTCGTTAAATTTTGCGAACTCTTCGGCACCGGTTCCCGTGCAGCACCAAAATGAATTCTCCGGCGAGTTGTAGAGTCGCCAGTAACCGGCGGCGAGTGGGAAGAAATACTGCTTCAGGCCATCGCCGTTTTGCGTTCCCAGGCGGCAGTTCCACAATGCTCGCTCGTACGCATCCATATAGCCTGCATTTCTTGTCCAGGTAAACAGGTGGCGTTCCAGTTTCATGAGGTTATAGGCGACACAACACTCGGCGTTGTGGTACTGCAGTGTACCTTTCAGATCGCCGGGCTGAGTGGTCCAGTGCTCGTTTACGCTGCAGTTGCCAATGGCGTAATTGCGCTCAGTCAGGACTTCGTTCAGGAAGTACCCGGATATGTCGCGGTAGTGAGCCTCGCCGGTTAACTCGTACATGCGGGCCGCACCGATTACTTTTGGCACATGGGTGTTGGCATGGAGTCCGGTTAGTTCGTCGCGATGCGACGCGAGCGGATCCAGAAACATGGGTTGTTCGAATAAGCGTGCCAGAGAGAGGTACTGGTCGCGTTTGGTTAACCCTGCAAGGTTGGCGAGCGCTTCGTTCATTCCGCCATATTCGGTTCGCAACATAAACATCCGGCGCTCGTCGCTGATGTTTTCGAAATAGGTGTGCACCCAGCGAGCCATCCCCTCGGCAATTTCCAGTGCCTGCTCGTTGCCTGTGTGCACATACATGTCCAGCATGCCGGCCATGATCTTGTGATATGTGTAAAAGGGCGCCCAGTATTGGCCGCCTGCTGCAAGCCGTTCGAACCCCGCCTCCGGAAAGGCGCTGAGGTATCCATTGCTGTTCGCCTTCTGGCATCTTGCCAGCTCGGCGACCATCAGGTCACCGTTCTTTCGCAGCGTGTCATTACCCGAGCTGACGTATGCCAGTGCAACCGCAGAGAGGTAGTGGCCGCCGTTGAAGTGCCCCCGCAGTTCGCAATCCGCCTTCTCCCATCCGCCATACGACGTCGCGTTCGAAGTCAAACCCGCCGTCAGCCGGAAGCTGTGCAACAGGCGATCGGTGCCTAAAGCAGCCAGGTATCTCTGATTCATCTCGGCTTGCTGCATCAGGGGCCCGGGCAGGAGCCGCACTTCCGACATGGAAAAAGGAACGAGCTTTGAGTCCTTGCCTGCTACGAAATCGTCAGACATGGCTGGGCTGCCGCCCAGCGATGCAAGAGCGCTCCCACCTGTCATAACCGATCCCGCAGCCACCGTTATTAACGCCAGGGCTTGCCGGCGATTGATCCTGTTTGTGTGATCCATGTGTCCTTCCTGCTGCACAACAAATACATTAATTGATCGGACGATTGTAATTGCGCCAGGGTCCGGAAGTGCGGAACTATTCTGGCAGACCAATGCCACCATCGAAACGGAGACGGCCCGGTGCCCCCTGGGGCCCCGTATTGGACTATTCGCCGCCGATGCTGACGGTGTACTCGTCATCGGCGACGATCGGTTCTCCTCGTGCAGTCACCATGCTCAGCTCACGGTTGCCCAGATCGAAATAAACCTGCCGGCTCTTGCCCTGGATCGAGATGGATCTGCTGAACTCCGCACAGTGCGATGCGGGGAGCACCCGAGACCGGCGGAAACTCGGGTAGAGATGCACAGCCTCGTCTCCGGCTACTCTGTCCGTATTCGTCACCGTGACCCCGGTCGGAACCGGATAGTTGGCGCGGATTTCCCCGGTCTGACTCGCTCCAATTCGAGCAGCACAATATCGTTGCTGCTCATTGGTATCGCAAATGAGAGGGTGCTGTCTCCAAGGCTGGCTACGAACTTGTCCACAATGGGCAGATCTCGTGTGATCTGCCTCAGCCGCGCTAGCTGAGAGGGGGCAAGGTCCTTGGGTGCGCCCATCTCCAGCCAGGCTGAATAGGCGTCGTTGCTGTGAAAGCCCGTGCGAAATACCGTGAGATGGTACTGAGTACGGCTCGCGAGATGATTGACGTCCAATCGCACCGTTCGAGCCGGTTGTGCGGGGATCACTTTGGTATAGAAAGGTCGATTGCTCGTGTCCTGAATTGGCTGCTGAAAATCCCACACAACCGCCCTCAAATCGCCAGCTTTTGTGGCCAGCATCGACTCCGCATCGGAGGAAGACACTCTCTGTCCCTGCAGAGCGTGCAGATATCTATATGCGAAGAAGGCAGGCTTCCGGATACCGTCGCGTGTTAGGAGACCGAAGCCGCCGTAGAAAGCTGCCGGGGGCGGACCCGGTTCTTCAAACAGATCCGAATAGGTCCAGTAACTCATACCCTGTACGAGCCCGTCACAGGCTCTCAGCTTACTGAGGATATAGGCGGCGCTGATGTACGAGTCGTGCACTGGATCTGCTGGCGAATAGCTGGTGCTCCACTCGGTGAAGTAAAGCGGCAAATGTGAAAATGGTGAAGCAGCGATTTGTTCGCGCACGTGCCGCACGTCATTCACAATTGCGTTCAGCGATGATGAAAGCTTTACATCACTCTTGCCATTTTCGTCCAGAAAACCTCCATCGACTCCGTAGGAATGCGTCGTCACAAAATCGATAGGCGCACCACTCTGCTTCACATGCACGAGGAACTCCGGCACCCATGCGGCGCCTGCCGTTGCCGGACCCCCGACCCGCAGACCCGGATCGATCGACGTCACCGTCCTGGCCGTAAGATCGTAGAGCTCAAAGTAAGCCTTCTGGTCTCCGCCTTCCCAGAACCCGGAAAGGTTCGGCTCGTTCCATACCTCGAAATACCACCTGCGCACCTCGTCTTTTCCATACCGCCCCTCGATGTGGCGAACGAAGGCGGCGACCAGATCACGCCAGCCAGCTGAATCGGGATGAGATGTGTTGCCCTTCCAGTAGAAAATGCTGTTATCGGAAGTCGCCAGCACCTTTGGAGTAAGCCCAAGCTCGACGAATGGTCGGATATGAAGATCCAACAGTTCGTCGTAGAGCCGATCGATCTTCGTCCAGTCATAAACCGTTTTCCTATCTTCAATTCGAACGGTTCCCAGGACGTCGTGGAAAATCGCGTGGAACCGCAGATAGCGAAAACCGAGTTCGTCGGTCGCAACGCGAAGCTGCGCCTGGCTGTCCTCGCGAATCAGAGTTCCTGGATAATCCGATCCAACGGACAAATCAAAAAAGCGGTCGATGGGACCGTTCGTGTTGTCGAGATTGACGACGATTTGACGATATTGGCCCCCCAGCTTTTGTGCGGAACTGGCGAAGCCGAAAGGAAAAATCGAAATGCAAAGCGCCGTGGCGAGGAGCCATCGGCGGGCACCGTCAGGCATGGGACAACTCCTGTCAACGATCTTTTCCGGACAACAGGTTCGTACGTTCACACTCTACTTGTTACCGGCACCGTAGTCGAAGAGCAACTGTTCGTGAGGAGCAGTGGCATTTACCGCCTATGGAGCGTTTCCACATATCTTCGCCCGTCTGGCAGATCACGGCGGCCCTGGGCCGGGGCCCAAAGCGGACGCTTCTCCGCACGGCGATTCCACCGGCGGGGAGGGTGCGGCGCTCATAATAGGCTCAAGTCTCCAGCCGCATCAAAACCTTGCGGCGCTTATGCGACTCGATCGCGGATTTCCGCTGCTGTGACGATTCAGGGCTTAAATTCGCCGTCCTCCTTGATCCGCAGGGTAGCCTGGACCGGCAGACGGTTGCTGGATCCACCCGCCAGAATGCGCACGTCTTCCTTTTCGACACGCCACACTTGCTCTGCCTCGTCCCAATAGGCCAGATCTCGCGGATTCAGTTGAAAGACGACATCTTTCTCCGTTCCGGGCTCGATATGAACTCGCTCAAAGTTCCTAAGCTCAAGTTGCGGACGCTCGACGGCCGATCCGAGATGATGTACATACAACTGCACGACTTCGTCGCCGGAACGTGGACCTGAATTCCTGACTTTAACCCGAATATTAATGGAACCGTCTGGGTTGACAGCGGATGCGCTGAGCGTTAAGCCTTTGTATTCGAATCTCGTATAGCTGAGTCCATAGCCGAAAGCATAAAGAGGTGTTTCCTTCATATACATGTAAGTTCGACCGTGGCGAATGTCGTAGTCCATTATGGGCGGCAGTTGCGCATCTCCAGTCGGCCAGGTCTGATTCAGACGGCCGGCGGGAGAATACTTGCCAAAAAGTACATCGGCGAGGCCGTGGCCTTCTTCCTGGCTGCCGTGAGTCATGTGCAGAATGGCCGGAAGGTTCTTCTGGCTCCAGACAATTGCATAGGGAAAGCTGGAACGGAGCACTTCGATCGTGCGCGGATTTGCGGCGAAAATCTGCTTTACCAGGTCTTCCTGTTCGAGAACAATCGTCCTGCGGTCTACGTCTTCTTTGCCATCCGAAGCCACCGGACAGTGGTCCCAGCCGGCGTTGCAGGTAGGATGATTTCCAACGACAACGATGGCCACATCTGCTTTCCGCGCCAGAGACTGCGCCTCAGCCAGATTCGACCCGTCGCTATAGAAAACCTGGACACCCCTGGCCGCTTCTTCGATACCCTGCAGGATGCTAACGCTATAGGGGGGCGTGCCGCTGTACCAGTCGAGCAGCACCTCCTGCGACCACGGCCCGATGACAGCAATGGTCTTCAATTTTGTGCGGTCGAGCGGAAGGGTATGGTTGTCGTTCTTCAGCAGAACAATCGATTCGTCGGTTGCCTGACGTACAAGCTCGTGGCTGGTTTCGCGATCCCACGGGGGTGGATAACCGTTCAAATCGCGGCCGACGTTAGCGTAAGGATCGAGGCCGAGAGGGTCCAGTTCACCCAGACGCAAGTGCAGACGCAGCAGATTTTTCAACGAGGCGTCCATGTCGGCTTCGCTGAGCAATCCGTCGTCCAGCGCCCGGGTCAGATCAGGCTTGTATTCGTCGAGAAACCGATTGATACCCGCCTTAACTGCCGCCGCAGCGCCGTGTTCTTTATCCGCGAAGCTTCTGTGGGCGGTGATCAACAGACCCAGTGCACCTCCATCGGTGCAAATAATTCCGTCATTGCCCCATTGTCGGATCATGACATCCTTCAGCACGGGGTGGATCATCATCGGGATTCCATTCCACGAGTTGTAGGCCGCCATCGCGGCGCGAGAACCGCCGAGCTCGAAACCCATGCGAAACGGGACCGAATAGTATTCGCGAAACAGACGGTCATCAAAATCAGAGGAGGAATACGTACGTCCGTTCTCGTTTTCGTTGGCAAGAAAATGCTTCATCAGCGAAGCCGCCTGCCAGTGAGTGGGATCCGGTCCCTGCAGTCCGTGAATGAATGCGATCGCCATCGTTCCCACAAGATAAGGATCTTCGCCCATCGACTCTTCTGTACGTCCCCAACGCGGATCGCGGCTCAGATCGACGTTGGGAGCGCGTAACACAATGCCCCCGGAATCCAAAATTGAATTCTGATAGTAGTAACGAGCCTCTTCTCCCTCCAGAGCGCCTATCCTTTTCATCAGAGCTGGATCCCAGGTCTCGCCCAGTCCTTTCGACTGTGGAAAGATCGTCGTGGGCAAAGGTTGTCGGCCGCGCGGGCCCCATTGAGCCGGACCGCCCAACGCGAGTCCGTGCAGGCCTTCCGCCTCATCGGAAAGCACCAGATGAAGGCGCGGGATTCTCGGATGGCCATCCATCAGCTCGACTTTCTCTTCCAGCGTCAGACGGCCCAGGAGATCGGAAATCCGCGCATCGTCACTGAGCTTTGCATTACGGAACGGATAGTCGGACTGCGCCCCGACCGCAAATACGATTGGGGCGATGGAAAAAAGAATAATGAGATAGATGGCCCTTCTGAGTACTCTTCCTCGACACATAAAACCACACTTCCTGGCAAGCTGCCGGCACCGCCACATCTATGATTCCCAGCTTGCCGGCTTCCGCCTTTATTGGATCAGATCTGCTTCGCGCGGACCGAGAACCACTTCGCCGTCATACCTGCGATGCGTGATCACGCCCTCTCTGGTACCGGTGACAGAGATCCGCTTTTCGTCTTCTGTTGAGTTGACGTAGAGGGTCCGGCCGTCGACAATCCGGGCGTATACTCCATCCGGAGTCCGGGGACCTCTCTGAACTCCTGCAATTAAGTACAGATAGTCGAGAACCGGTCTCATCGCCGAAGCGTCGGATACTGTCGCCAGATAGAGAGCGTTGCCCTTACCGAACTTATTAATGGTAAGCGCTGGCACGTGCGCCTCTTTGCCGATGAATTGCGCGATCACCTGCGCAGTAGATGGTTCGAGCACCTCGTAGCGGTGCGCTTTCGTGGCGATCGCCTTTCCCTCTAATTCGAAACCTAGCGAGTCCGAATCATAGAAGGCGTTCGTCTTCAAACCGAAGACGTCGCTCAGCCGTCCAGGCAGAGACGTGTCGAACCACTGCCCATGCTCGTCCACTTTGGCCGACAAGGCCGTCATCAGGACGGTACCGCCACCGCTCACGTAGCTCCGAATAGCCTGCGCGCTCGCAACGTCCATTAGATAATCGGCCGGAATTACTACCAGTTTGTACGACGAAAGACTGGCGTGACCGATATTGATAATAGCCGTGTCGATGTTGGCGCGGAAGAGCGGATCCAGTGCACCCCTCACCTGGTCCTTATAAGAAGGCTTAAAGTATTGCAATGTGGTGTTCGATGGTCCGTTGGGGTGGGAGTCGACAAAAGAATCGAAGGAATAGGCAATCGCGACTTCCGGGTGCGGGTAACGTGGAAAGCCGTATCGGGTGAGTTCCTTGAATTCGCTCGCAATCCGTGCAAATTCTCCAACCTTCCAGGAAGGTGTTCCGTCATGGTCAAGCAGCCCAAAGAGAGCCTGCTCTTCTCCTCCCAGGTGGCTGTTGAATGTCCATGCGAGGATTCCCTGCACCCCCATGATAAGCCCCATGTAAGCGTACATACGGCTCTTACCCGGTGAGCCGTAATATCCGCCTCCCCCCGCAGTGAATTCGTTAAACCACAAAGGCGTGCTCAACTCCCCTTTACTCAGTAAGGCGCCAAGAGCTCCGTCGATCGGATCGTTCGGGTAGAATCCTTCTGCACCGTAGGACACATAGGACTTGTAAGTACTCAGGTAATCGAAGCCTCGCCGTGGCGAATAGTCCCAGAGATTGGAGATCGCCGGGATGTTCGGCATATTACGCCGGCGCACTGCATCGAGTTCCCTGAGCCGGGCAACTGAAACATCGGACCAGTAGCGATGCAGATCGAGAAAGCGCTCTGAAGGCCCGGGGCCGTCGGCGAGCGGAAGATCCACATCGTCGAAGCTGCTCAATCTGCGCGACCATCTCTGTGTAGCCCAGTCTTTATTGAGCTCATCGATTGTTTTGTACTTGTTCCTGAGCCATTCTATGAACCGCTGCCGGTCCGCTTCCGAATAGGACATGTATCCGTTTCCAATTTCATTGTCGTAGCCAATCGCAATCAAAGCCGGATGATCAGCATATCGTCTGGTCATAGCATCCGCGAGGATCGAAGCTTCGCGAATATAATCCGGGTCGCTGATGTCGTCCATGTACCGTTCCGCCGGGGGGCGCCGCTCTCCGTACTGGTTTACGATGTCAACACCCGGATACTTGCGATGCAGCCAGATAGGTGCTGGAGATCCTGGAATATCCAGAATTACCCGAATACCGTTAGCCTGCATCTTATCCATGATCCTGTCGAACCATTCAAAGGTAAACTTCCCCTGGGCCGGTTCGAAGGAATCCCATGAAAGATCGCCCATGCGCACAACGTTGAACCCCGCATGCTTCATGATCGCTATATCACGGCTAATCTCTTCAGGTGTGCGGTCGATGGGTTGGTAGCAGGTGCCGACGAAGAGTTGGCCGGGGCCCGGCCATCCGGGATGATCGGCTGCGACGTCCTGAGCAGCAGACGCCATTGTCCAGTTGCCAAACATGACGAGAGACGTTACCAGGAGTCGTACGATCCAATAACCACGCTTCTGGACACCTAAGCACTGAACGTTCTTTTTCAAAACTCCTCCGCGATCATCGGCCTGGCTATCGGCGTCGGTCGTCGCCAAGCCACAGACCGGATAGATTGTTTCATTCTGACCTTCGAGATCAAAGCTTTCAATTCGTCGCTTCCGCAGCTTCCGTCGCGGTGCGGAGAGAACGCATATTTTCGGCCTGCGCGGCTTGTGGCTTCAACGGGTCTGAATTTCCGTTTGCTGAAACGGCAGGAGGTCGAGGCTAGCCTGATGATTTGCCTTTTCCATGGAGCAGGAATGCGGCCGCAGAATTGCAGCGGTTTTCGACCACCGCCAACGGGCATTCGCTCCCATCACTGCTTTCTGAAAGCCTCCCGATATGACACGTAAATGCCGGGCCTTTTGCAAGGCCCGGCATTTCCCATCAGAAGCTCAGCCTGGCTGACAACTGAACATACCGTGGGGTGTTGGTGGGGCCGCTGGGTCCTTTGCCGATCGTGCCCCAGTCTATGCTGGTCGGATCGTTGTTGTACCCTTCGTCCCAATCCGGATGATTCAATGCGTTGAGGAGGTCAGCGCGAATCTGGAGATTCATCTGATCCCCGAGGTGGATTTTTGAGCCCTCCGCAATGGCGAAATTCTTCGACACAGCCATATCAAATCGGTACGCGCCAGGCTGACGAACACCGAAGTCTTCGTTGGCCCGGCCGACCGAGTACCCATTCGGCGCGCGCACAAACTCGATGCTCGAGCAGCCAGCCGCAGTTGCCGCTGGGCTGGGAATGATTGCGCCGGTGTTTGTGTCCTTGTAGCCGACGCATGGCGTTACGCCCCGAATTCTGCTGTCCTTATGCTGACCGTCAGGAGCAAGGAGATTGTGCTGGACACCCATCGATTTGGTAATCGGGCTACCATCAGCCATTTCCCAGTTGCCGGCGTGGTCATAGGGTTGCCCGGATCCGCCGGAATCGCTCGGTCTCCAGGCGAAACCGCTGTAGTACGTGTAGAGCGGGCTGATTTCCCAGCCGTTGACGATCTGGTCAACGAGCCCGTTTGCGTTCGAAAGCAGCAAACGATTCCGGCCAAACGGCAGGATGCCGACTCCGGAAACCGTCACCGAATGATTGATGTCGGCGTAGGTGCTCACCTCGCGCGCAAATACATGGTTCAGCTGATCTACCCAGCCGGTCGGAGGGTTATTGCTCGGAGTCCAGCCAACCCCGGGCACCCATCCGCCCAGTGTCAACGCCCGGGCATGCGTATAGGTTGCGTGTATTGACAAGGTCGAGGACAGCTGATGCGAACCAACTGCCTGGAAGGAGTTGTACCAGCTCTTGCCATCATTGGTAGCGCCGTTTTCTGTGATGTCCCCAAACTCCGGATACGGCCTGGTGAAATTGGATTTGGAAAGGGTTGAGGAGTTGTAGTAGCTCGAGCCTCCGAAAGCCGTGATGCCCAGGAATGGATTCGCGATCTGGCCGGCAGGGCCGTCGCAGAGCTGGCGGTCGCCGCCGCGCTCCACGTCGCACTGTGCGTTCCACTGCGGTGAGATCTCGTTGATGTTAATGTTTTCCGGATTGTTGGGAATCCGGTTGCCGACGTAACTAAGGGAGATCACATCGTGTCTGGTAGGAGCTACCTCATAGGTGACGCTCCAGCGCGGTTGGGATCGTTGACGATGCCAGAGCGGGCGTCGGTGGAAACGCGGTACTGATCGACGATCCATTCCAGAGCGCTGCGATTGCCGAGGCGATATTCGTAAACCTCAGGCGGAATTCCACAGAGGGTGAGGAAGTTGTTGTAGCGGAGCCTGGTTTTGTCCTTTGAGAGGGCCATTTTCTCGACTTTCCAGTCGAGTTGGCCGACTTCGGTTCGTTCCAGCGAATACTCGGGCTGTTTTTCGTAGCCGATGTGCAGGTCCATCAGCTTTTTGCCGATTTTGGCGTAGGCGTCAAAGTCGGGAGCGAAGGGAATGCGGGGCAACTCGCGCTTCAGGTTAGCGGCGTAACGGGTGCGGTATTCGGGATGATGGAGAAGGGCGTAGGTGTAGTAGAAGATGTCCCATTTGGAGATGGAGGAGTCACCGTAGTGGGTTCGGAACTCGGTGAGCGCCCAGTCGGTGATGTTTTCACGGCGTTGGGAGCCGTCCTCGGCGTAGGTGTAAAAGGGGAAGCACTGCGCCGCGTCAATTGACATGAGGTTCAGGTTTGGAGTCACGTTTGTGGCGAATGCCCAGGGGTCGGTTCTTGCCCCTTTTGGCGGGACACATATGACCTCGTTCTCGGAATCAGCCTCTGGAAACATGTGGGGCGTCTGATATCGTTCCTCGTTCCAGAAGTCGTCGAAATAGTGAAACTGTTTGAAGAATGGGCGATATAGTCCGACACGAAGGAATTCTTCGTGGAAGCTGGACGTACCGAGCGCGCCGAGCGAGGCCTTTACCTGCCGCGTCCATTTGATTGTGATGTCCTTCGTGTCAATGACTTCATCCGGTTTTGGACGTGGGGGTTTCAGTCCCTTGAAGTTCCGGAGGGCAGTTTGATAGGTAGATATCTCTCTTCGGACGGTGTTTGTTAGTACTTGGCTGCTTGAGTTGTAGGCATATGCATCCCTGTTGGAGGTCACTCCCAGGCCGAAGAGTCTAAATAGTTGGCCGACCTCGACGCTGTGGCTGGGGTGCTTTGTTCCCAGGGGAATGTAGCCCTCGAAGCCAGCGTCCTCTTTTCCGCTCAGCCAAGTATTTTTCGCGTCCGGCTTCAGCGCGCGCCATTCTATTTGTTGGAACTGCTGCCATTGGTTGAGTTGTTCGTACTTATGTTCCTTTCTCCAGTCGGCTCCCACTTCGGCGTAGTGGAGTTCCCCATTCCTGGCGCCTTCGTGATCCGGCTTTCGGATAAGGAGCGTGATGGCGACACCTACCTGAATTCCGAAGACATTGTGCGTGGTGCCGGAGAGCTTGGGGTTCTTGCGGACATTTCCGCCGAGATCGAGGACGTAGATTTGGTCGAAGTCCTGGAGAAGGTGCTTCCTCATGCCGTCGAAAGCGATCTGATCGGCAAAGCTGTCATTGCTGACATAGGCCACCACGCCGCCTCCGGAACGAATCCGATCCGTAGCCCAGCGAAACCCTTTCACATACGGGTCGCTCAGCTTGTTGCGCAGGGTTGCTTTTGACGCGCGCGCATAGGTTTCGCGGACTCGCGCGTCCATGTGCTTGTACTTGCGATTCTTGTTCTGGTCGTTCTCGTTCACCTGGCCCATGTTGTAGGGCGGGTTGCCAATGACGACAAAGATGGGCGCGCGTTTCTGGCGACGGATGCGTTCGGTGTTGCCCTCGGTCATGAATTCAAAGTCGGCCTGGCGTGGTTCCGCGAGCTCGAACGTGTCAACGAGACAGATGCCTTCGAAGGGCTCGTAATGGCCGGCCATCTCGGCAAAGGTGTGTTCAATGTTCATGCTGGCGATGTAGTAGGGGAGCAGCATGACTTCGTTGCAGTGGAGCTCGTCGCGGTATTTCTTTTCGATCTTTGTTTTTTTGATCTCCTGCATGATACGGGTGATGAAGGTGCCGGTGCCGACGAAGGGATCGAGGATGTGGACGCCTTCGTCGGAGAGGCTGCGGCCGAATTCCTGCTTCAATAGTTCTTCGACGCTGCGAACCATGAAATCGACGATGGGCTGGGGTGTGTAGACGATGCCGTGGGCGTCGGCTTGTTTCTCATCGACACGCTGAAAGAACTTTTCGTAGACGACGTTGAGGAAGGATTGTTTCTCGGTGTAGCCGGTGGCTTGTGAGGCAGCTTCTTCAATGGCTTTGTAGAAGCGGTCGAGGGGCCGGAGGAACTGATCGCGGCTAAAGTGCTTCTTGGTGAGCGAGTCGATCACCTTTTCGATTTCGGCAGCGATGACATTGCGCCGGGTGAATTCGGGATTATCGAAGATGCGGCGGAAGATGCGCTCGGTGAGCAAATGCTGCACAAGCATCTTCTCGACAGCTTCGTCCGTGAGTTCAGGGTTGATGGAGTCGCGGCAAAGGTCGGCGAATGCGGCAAAGCGCTCGATGAAGGCTTTGTTGGTCTTGCGTTCAGCCTCAATGAGTTTCAGAGCACCCGAAGCGATTTCAGGAATACGGTCGGCAAATTCGCGAACGGCATCTTCCCACTCGCGGATGTGGGGCTCGCGGTATTCGAAGAGGAGACGCAAAACATCCACGAGCTTTTCCGGGCTCGTGATTTCCTCGTCAAACGCGATGCGGCCGTCCTGATAGAGGATGGCGTGTGCCGGAGTCTGAAAGAGGATGTTGGTGCGGGGATATCCGACCTGGAACTTTTTGCGGATTTCTGTTTCGAGGTCGTCTTTGCTGTCCTTGGCTTCCCAGTAGCCGCGAGGGAGATTGAACTCGTCGATCAGCGCGGCATCGACGCGGACCGGGTGCTGGCCTTTGCGGGCGATCTGATATTCGGGCACGACGGTCCAGTTGAACTGGTGCGCGCACTTCTCCAGCAGGCGTTCGAAAGCGCCGCGGATGTTGCCTTCGTTGTCGAAATTACCGCGCCCGAATCGTTCGAGGGCTTCGTAATAAGCTTTGACCGGTGCGTGCGATGGCTTCAGACTGAGCGACGTCATGGGGTTAACCAGGAGGATATAGGAAGTAAGGCCCGAGCCATGGTGTGCGAATCCACGTCATCAACTTTCAATGCGAAACGGGCCTGCGGCACGGTCGAAAATACCAGCTATGCCGGTTGAGCTGCAGGGGTAAGT
>VFSW01010697.1_pt1 | contig 12986 bp, 9 predicted proteins | sample 5358111 | NCBI WGS metagenome assembly VFSW01 (sample SAMN11554181, study PRJNA540505) | mine drainage metagenome | isolation source: sediment from site ElyBrook_90M | place: USA: Ely Copper Mine, Vershire, VT | collected 2017 | reverse complement strand
GCCCCATCCTCCAAAATAGAGGCCGAGTTCGGCGCCGGGGTACCATCCTAAACCCATGCCAATGCCAGGGTAGGCGAGGAGCGGGTAATCGCCCCAATCCGGTGGTCCCCAGATATACCCGGGATTGTAATTCGGCACGTACCAGACATCCGGGTTGGCGGGCTCGATGTTGATGGCCGTCTGCCCGCCCTGGTCCTGCGTCGTGACCGTCTCCTGGGGTGTCGAATGGAGCGTTCCTTTCAACTGGGCGGTGGCCCGCATGTGCTGCACCGCCTGCATCACGTCCGCTTGCTGCGCGAGAAAAGCGTTGCCCAGTTGCGTGGTCCAGGCCATATTCTGGGTCAGGTCTGCAAGCACATCGGGGAAAGCGGTCAGCCCCTGTACGCTGGGATCCCACTGCTGCTTTTTCGCCTCGTCCATGATCTTCGAGGGCTTCCAGCGCGGATGGTCCCGTAACCATTGTTCGGCTTCGGCGACCTCCATCGGATATGTGGAAGCGGCCAGCACTTCGGCCAACAGCGGATCGGGATATAGGGCGATGGGCGCCACCAGGTCGTCAAGCTGCTGTGGCGACGCCTGAGCCTCCGGCTGCTCGCCAGCGGGAGGTGCGTTCTGCGGAAGACCAGGCGCGGCCACCGGCAGAAGGAGGAAAGCGGCGAAGAGTGCCGCGCCGCAATGCCCAACTCCGCCCAGCATCCCACTCTTCATCGGCGTCTCCTTCATGTTGAATTCGCCTCTTGCGGGCAAAGGTCAACCTACCTGAATGGTAACTTCTATCCGCTGCGGACAGAACTGGGCAAATGTCCAGTGCGCATGGCGGTACATTGGGAGTTCGGGAGGCGCACCGGACTTCCCGGACCGGTGCGCCTCTATTCGCCGGCGCCGTAGCCGGCAGCTTTCGCGATCCCCTCTTCGCGCATCGCGGCGATGCGGTTCTGCAGCGTGCGCAGGCTGATCCTCAACATCGCGGCGGCGCGTTTGCGGTTGCCGCCGACGTGCTCCAGGGTCAGGCGAATGTAAGCGTCCTCGAGTTTCTCGAGGGGCTGGCCGGGCTGAAGGATGATCGATCCGTCATTTCCGTCATGGCCGTTGGATGGACTGGCATACGGACCGGGGCGCAGACCGAGCGCAAAGGAAGAGAAGTGCATCGGCCGGATCAAACCCTCGCCCGCCGTGATAGTGGCCCGCTCCAGGACATTGCGCAGTTCCCGGACATTGCCGGGCCAGTCGTAGCGATGAAACATGTCCAGCGCTTCATCGGCGACCCCCGTAACGCGCGTGCCGTATTTCCTGTTCAGATTCCGCAGCATGACTTCAGCGATGGGATGGATATCTTCTTTGCGTTCGCGCAGCGGCGGAAGCACGATCTGGAAGACGCTCAAGCGATAGTAGAGCTCCTGGCGCAAATGCGTTCCGAGCTCCTGACTGGTGGCGGCCAACACCCGGGCGTCCACCGGGATTTCGTGTTTTCCGCCAAGCCGGCGCACGCGCAGGTCTTCGAGGACGCGCAGCAGCTTGGGTTGCGTGGAGGGCGGCATCTCCCCGATCTCGTCGAGAAACAGGGTGCCCCCGTGGGCCTGCTCAAAGCAGCCGGCCGACCGCTCCATGGCGCCGGTAAACGCGCCTCTCTCGTGGCCGAATAACTCGCTTTCAATCAGAGTCTCCGGCAGCGCGGCAGCGTTGATGGCGACGAAGGGCCCATCGCAGCGGGGGCTGCACCTATGGATTTCCCGGGCAACCAGTTCCTTCCCGGCGCCACTCTGTCCGCAGATCAAGACCGGCGCCGCAGTGGGAGCCGCCTGCCGGATGAGCGAGAAGACCTGCTGCATCGCCGGGGACGTTCCCACCAGGTCACCAAACACGCCGCGATGGCTCAGGTCGCGCTGGAGTTCGTCGGTCTTCTGCAAACTCCTTCTGTAATCCACCGCGCGTTCCAGCAGGATCCTGAAGGCGCGCGGCTCCACCGGCTTTTCCAGGTACCAGAAGGCCTTGAGGTCATGCACAACGGACAGCGCTTTTTCCATGCTCCCAAAGCCGGTGAGGGCGATGGCGGGAGTGGGGTCGCCGCGTTCCTTCAGGCGCTGGAGCAGTTCAAAGCCGTCCATGCGCGGCATGACCAAGTCCGCAACGATGACCTCCGCGTTGAAGGCGGTCAGCCTCTCGAGGGCTTCCTGCCCATCGGCTGCGACCTGGGTGTCAAAGGCGCCACCGGCAAGCATGGCGGTCAAGGCGGCACGCTGGCGCTGATCATCGTCGACGATGAGGATGCGGCCCGCAACCATGGGGGGGCGCGCGGCGGCAGACGCCACGCCGGCAACCTCCGTCACGTCGTGTGGTTGGGCGAGCATATCACAGCCTCCGAGGTTCAGCACCATTGGCCCAAGCGCTCCGGCGATGGGACAATCCCCTCCGGGTGGCCGCTAGTGACACTCCCGGCGGGATGCCCAAGATCGACTATAGCCGTCCATGGCAGGCGGCGGAACTGGACAAATGACTAGTACTAGTGGTAGTCCGGGTGTCCCGGGCGGAGTCCGGTCAGGATCCGCTAATGCCGTGGTCCAGAGCGTATTTGGTCAATTCGGCGGTGCTGCGAATGGCCAGCCTTCGCATTACGTTGGCCTTGTGGAACGCCACGGTTTTCCTGGAGATGCCGAGGATCGCGGCTATCTTTTTGTCGGGATGTCCCTCGGCCACCAGTTGCACCACTTCCCGCTGGCGGCCGGTGAGTTCGCCGGAGGCCTCGCCGGAGCCAAGCGGCCAACCCGGGAATGCGCCCGGGATGTCCTTCCTGATGAGCGGCGTGATATAGGTGCGCCCCTTCAGCACCTCGTGGATGGCGTTGAGCAACTCCATGGAGGCGCACCGCTTCAGGACATAGCCGGACGCTCCCGCGCGAAAAGCCCCGCTGACGTAGGTGGCGTCGGCGTGCATGGTCACAAAGATCACCTTGGCATCGGGCACAGCGTTGCGCAGCCCGCGGGCGGCGTCCAAGCCATTCAACAAGGGCATGGAGATATCGAGCAGGATGATGTCCGGTTGCAGTCGTTCCGCGGCCGCCAGCAGCGACCGGCCGTCTTCCACCGCTCCCACGACATCACAATCGGGTTCCAGGATCTTTCGCAACCCCTCCACGACCAGGGTATGGTCATCGGCAACCAGCACGCGGGGCCGCTTCATGGGTCCATTCTCCTGGGCAGGGGGACCCGAACCTCGATCCGAGTTCCGTGGCCTGGCCGCGAGTCGATCGAAACGGCGCCATCCACCAGCCGCACCCGTTCCCGAATGCTGACGAGGCCCAGCCCGCTTTGGTCCGCCACGAGGCTGGGATCGAACCCCGTTCCGCTGTCGGTGACAGATAATAGGATGCCGTCCTGGTCCCCCCCGAATGGCCACGGTTGCCTCTTTGGCTCCGGAATGCTTGGCAATGTTGTTCAGACATTCCTGCATCACCCGGTAGAGGCACAAGGAGACATCGAAGGGAATCGATTGCGGCGCCCTGCGATGCGTAAGCTGGAGCCGGATGGGGTGGAGTTTCATGAAGTCGGAACAGTGGGACTCAATCGCCGCCACCAGGCCGAAATGTTCGAGGGCCGAAGGATGCAGGCGGTGAGCGGCGCGGCGGAGGTCGTCCGAGAGTCGATCCACACGTTCGCGAAGCGAGCGGAGTTGCCGGCGGATGAGGCGGGCCGAACCTGGCTGGGTCTTTTCCAGGGTGGCCACCTCGTTGGCCAGCATGGCCATTCTCTGGTTCACGTCGTCGTGCAGTTCCCGGGCCACGCGTTTGCGCTCCTCTTCCTGGCCGGCGAAGAGGTTGGCCATCAATCTGCGGAGTTGGTCCTCGCTGCGGCGCAGGGCATCCTCGGCGAGCTTGCGCTGGGTGATGTCGATACCGGTGCTGACGACTTGCCGGACAGCGCCGTCCGCGCCACGGCGCGCGATGCTGGACGACGCGATCACCCTGCGGGATCCGTCCTTTCCGATCCAGGTTCGTTCGTAAGCTCTGGCTGCCACCGCGCCTTCGAGGATGCCGGCGAAGACGGCTTTCGCCTGGTCCGCTTCTTCCGGTGGAATCAGGAAGTCCCAATGCGTTTTGCCGTTGACCTCACGGAAGGAGTAGCCCGTCATCTCCTGGCAGGCGTGGTTGAAGGCGATGATGCGGCCGGCGAGGTCGAAAATCACGATCAGGGCGCCGCTCATGTCCAGGAGGCTGGCCGAGAGGTCCCTCTCGGCGACCGCGTCATCGAGGGAGAGCCGGGTTTGATCCAGGCCGCGCTTCATCACGTCGATATCCATGAGCGCGATGAGGACCCCGTCGATCCGGTTTTCGGCGGTCTTGTAGGGTCTCATCCGGAGGGAGTACCAACGTCCGTCCAGACGCTGGACGTCCCGTTCCACGAAGCTGCCTTCGCCGCTCACTTCCGAGATCAAACGGTCCAGGTCGGGCACATCGAGGTTGGGCCGGATGTCGCTGATGGGCCGGCCCACGTCGGTGGGAATCAGGTTCAGCAAGGGTTCCGCCGCGGGAGTGAAGCGCCGGATTCGCCGGTCGCCTCCCACGATGATGACGGGGATGCTGACGCCCACCAGCAGGTTGCTCAGATCGTTGGCGAGGTGGCCCAATTCGGCGTTGCGATTGTGCAACTCCTCGTTCAGCGTGGTCAATTCCTCGTTGGAGGACTGCAGCTCCTCCTTGGCGGTCTCGAACTCTTCGTTGGTGCTCTGCAGCTCCTCGTTGGCCGAGAGGACCTCTTCATGTTCCACCGTCAGCGCCTCGTTGGTGGCCTCCTGGCTCTCGATGATGGACTCCAAATGTTCCCTGGTGGCCGCCAGTTCCTGCCGCAATTGGAGCAGTTCGCCTTCCTCCCCGGCATGGCGCGGCTTCACGGCTTGCTCGGCCGGGACCTCCTCGATGAGCACCAGGAAATCCGCCCCCTTCCCATGGCGGCCCTTGACGGGTATGACTTCCAGATTGACGGTCCTGGATCCGCCGGCCTGGGGAAAGCGGATGCCTTCCTTGCGCACCGGGGTCTCCTCTTTCTTCGCCCGGTGAAGCGCCGTGCGAAGATCCAGGGCCAGTTCTTCCCGCACCAGTTTCAAGACATGGAGGGTGGCGGTTCCGCGTGCAGGGGCCAGGTAGGGGCCGGCGTTGGCCTCGAAATGAAGGACCTGCAAGGCCGCGTCCACCACCAGCGCGGCCGGGGCGTAGCGCTGCCAGATGATGCGCTCGATGGCTTTCTCCAGGTCGAACGCGGCGCCCGCCGGCGCAGCCGCGGCGGCGCGCGCCGGCGCTTTGGCGCGATCCGCGGGCGGCATGGACGATCGGGCCACGATCGCGGCCGGGTTGCGGGAATAAATCTTGCACTTGCTCTGCTCCTGGAGAAAAAGATGAGCTGAGGAGCCGAGGGCCTCCGATTTTCCCAGTAAAAGAAAACCGGCCGGCTTCAAGGCGTAATGGAAGAAGGAAAGCACACGCTCCTGAAGCGCGGCGCACATGTAGATCAATACATTGCGGCAACTGATGAGATCGAGCTTGGAGAAAGGCGGATCCCTGCCCAGGTCATGGCGGGCAAACACGCAGCAGTCCCGGACCTGCTTGGCGATCTGGTAACTGTCCCCGGCTTTCGTGAAGTAACGCTTCAGACGCTCCGGGGAAAGATTGGCCACCGCCGATTCCGGATACGTGCCGGCGCGCGCCCGGTCAACGGCCGCCGCGCTGATGTCGGTGCCGAAAATCTGGACGGCGGTCCCGGAGGAACGTTTGCTCAAGAATTCCAGAAGCGCTATCGCAATGGAGTACGGCTCCTCGCCCGTGGAGCATCCGGGAACCCATATACGAAGCGGCTCGCCTTGCGGCCGATTCGCAATCAGCTTGGGGAACACTCTTCGCTGCAGGGCCGCGAACGACTCCGGTTCCCGGAAAAAGCTGGTTACATGAATAAAGATGTCCTGGTAGAGCGCCTGCACCTCGAAGGCGTTCTGCTCAAGGTACTGTCCGTATTGCTGGAGGCTGTCGATTTTATGGAGGACCATGCGGCGCGCCACACGCCGCTTGATGGTTCCGGTTTTGTAAAGACTGAAGTCGACGCCCGTGGCCGCGCGCAGAACGTGGATGATTTTTTGAAGACCGGCCGCGCCCACCACGGGCGGCTCGGTCTCCAGCACGCCGGCGGTTCTTTTGGCGTAAGGCAGGCGCCGCAGCCGGACAAGCTCCCGGGCAATTCCCTCGGGCGGGAGGACAAAATCCACGCACCCCGCCAGAATGGCGCTCTCCGGCATGCCGGGATAGGCGGCCGACTTGGGGTCCTGCGCAAAGGCAACGCCGCCTTCGGCCTTGATGGCCTGCAACCCGGCGGTGCCGTCGGAGGCCGTTCCCGACAGGATGACCCCGATGGCGGCGCTGGCCTGGTCCTGGGCAAGGGAAGCAAAGAAGCGGTTAATCGGCAGGTGTCTGCCGGCGGTGCGCCGGCGGGACAGGAGCCGCAGGGTCCCCTGGCGAACGGCCATATCGTTGTTCGGAGGGATCACGTAGACATGATCCGGCTGCAGGACCATGCCGTCTTCGACCTGGATGACGGGCATCTCGGTTGTCTTGGAGAGCAGCTTGTGCAGAATGCTCTCGTGGTGCGGATCCAGGTGCTGGACCAACACAAAGGCCATCCCGGGGTTGACCGGCAGGGCCTTGAGCAAGGCCGTGCAAGCTTCCAGGCCGCCGGCGGAGGCGCCGATCCCCACAACCGGAAATTGAGGTCTGGAGGCGGCGCCGGACGATTTCGGCGGCGATCTCAGGCGGCCTTTGGCGCGTGACACATGACCTTCCTCCCTAGAGTATAGGTTACGACGGGCGCCGGACCGCGCCGCGAATCTGCCGACGGGGGCGCCGCTGCCGCCGGTGGCCGCGTTAGCCCGAAGGATCAACGTGAGTTGAGCGGCGGCACGAGATGGCGACATAAACACGGAGGGCGTGTGAACGGCGAAATACGGGTCCGTGGTGATTCGGCAAGAAAAACCAAACGCTAAACGGGCCGCCGATGAACACGGATTAACGCCGATGCCTTTTCGAGCGGTTTGCGCAAGGTGTAGAGCGGCGGTCACGCCGCGGCCGCGGGGAGTTAGCGCAGGACATTGAAGAATCGTGGGCTGGCGGAGAGGGGGGGATTCGAACCCCCGGTAGACTTTAAAGGCCTACGACGGTTTAGCAATCCCTACCCCGGTGTATCGGCTGGTGCTGGATATTTGCAGATATGTTGATTCTGTTTGGGTTAGCGGACTTCACTGTAACGTCTAGTACTGTGCAAAAGTGGGGGTTGCTAACAAGTTCGTTTGCAAAATGTTTGCAAAATGTTTGCAAGCCATCGCGCCTTCTGGGAGGCGCTAATCAGCACGCCGGAACGTGGTAGCCTTGGCCGGGGCGGCGCCAGGCCGCAGCCCGGCGATACGAATACAGACGCCATTTCCAGGAGCGTAACCCGCACCCGCTGTGCCGAACCACCGAACTATAAGAGAGGCGCGCACTTTACTGATGCGCTATCCCGGATCTAGATAGCCTCACCCCATCGGGGGCTGCCGCGCAGGGCCGCGCGATGGCTCTCTCCCCTACGTGAACGCAACGAGCCAACCCGCTACGAAAGTCATGGTCCCGGAGCCGCCGCCAGGCTTTGCATAGCTCACCACTGCGTTTTGTCCGAAGCACGTCCCCAGCGTAGGACTCCATAATGTGACCGAAGGCCCGGCAGAGTGCAGGCCCGACACTATCCCGACGGCTAAGGAGCCTTGTTCATCGTAGAGATCGAGGTATGAACCGCCGCCGCCCAACGCGGTCCCGAGGGTGAACTCTCCCTTTTCATTGGCCAGGTTGCTATAGGTGATATCGAGTTTGTCTGTTCCTAACCAAAGACTCGAACCGGAGCGGTTCGCGGCGCCTTCCAGGGCAGCCTGAATCATCTGCAAGTAGTTTGCCGATGCGTCAGTGATCTTGACTCCGTTCGTGCCGTCGATATTAACCGTGAACGTGCCGGGCGCAATTACCAACGTCGGCGCCGTCATTGTTATAGCCGCCCGAATTGTGCCAATGCCCTGCGCGCACGTCGCCTTCCTGATTCCAGGCAACCGACTAATCCAATGTGAACCGGCACCGTCGAGCCTGACGGCCTGAGTAGGGCCTCCAATCGCGGTGCTCGCCTTTTTCATGGCGTCGAGGATTAGGTTAATAACGCTTACCGGGGGATCGCTCCAAAGGCGGTGGTCGCGGCGGAACTGTGCGATAAGGCAATCTGAATCGGTTGCGGACGTGATCGTTATCTGCCGCTGTGCCCCAAAGTGCTCCTGGATCTGCGTTACGACGCGTCCGCCCGCGCACCGGGACTCCATGTAGACATAGCCCAACTCTCCACGGCTGCGCCCGGCGAGCACCGCGCCATGGAGAACCACGTCGCCGGCGACGGCGGATGCGATATCGGCATGCAGATGCGCGTCTCTCGCGAGCGCCGCGGCCACTTCCTCCAGGATGGGCCTGGACGCTTCAGCGAGCGTCCCCGAAAGCGTCCGGATATCCTGTGTCGATTGGCCTAGCTCGCGGGCCTTGGCGTTCTGGAAATCGCAAACCGGCGAATACCCGGAAGTGGCAAGAAATGTGTCTGGAGCGATTTCCTGAATTTTCTCTACCGAGTCACTGGCGATGCGCGTCCTGTCCGCTGTAACATACCGCGAGTCAGTCCCCAGCACGATGCTATCCGATTCCTTCAGAACTACAATTGATGACATATCTCTCCTTTTGATTTGTCGCTAACCTCGAAGGCCCCGCTTCAAACGAACCGTCTTAGCGGGTTACTAACCTGAAGCCGCTGCCGTCCTGCGGCCAGCCGGGGATCGGCCCGTAGGCAGGCGCACAAGGCGCGGAAGCATTCGGCCTGTCCGCGATGCGGGCGCGGCCCATCACCGCAGTCACCGAAGCGCACCGGACGCGATGCGCGCGCGGGATCTTGGCGCCGCCCCATAACCATCAGCGGGCCGCCGCCTTGGCGGGAGAAATTGACCGCGGAAGTTCCGCAGTCGCCGAAGCGCACCGGGGCAAGCAGCGCAAGCTCGGTGACTAATACCGGCCAAGCCCGCACCGCAGCAGCAGCAGCGGGGTGCGCGCGCGCCGTTACGGGAGGCGCCCCTCTTGCCCTTTGGCCTTCCGCGCCGCCCGCGCCTTCACGCTGGCCGCCGCCGCCTTCTCTGCGCGCGCCTTGCGTTCTTCTGGCGTCATGTGCGCTGCCGCCGTCTTCCCCCCAAGGCTGCCGCCCTTCTGGCCGCCCCGCTTCCCGCTTTCCCTGAAGAACTCCCGCACGCGCTCAGCCGCCTCGCGGTAGGCCCGTAGGATTTCACGCCCGCCCTTGGGCGTCTTTTTGCTTGCCATATAAGCAGCTTACACCACTAGGCTCGATTTACGGAAATTTCCAGTGCAAATAAATACGTAATTGCGGCAGAAGTTTCCTCTTGACCTAAGAGGGAGCACCGTGTATTCTGTTTCTTCCGGACCCCGCGCGACGGGTGCCCGGATAGAAAGGAATCTAGAACGAATGAAACAGATAACCGCAAGCCCCGCCGATTTGGCCATCAAGCGTTACCGTAGAGTCCACCGCGAGGCGCCTGAGTGGGCCGCGCAACCCAATGGAGACGTAATTACGCAAAGCGAGATTGCGGCGCTCCGGGAAGCATCCCTTCTCAATGCCCGCCTAGGGGAAAATGTCGCCAGGCGTCTTGAGCTAGGTGCGACCATTGAACGCGGCGCCCTAACTATTGGCGAAGTCAGTGAAGACGGAAAGCCGGGGCATCGCGTGCCCGTGCGTGGTTTCGCTCGGTGTGTAGGGGAGGGGCCGTCCGGCCGCGTCTACGCTGAACTCCGGGAACCGAGGTAAGCCTCACCGTCCGGGCTGCTGCCCGGCAGCGCTGCTTATGCACTTAATACTGCGAGAGCGATACATGACCCGCCTGCCTGCGGTCTTGTTTTGCGCGCTGCTGGCCGTCGCGCCAGCGCCGGCCAGCACTAGTCACAGATACTCCGGGACTAAGTGTACGTCCTGCGCGCGGGACAAGCGCGGCAGGATCAAGCGGAATCCAGAAGCCAAGCGCGCATTTCAAAAGAGCCACCCGTGCCCGTCCACTGGTAAACATTCCGGTGCATGTCCGGGCTATGTCGTGGATCACGTCAAGCCACTGAAGCGCGGCGGGGCCGATTCACCCGCAAACATGCAGTGGCAGACGAAGGCGGCCGCGAAGGCAAAAGACAAAACCGAGTAGCGCCCAGGTACGAGGGAACCTACGACGATAGTCCCGGAGGATTTCAACGCCCTGGGCGTCTTTTTTGCTTGTCGTGTAAGCAGCTTACACCACCAACTTGATTTATTGCGAAATCAAATCGCAAACATTTGGAAAGTTACAGCCCAAAAGTTCCCCTTGACCTAAGAGGGGGCATCGTGTATTCTGTTCCTTCCGGGGCAGCCCGCGCAAATGGGGCGCCCCTGAAGGAAGGATTCTAAAACGAATGAAAAAGACAACCGGGTCCGCTGGGACCGCAAGCACTGGCGCCGCCGCGAAGCCACAGTTCAAGCCCCCCTTTTGGCTTGGGCCGCCCAATGGCGACATAGTCACGCAAAGCGAGATTGCCGCGCTCCGCGATGCGAGCCTCCTTGCCGCGCGCCTGGGTGAAAACGCCGCCCGACGCATTGAATTGGGTGCGACAATCGAGCGCGGTGCTCTCACAATTAATGATATCGACAACCCGCTCCATGGCAGAAAGCCGGGGCAGCGCGTGCCCGTGGGCGATTTCGCGGGGTATGCTGGCTGGCCAGCAGCGGGCCGCGTCTACTGGAGCACGCTTGCCGAGGCAACTATGGGCTTCTTCCGCGAGACGAAACGCCTCCCGCCGCCGCCTAGTTGCTGCGAAGAGCCACTGGCGCCGTGGGAGCCGCGCGAGGAACCGGTAGCGACTAACTTGAGCGCGGCGAAAAAGACGCGCCCGAAATTGAAATCTTCCCTCGCGGGAAACGCCTGACGGAATGCCCCGACGTTTCAAGTCACGCCCCTAAGCCGCCCCCGGCAGGAGTCGGATTTGCGGAACATCCGCGAGGGCCGGAGGCGGGATGGGGCTGTGCCGAACCGCCCGCGCTTACTGGCGGTCCGGAATCTCGCAGGAGCGATTCACATGCGGCGGTATGATGGCCGCAACGTCGGCCCGGTGCAGCGTCTTGCGCTTCAGTAGCTCACCCGCGAGATCACCGATTAAGGGCCAGTGCTCCTCAACTAACTTAGCGGCTTCCCGTCGAATGGCGCGGAGTATCTCTAGCGGCCGCCGGCCCGTGAGAGACAGGGCGCGGACCGTCTCGCGCACTACCGCCGCATCGCTAGTGTACTTACGGCCGCCCCACGGGTCACTGGCATCGGCCGGCTGCGCGAGTAGCACATAGCCGCTGTTCACCCCAGGCACCGGAACGATGGTTGCCAGCCAGGCCACCGTACCCAGGGCCAGTGCTACGGCCGCGTGCGCGGCCTCGTGGTGCGCCGCGATCTCTTCGCGCGTGCGCACCCGCCTCCAGCCTGGCTCGCTTCCCCGGAGGCAACGCCGACTCGCTATCGGGCCAGCCGCGAAAATGATCGCAGTGACCTGTAGCTCCCGCACGGCCTCCCCGACGGTCACCGCGGGGCGGTCTCGCTCGCCGCGCGGTAACTCTTCGGGCCGTGGTCCGGGTATTGGCCCGTCTCCGGGAGAGTGAGTACCGACTGCGCATAATCGACAGCGCCGTCAATGTATGCGAGGGCGTACTGTCTCCGGTACTGGACTATCCGACGATCACCTCCAGGAATCGAGACTGTAGCTTGCCCGATATTTGCCTGCCCGGCCGGCGCCGTGACTATCCGAGGAGACACATCGAGGCGGCCGCCAGCCAGCCGCGGTACGTCCGCCGCCGCCGACGACTCGACGCGCTCGGCCCAACACTGGACTTCGTGCGCGCATGGCACGAGCGTCACCTTCGCCTGCTCCGCTATGCGCGCCTGGAGATCCTCGATACTCGCGGCCTCAACCACACCGCGGACTTTCGGTGTGGCGCGCTCAAGGCTCATGATTTTCTGCTGGAGCGCGGAAATTTCGCTCTGTAGCACACCGGATCGCGGACGCTGGTAGCCATCGCCCATTACCGGAACCATTGCGGCGCCCTCAAGCTCACATATTTGCGCCGCCAAATCGTCGCGCTTTTTGGCCAGCGCCTTAAGTTCGCGCTCTTTCTGGGCCAACTCCTGGTGCCCCGCTTCGCGCTCGCGTTTGATCTGCGCTTCGAGCACAGTCAGCCGCCGGCGCCGGGTTGCCATGATGGCCGCCTCCAGTACGTCGCCCTCGGCCCGCGCCTCCGCTACAGCCGCGCGGGCGCCGGTCAGGACACGCTCGGCATCCCCGTCAATGTACTGCTCGCCAGCCGCACGCGACGCCGCGGACGCCCGATCTAGGGCCGCCTGTTTCCTGGCCGCTAAGTCGCTTTCGGCGCGCCATAGGCGCATCACATCACTCTCAGGACCCGCTGTATCGCTCGTTGAGCTAAACATACGTCGTAATCTCCTTTGTCACCTCATTTAGAATCCTGTAACTACCCGCACTCGGCGATGCGTCCCTCCCGCTGGCCTCCGCGCCGCACGGCGCCGCCTAAGTTCATCTATGACGGCCCATCGCTCATCTGGCAGTAGCCGCCCGCGCCGTCGCAGCCAGCCCAAATCTTCGGTCTCAATGGAAACAATCGGCGCGCCCTGGAACTTCCCGTCCACGATTACCGCGCCCGCGATCACTGGCTCGCCCCCGTGAGGGGCTGCAATCCATCGGCCCAGTCCCGCTCACCCGCGAAGAACCGCGAGATCGCATCGGACCAGGCCTGTACTGCGGGGCTGTCCAATACGGTCCGCGATTCGTCCGGGGAGACACCCAGACCGCGCGCTATGGCCACCAGGTCGTGCGCCTT
>VFSW01010696.1_pt1 | contig 12986 bp, 11 predicted proteins | sample 5358111 | NCBI WGS metagenome assembly VFSW01 (sample SAMN11554181, study PRJNA540505) | mine drainage metagenome | isolation source: sediment from site ElyBrook_90M | place: USA: Ely Copper Mine, Vershire, VT | collected 2017 | reverse complement strand
ACACAAAGATCGGCGACACGGTGACCGACGAGGCGCATCCGGCCGCAGCGCAGTTACCGGGCTTTGAGGACATCAAGCCAATGGTCTTCTCGGGCCTCTACACCGTGGACTCGCACGAGCACACACTGCTACGCGATGCGCTGGAGAAGCTGCGGCTAAATGATTCGTCGTTCTTTTTTGAGCCGGAGAGCTCAGCAGCGCTCGGATTCGGATTTCGCTGCGGCTTTCTGGGCCTGCTGCACATGGAGATCATTCAGGAGCGGCTGGAGCGCGAGTACGAGCTGGACCTGATTACGACGGCGCCCGGCGTGCGGTATCACATCACGCTGACGGACGGCAGCGTGCTGGAAGTGGATAATCCCTCGCGCTGGCCGGAACCGACGAACATCGAGACCATCCGCGAGCCGGTCATCACGGCGAAGATTCTGACCAACGAGGAGTATGTGGGCGGAATTCTGAAGCTGGTGGAAGAAAAGCGCGGCAGGCAGATCAACTTTGAGTATGTGACGCCGACGCGCGTGATGCTGACGTATGAGCTGCCGCTGAATGAGATCGTGCTTGACTTCTATGACCGGCTGAAGTCGATTTCGCGCGGGTATGCGTCGCTGGACTACCAGCTAGCCGGCGAGTGGGAATCGCCCATGGTGAAGATGGACATTCTGGTGTCGGGCGAGCCGGTGGATGCACTGTCGATTATCGTGCATCGCGACTTTGCCTACGAGCGCGGCAAGGCGCTGGTGTCGAAGATGCGGGAGCTGATTCCAAGGCAGCAGTTTGAAGTGGCGATCCAGGCGGCCATCGGAGCCAAGGTCGTGGCCCGCGAAACCGTGAGCGCGCTGCGGAAGAATGTGCTGGCAAAGTGCTACGGCGGCGACATCAGCCGGAAGCGCAAGCTGCTGGAAAAGCAGAAGGAAGGCAAAAAGCGCATGAAGCGGATTGGGAAAGTGGACATTCCGCAGGAGGCGTTTCTGGCCGTGCTGCGGGTCGGGGAAGATCAGTCGAAGTAACCCGAAAACTGGGCCAACGCTGTACTTTCGTCACACAATTTTCATCTTGGACTGTGGAAAGCTGCACATACAGGGCAGAGTGCGGGCGGGCTGCGGTGAAGCTCCACCGCCCCTTGGGGGGCATCAGGCCACCGTTGAAAATAAATGAGTTATCTTGTTTAACAAATATCCTGGAATCTTGGCAAGTGGATAAATGCGGATTTTTGGCCGTTCTGGAGCTTTATCTTCCACAGTTTTTTCCACAGGACGTGGGTAAAAATGCCAAGGCCCCCGCACCGAGGTGCGAAGGCCCTGGAAGACACTGCCGGATGGAGCCGGCGTGGGCTTAGTGAGCGGCCGGGGCCTTGGGCGCCGGGGCGGGAGCCGAGAGGGCTGGCTCTGCAGCGGCCGGAGGCGCGGGAACACCGGACTTCAGGTTGTATGCGCTGATGATGTCTTTGGTGATGTTGGTGGACTCGGCGGCATAAAGGACCGGGCTCTGCTGCTGCGAGAAGTCGAGCACGAGGGTGTAGCCGTGCTGCTTCACGTAGTCGTTGAGAACGTCATAGACCTTGGAGGCGAGGGAGTTGTACATCTCCTGCATCTCCTGCTGCATGTCGTTCTGGGCATCCTCGGCGGAACGCTGGAGCTGCTTTTCCTTGTCGTCGATGGTGCGGGTCTTCTCGGCGCGGGCGGCGTCGGTGAGGGTGCTGCCCTGGGTCTGAAGCTGCTTCTTGAGGGTATCGATCTCGTCGCTGAGCGTCTTGAGCTGTTGGCGCTTGGGGTCGTACTTTTTCTGGAGGTCGGCGAAGTTGCGCTGGCCCTCGTTGGTTTGAGCCACGGCCACCTGGAAGGCGATCACGGCGATCTTGGCAGGACCGGGCTGCGCGGCGGCGGCAGGCGCGGCCGGAATCTGAGCGGCGGCGGTCAGGCAGAGGCCTGATGCCAGTGTCATTACGAGTGCTACAGAGCGCTTCATGCGAATGGAAAACTCCTTCAGGATTCCTGTGTGGCTGCTCACGGCTGCGCCGGAAGGCAAGCCTGTGCCTCCTGACAAACCTCTCTCGGCCTTCCTTTAAGGGAGCCCCGCTGGAACGAAGCGGAGGCAGGAAAAGACGCGGATGGAGACATCAGCAGGAACTAGAAGGATTATAGGGGTGCGGAATGGGTGCGTCAAACCCCGCGGGGTGCGCCAGGAGGCCCGTGGAAGAAGGCGACCGGGCCGGCGCGGGCGGGCATGAAAAAGGCCTGAGGCGCGGTGGGCGGAGGCTCAGGCCCTGGACAGCGAAGCGGGGCGGAATCGGTTCAGTGCGCAGCCGGGTGGCTGGCCGCGCCAGTGCCGGAGGGCCGGGCGGAAGCGGGCCGGGGCGCAGCGGGCGCAGCGGAGCCAGCAGGAGCCTGGATACCGGATTTGGTGTTGTAGTCATCGACGAAAGCCTGGGTGATGTCTGTGGCCTGCGTAGCCCAGAGAACGACTGGGGTCTGCTGGCGGCCGCCATCGAGCACGAGCGTGTAGCCCTGCTTCTGGGAGAAGGCGATGAGCTCTGTCCCTGCTTTTTCAGCAATGACACCGAAGTCCTTCTCGATTTCGGCCTGAAAATCGTTCTGCGCTTCCTGCGCCGCGCGATCGAAGGTCTTCTGCTTCTCGTCGATGGTGCGGGTGCGGCTGGCGCGCTCGGCCTCGGTGAGGGTGGTGGACTCAAGCTGCTTCTTCAGGCTTCCGATCTCGTCGCTTTGCGCCTTGAGCTGGTCGCGACGGGGGGCGTACTTCTTTTGCAGATCGGCGAAGCTGCGCTGAAACTCGTTGGTCTGCGCGACGGCCTGCTGGAAAGCAACAACTGCGACTTTCGGTGCGGGAGCCGGGGTTTGTGCCGCTACGGCAAAAGGCAGGCTCGCGCAGAGGGTCGCGGTGAGGATAGCTGGGACTTTCATGGAGGTGATGCTCCTTTAACGATGCCGGGGGCGCGCGAGGCGCTCCCGGCAGGAAGGTGGATGCTAGAACGTGGTGGAAACGGTGAGGCGGAAGGTCTTGCGCGGTTCGCGGAAGAGATTCTGCGCGCCGTATGCCTGAATCGCCTGGCCGTAGGTGTAGTCGCCTGCTCCGCCGGGCGGGAACAAGTCGCGTGTAATGAGTTCGGCCGAGCAGCTCTGCACTTTGGCTCCGAGCTTGACGTCGTTGCAGTAGGGGCGCTCGTAGAGGCGCATCGGGTTGTAGGCGAAGTAGAGGCGGAAGGGCGCGTTGACGACTGGCATGATGACGCCGAGCTCGCCGCCGAAGGACATGCGCGGCACGAAGTTGGTGCCGGCGATGGGGCGAATATTCTGCTGGAAGCCCACCTTCGATCCGGGGATGCCGCCCTGGCAGGAGCCGTTGTTGTAGACCGGGCAGCCGTAGAGCGGGGCGATGAGGGAGGCGAAGCCTTCCGGGCTCTGCTGGAGCTGGTTGTGATTCACAGCTGAATCAATGCCGAAGTCATCAAAGAGCGAGAAGCTGACCGAACCGGCGATGGGGATGCGGTATTCGATATTGCTGGTAAAGCTGGTGTCGCCACCGATGGAGGCAACGCCGTAGACGGGGATGGGCACCTGGATGCACTGATTGATCTGCGGATTGGTAGGATCGCGCGGAACGCAGCTTCCGTCCGGATTGGTGAGCTGGATCGTGGTGCGGGTGGGCACGTAGCCGTAGGGCGTAGCGCCGCGAATGTCGAAGCCGCGCAGATCGGAGTCGCCGCCGGTATAGAAGCGGTTCTGGGGAGGAGCGACGTCGCCACCCCATCCTGTGACCCAGCCGAGCTGGGCGCGGATGCCGAGCACGTTGTGCCCCATGGCCGAAGGCGTGAAGTAGTGCATGGAGCGGAAGCTCTTGTAGGCGATGAAGGGCGAGACGTAGCGCAGGTTGCCCCATGCGCCGCCAGCCTGAACGAGGGCGGTCCACTCCTTGCCGCTGCGGGGACGGAGCGGGTCGTTAATGGTGTTGTAGATGTAGCTGAGTGAAACGGAGCTGTCGACAATGCCACCCAGCGGATTCGAGCTCTTGATGCCGGACCGGAAGCTGATGGTCTGGAAGAAGGTCTGCGATGCGGTGCTGAAGGCGGAGATCGTGGAGCGATTGAGGCTATAGGTAAAGCCCACGCGCTGGAAGGCGTGGCGCTTGAGCGGATAGCTGATGGAGAAGTTCAAGCCTGTCGAGGCCTGGTTGTAGTTCTGCGTGAGAGACTGCTGCGCCTGGGTGAGGTTGAGCGCCTGGCCGGTCGTCGCCTGGTAGGCGTGCGACGGGTTGTAGTCCATCTTGTTGCTGAAGATCTGGAAGCCGAAGTTGATCGGCCGGTTGTGGATGTAGGGCTGCGAGAAGCCGAAGAGGAACTGACGCTGGGCGTTGCCGAGGTTGCCCTGCACGCTGAGCGTTTCACCCAGACCGAGGAAGTTGTTGGTCTGGTAGTTCACGCCAAGGAACGCGCCCTGCAGGCCGCTGACGCCGCCGTTGAGGCCGATGGAGTTCTTGCCCTTCTCCTTGACCTTGAGGAGCAGATCGACGGTGCCAGCTTCTGGATTCTGATGGGCCTCGGTGTCCTGATCGACCTTGAGGGGCTCAAAGTACTCGAGCTGATTGAGGCGCATGAGGCTGTACTCCCAGAGCTGGGAGTTGTAGACCTGGCCTTCTTCGAGCATCAGTTCGCGGCGGATGACGCGGTCGCGCGTGATGGTGTTGCCCTGAATCTCAATGCGACCGACGTAGAAGGGCTTGCCTTCGTCGATGTCGACCTGCAGGGAGACGGTCTTCTTCTTGTCGTCGAAGATGGGCTTGGGCACGGCGCCGAAGTTGATGTAGCCGAGCTGGCCGTACGCCTTCTTCAGGTTCTCGAGCCCCTTGCCGATGACCTGGGCGTCGAACCAATCGCCGTCCCTGATATTGAAGGTGCCGCGCAGGGCCTTGACGTTGGTGACGGCCTTGTTGCCAGTGAAGGTGATGGTGCCGAGGCGATAGCGATCGCCCTCTTCGATGGGCAGCAGGATGTCAATGCGCTTGCCGCGGCGGGGGCGGAAGGTGAACCAGTTGAGGCCGCCTTCATCGCGAATCTGCGTCTGCGGGGTTTCGACTGCGGCGTTGTAATAGCCCTTGTCGCGATAGGCAAAGCGGACGCGCTCGGCGTCTTCGTCGAGCTTGGAGGCGTCAAAAGTCTTGGCGAAGAGGTTCTCGAAGATCAGCGAGTACGGAATACCGATGGGCTTGAGATTCTTCATGGCGCGGCGCAGGTAGGTGCTGCTGAGGTGCTCATTGCCGGTGAAGCGGATATTGCCGACTTTGACGGTGGGGCCTTCTTTGATATTGAAGTTGACCTGTACCGAGGCGGGCGGAATGGTCTTCACTTCAGTCTTGATCGTGGCGAACTGGTGGCCGTGCTCGGCGAGCATCTCCTTGATGACCGTTTCCGCGCGCTTAATCCTGGTGGGGTCGTACTGGCCCTCGACCGACAGGCCAACCTTCTCCTTCTTGAAGCGGTCCAAAATGTCGGACTGGCTGATGGAGTTGTTGCCCTTGTAGTTGATCTCGCGGATGGTGGGACGCTCGCGGACGAAGACATCGAGAATGATGCCCTTCTCCGTGTCTTCCCGCTCGATGCGGAGATCCTCGAAGTAGCCGGTGTTCCAGAGGGAGTTGAAGTCGCGCTCGATGGAGATGGGGTCGTAGGTATCGCCGGCGTGGGTGAAGAGGCGGGCGAGGATTGTCTCCTTGGGGATGCGACGGTTGCCGATGACGCGGATCTGGTCGATGGTGTCAGGGGTCTGCGCCAGCGCGGCGCCGGCCGAGAGCACGATGAGCAGCAGAACGGAGAGACGCGCCAGGAGGCGGGGATTCCGCAACCTGCGGAGGAACGATGCGTGCCTGATCTTCACCGGGCTGTCACCCTGCGGCGAGCACAAGAGCTGGTGCGGTCCATAGTTAAGCTTCACGGGAAGAATAAGCACACCCTCATTGCAAAAAAATCTGATACTCCATGGCGGAAAGATTGATTATATTGGACCGCGGTCACGGCTCCCAAGCCGGCGCCGGCGCGCAGTCGAGGCAATCAGATCGTTTCCTTGAAGCCCTGCCGTGCATGAAGCCATCGGACGCGGGCCGGTACCGCACACGCAGCCCCTGAGAAGCTATGCCTTCCGGCCGGCATCTGCAGAACGGTAACCTTCAATAGTCTACCGGATGAGAATGGCCCGGCGGGGGCCTGCATCCCATGAAGATGAGTGTGCATCCCGTTTAGACGCAGGCGAGAGCGACAGGACAGCCCGAATTTGACGGGGAAGGAAAGACCGGGAAGGGAAATTAGAGTGAGCGACAAGCCGAAGATCGAGGATGTATACGGATTTTCTGCACCGCTGCTGGATGGCAGCGAAGCGCGGCTGGATACCCTGCGCGGCAAGGTGCTGCTGATTGTGAACACGGCGAGCCGGTGTGGCTTTACGCCGCAGTATGCGGGGCTTGAGCAGTTGTACCGGCGCTACCGGGATCGCGGGTTGGAAGTGCTGGGGTTCCCTTGCAACCAGTTCGGCAGGCAGGAGCCGGGGACGGAGAGCGAGATTGGCGCTTTCTGCGAGAAGAATTACGGCGTGAGCTTTCCGATGTTCGCCAAGGTCGAGGTGAATGGGGCGGATACGCATCCTCTGTACCAGTTTTTGAAGAGGCAGCGGCGAGGACTTCTGGGCATGGAGCGTATTCAGTGGAATTTCACGAAGTTTCTTGTGGACCGGCAAGGGCGCGTGGTGCGGCGCTATGGCTCATCGAGGAAGCCGGTGGCGATTGCGCCAGAGATTGAGCGGCTGCTCGACGATGGACGCCCCAGATGAAGGGTGCGAGAACGCACATTCGCGCCAATTGGTCGTGCGTTATTCTTTCACTGATTCAAAAAGGCAGTTCTGATTTCAACTGAACGGCGCGCCTCAAGAGCGGCTGCCGCGAAGCGAGGAGATCGATGCGCCGAGGGCTCCCATTGCTGCTGGTTCGCGTGATGGTGGGTGTGGTGTTTCTGACCGAGGGGATCCTGAAGTTTCTGCGGCCGGAAGAACTGGGCTGGGGACGATTCGCGCATCTGGGCTTTCCGCTGCCGCACCTGCTGGGGCCGCTGGTAGGAAGCGTGGAGGTACTGGGCGGCGCGGCGGTGTTGCTGGGTCTTTTTGCCGGGGACGGAGCGCTGGCGTTGTTTGTGGTGATTGCGACGGCAATTGTGACGACGAAGATTCCGATTCTGCTGGGACATCCGCTGGGGCGATTTGCGCCGCCGCATCTGGCGCACTACGGCGTGTCGAGCTTTCTGCACGAGTCGCGTACGGACCTGTGCATGCTGCTGGGGACGCTGGCGGTGATGCTGGACCGTGGTGTGAAGATGGGCAAGAAGACGAAATGGTTTGAGCGCTGAGGCGCGCGACCGACGGGGTCGGCCGCGACTCGAGTTCCTTCTTATCCGTTGAACTGATAGGCGCTGAGGGCAGCGCCCATGGGCTCGTCGTGGAAGATGCGCGTGCCGGGGGCCTCTCCGCCTGCGCCGGCTGCGACCATGAGCGGAATGAGGTGCTCTTCGCGCGGATGGGCGTAGGTTGCGAAGGGAGCCGCGCGCCAGTGGGCGAGGGCAGCATCACGCTGAGGTGCGGGCGAGGCGACAGCGGCGGTGAGCCAGTCGTCGAAGGCGCGGGCGCGGGATGGTGTTTCCGGGCGGAAGTAGCCGCGGAGGTTGTGGAAGCTCATCCCGCTGCCAAGGATGAGAACGCCTTCGTCGCGGAGGGGCGCGAGGGCGCGGCCAGCCGCGAGGTGCAGCGCGGGATCGAGTGTGGCGGCGAGCGACAGGGCGACGACGGGAATCTGCGCCTGCGGGAAGGCAACCTTGAGCGGCACAAAGACGCCGTGGTCATAGCCGCGTGCGGGAGTGGTGGCGCTGGGCAGGCCAGCCGCCTTCAAGAGATCGGCTACGCGCGTGGCGAGGGCAGGATCGCCGGGTGCGGGCCAGGTGAGCCGGTAGGTGTGTTCGGGGAAGCCGGAGTAGTCGAAGATGAGCTCGGGTGCGGCGGCAGTGCTGGCCGTGAAGGCGGGCTCTTCCCAGTGGCCGCTGACGACGAGCAGGGCTTTGGGCGGCGCGGGGAGCGAGGCGGCGATCCCCTCAAGAAATCGCTGCGTGGCCTGCCAGGTATCGGCCGGCCCCCAGGTCCAATCCATGAAGAAACAGGGGCCTCCGCCGTGGGGAATGAAGAGGGTAGGCTGGCGGGTGGCGGGGCTGGTCATGGAAGTCTCCTTGTGGGCCTGCGGTCGGGCTGGGTTGAAGCCGGACAGATATTCGTTATAACAACTATCTAACAGATGCACGGTCCGGGCGGAAGGATGCAGCGGGGTTGAAGGTGCTCGAGGGCGCGTGCTTGGGCCTAGCTGTCTTTGCGGTAGAGCAGATCGCGCATGGCCTTGCGGCGCTCGGCGTTGATTTCTTTGGCGGAGCGGGGGTCGACGGTTGCAGCATCCTGGGCGGCGGCATCCTTCTCTTCGGGTTCGCTGCAGGCGGGGCAGCGGTTGGCGAAGCCGGGCTTGCCGGGACGGAGCTCGAACTCCTCCTGGCAGACGACACAGACGCGAATCGGAAACGGCATACACTGATATGGTAAATCGGGCTGAAAATGCACGACGGGGGGACGCAATTTCTGTACGCGGCGCGGCGGCTCACGATTCCCGCAACGAGGCCATCCAACACTGCAGGCTTCCCTGGAAATGAGGAGAACGATGCGCGACGGCTTCCAACTGGAGCGCTTTGTTGAGGCACAGGCCGACGTCTACGCGGGTGTGCTGGAAGAGCTGGGCGCGGGGCGCAAGGAGAGCCACTGGATGTGGTTCATCTTTCCGCAGATGAAGGGGCTGGGGCGCAGCTCGATGGCGCTGCACTACGGCATCGGATCGCTGGAAGAGGCGACGGCGTATCTGCGGCACCCGGTGCTGGGGGGGCGACTGCGGGAGTGCGTGGAGCTGGTGAATGGCATTGAAGGGCGGACGGCAAGGGAAATTTTTGGCACGCCGGACGACATGAAGTTCCGCTCGTCGATGACGCTGTTTGCGCGCGCGGCCGAGGACGGCGAAGTCTTCAATGCTGCGCTGAAGAAGTACTTCCGCGGCGTGCCCGACCCGCTGACGGAAGAGCTGCTGCGGTAGCGGCTTCCTGACTTACTCGATGGAATAGATTGCGTAGACGCTGGCGTCGCGGGTGACTTTTTGCGGCTCGAGGGCGAGCGGCGGCGGGGCGGCTTCAGCGCCGGCGATGGCAAAGCTGCGCATCATGGGACGCGGGAATGAAGGCGCGTTGAGCTGGTTGCTGGTGAAGAGCAAGGCGCCGAGGCGGACGCCCATGCCTTTGGCGAGGACGGCGGCGTTTTCGCGGGCGCGGGCGGTGGCCTGGTCGAGGGCCTGCGTGCTGAGTGCGGCCTCATCGCGGACGGTCCAGTCGATGGCGCCGCTGGAGTTAGCTCCGGCGGTGACGGCAGCGTCGAGGACCTCGGCAGCGCGGGCGGGGGTGGTCTTCACGGTCCACTGTTGGGTGAGCTTAAATTTGTGCGACTTGGGGAGGGTGTAGTCACGGTTGAGATACTGCGACTCGCTGTGAATGTCGGACTCCGCGACGCCGAGTTGACGGATTGCGGCAATGATTGCGTTGGAGGTCTGCGCGCCCTCAGCGTAAGCCGATTTGGCGTCGGCAGGCTGGGTTTCAAAGCCGATGTGGAGGATGGCGACGTCAGGATCGACAGAGACAGAACCGGTGGCGGTTACGGAGAGGGTGCGGTTGGCCGGGCTGATGGTGAACTGGGGCTGTGCGGCCTGCTGTGCGAAGGCGGGCAGGGCGGCGGCGAGGAACAGCGAGAGGGCGAATGCGCGGTGAGTCATGGTGCGATCTCCTGTGGCGGCGAGCGCCGCCTGCGTACGAGATAGACGCGAGGCCATGGTAGGACATTCGCGCGGCGGCACGGGGATGGAATTCAGACCGAGGCGGATTCCCTGCCCGCTGCCTTCTTTCCAAACGCGCGGAGTTTGGCGAGGGTGGCGGCGGCCTGGCCTGAGTCAATGGCTTCTGCGCCAAGGGCGACGCCTTCTTTGAGGTCGCCGGCGAGGCCTGCGGCGATGAGGGCGGCGGCGGAGTTGAGCAGGACGATGTCGCGGCGCGCGCCGGGGATGCCGGTGAGGACGTCGTAGAGGAGATCGCGGTTGGTGGCGATATCGCCGCCGATGAAGTGGTCGAGCGTGGTGCGCGGGAGGCCGGCCATCTCTGGGGTGATGCGGGCGGCTTTCATTTCGGGCGGGCCGCCGGTGGGTGACTCTTCGATGCGGGCGACGACGGATTCGCCGGTGGTGGTGAGCTCGTCGATGCCGTCAGTGCCGTGGACGACGAAGGCGCGTTTGGCGCCGAGGGCGGCGAGGGTGCGGCCGACGAGCAGGACCTTGCTGGGCGCGAGGACTCCGATGACCTGCGTGCGCGCTCCGGCTGGATTGGTGAGTGGGCCGCAGAGGTTGAAGATGGTGCGGAAGCCAAGGGCTTTGCGGAGCGGGCCGACGGCCTTCATAGCAGGGTGATAGAGCGGCGCGAAGAGGAACATAAAGCCGGTCTCGCGGAGGCACTCGGCGGCAAGCTCAGGGCCGAGGTCGATGGGTACGCCGAGGGCTTCAAGGACATCGGCCGCGCCGCAGCGGGAGGTGACGGCGCGGTTGCCATGCTTGGCGACTTTGGCGCCAGCCGCAGCTGCAACGAGGGCGGCGCCGGAGGAGATGTTGAAGGTGAGCGGGCCACCGCCGCCGGTGCCGACGACGTCGACGAGCTGTCCGCGCTCCTCCTCGGTAAGCGGAACGGACGTAGCGGCGGCGCGCATGGTCTCGACGAAGCCAGCAAGTTCGGGGGCCTGCTCGCCGCGGGTGGCGAGGACGGCGAGGAGCGCGGCGGTTTCGACTTCAGGGACGCTGCCGGCGAGGATGGCTTGGAGTACGGATGCGGCCTGCTCGCGGGTGAGCGCGGCGCCGTCTTCAGCGAGCGGCTTGAGGAGTTCTTTGACGAGGCTCATTTCACTCCTATGGTAACGGTGCGGTGCGGAATGCGGTATGTGGCTGCATCGGCGTGGGGTACGCGGTTTGCTGGGCGCCGATAGCGCGAGATAGTATGAGGGCAGCGCTGCTCCGGTCGCACGTGCCGGTTCGTTGTTTCACTCCGGTCTGATTGACTCCAATCCACAGCGCACGCGGTGGTTCCATCCGAACATGAAAATTCACGAGTACCAAGCAAAGGAAATCCTGGCGAAGTACGGCGTGCCCGTACCCCGGGGCGAAGTGGCCAATACGCCGGAAGAAGCGGCGGCGGTGGCCCGGAAACTTTTTGCCGAGGGCGCTTCGGGCGTCGTCGTGAAGGCGCAGATTCATGCGGGAGGGCGCGGCAAGGGCGGCGGCGTGAAGGTCGCGCGGAGCCGCGATGAAGCCGAGCTGCACGTGAAGAACATTCTGGGCATGCAGCTGGTGACGCACCAGACCGGGCCGCAGGGCCAGAAGGTGCGGCGGCTGCTGGTGGAAGAGACGGCAGCGATTGACCGCGAGTTGTATCTGGGCATCGTGCTGGATCGCGCGACGGGCAAGCTGGTGTTTATGGCGTCGCAGGCCGGCGGCATGGAGATTGAAGAGGTCGCGGCGAAGACGCCGGAGGCCATCTTCAAGGAGACGATTGACCCGGCGGTGGGCTTTGGCGCATGGCAGGCGCGCAAGCTGGCCTTTGCGCTGGGGCTGAAGCCGACGCAGATCAACCAGGCGGTGGTCTTCTTCCAAAGCCTCTACAAGGCATTCGTGGAGACGGATGCTTCGCTGGTGGAGATCAATCCGTTCATCACGACGAAGGACGACAAGCTGTTTGCGCTGGACGCGAAGATCAACTTCGACGACAACGCGCTGTTCCGTCACGCCGAAATCAAGGCGCTGCGCGATGTGGACGAGGAAGATCCTCTGGAGGTGGAAGCCAGCAAATATGCGCTGAATTACATCAAGCTGGACGGCACCATTGCCTGCATGGTGAACGGCGCGGGACTGGCAATGGCGACGATGGACATCATCCAGTACGCAGGCGGAAGCCCGGCGAACTTTCTGGATGTGGGCGGCGGCGCGACGCAGGAGCAGATTGAGCATGCGTTTGAGATTCTGCTGAGCGACAAGAATGTGAAGGCGATCTTCATCAACATCTTTGGCGGCATTCTGCGCGTGGACCGGCTGGCGACGGGCGTGGTGGCGGCGGCGCGCAATCTGAATGTGAAGGTGCCGATTGTGCTGCGGCTGGAAGGCACGAATGTGGAAGAAGGCCGGAAGATCCTTGCTGAGTCGGGCTTGAACTTCCAGGTGGGCGCAACGATGAAGGAAGCGGCGGAGCTGGTGGTAGCAGCGGCGAAGTAAGGCGAGCTTATGTTGCCAGAGTCAGTTGAAAAGCAGATTCATGAGCTCACGAAGGTCGTCGAGCAACTTCTCAGCAGAATCCCTGTGTTTTATCGAGATGCAACACCGTCCAGCTTCCCCGAAGCCAGGGGGATTTACGCTATATCGACGTCGGGTGGAGAGTTCCTGAGAGCTGGTAAAACAGGTCAAGGCTCTGCCACGTTCAGGGAACGCCTATATCGCAACCATCTGATGGGAAACCAGGACGGGAATTTGCGTTCACAACTCGTTGCAAGCGGACAATGCAAGGATATGGAGCAAGCCAAGATCTGGATAAGAGAGAATTGCTCCGTTCGCTTCCTAGAGATAGAAAGTGCGCCACGGCGCGCAAACGCTGAGCACTTCATGCTAGCGGTCCTCAATCCAAGATTTTGCGACGACAACAGATCATCGAAAGGGAGGCCAAATGGCGGTACTGGTCGATAACAACACGCGACTCATCGTGCAGGGCTTGACAGGTAAAGAAGGCACGTTCCATGCGAAGGGCTGCGCGGAGTATGGCACGAACGTAGTGGGCGGGGTGACGC
>VFSW01010694.1_pt1 | contig 12987 bp, 11 predicted proteins | sample 5358111 | NCBI WGS metagenome assembly VFSW01 (sample SAMN11554181, study PRJNA540505) | mine drainage metagenome | isolation source: sediment from site ElyBrook_90M | place: USA: Ely Copper Mine, Vershire, VT | collected 2017 | reverse complement strand
GGGGGGCGTATCCCCCACCCCCCCCGCCCCTCCCCGCGCCCCCCCCCCCCCCCCCCCCCCCCGCTCCCGCGCCCGCCCCCCCCCCCCCCCCCCCCCGCGGGCCACCTCCGGCAACGCCAGCGGCAGCTCGGCGGCGAGCAACGCGCGCAGCTCGCGGGGCAGCGTCGTGATCTCGTCATAGCTCGCGGCGAGATCACGATAGATCCCCTGGAAGATCTGGCGGGCGCGAAACGGCGGCTCGCCGCGTGTGGCCAGCCAGGCGGCCAGCTCATCGCGCGTGAGATCGAATATCGAGGCGGGTGAGGTCTCTGAAGGCATGATCGTTTCCAATGGTGAGCTGCGAAGCCCGCGCAGGCAAGCCTGGTAATCGAAGCCGCGCCTTTAGGCGACGGCGGCCCTGGCAACGGCGGAATTGCCGGTCGTGGACGAGCGTCATGATGGCAGACGCGCGCCGACCAGAGCGGGCCGCCCGCGCGCGACGGCAGACGCCGGCAGGGCGCGCTTGCCCGGTAATTGTATCACATCCAGCGCCAGGGCGGTGCCGTCGCCGCAAATCACAGCCACCTTCGCGCCCGCGCCGCGACCCCACGCCAGCACGGTGCCCGGGGGCGATTCGCGCGCCTCTGGGGGCACATCGCCAGGGGCGAGCGCGTGCGCGGCGATCACTTTGATCGGCTGGCCGCGCCACGTCGTCGCCGTCCCCGGCCAGGGCGTGAAAGCACGCACGCGCCGCTCCAGCTCGCCCGCACTCATGCCCCAGTCGATGACGCCATCCCCTTTGTGAATGAGGCGTGTCATGGTGGCGGCGGCGGCGTCTTGAGGGATGGGCACGATCGCGCCGGTCATCCAGCCGGGCAAGGTGGCGACGAGCAGATCCGCGCCCAGGCGAGCCAGCCGGGGCGTGAGCGACGCGGCGGTGTCGTCGGGGGCGATGGCGAGGCGCGCACTGGCGACGATCGCGCCGGTATCGAGACCGGCATCCATCCGCATGATGGTGACGCCTGTCTCGGCGTCGCCGGCCAGAATAGCCGCCGCGATAGGTGAGGCGCCGCGAAAGCGCGGCAGGAGCGAGGCGTGGATGTTGAGGCAGCCGTGCGGCGGTAGGTCGAGCACGTCGGGTGGCAAAATCTGCCCGAATGCCGCGACCACAATGAGATCCGGCTTGAGCGCGCGGAGTTGCTCGAACGCATCGGGGCGACGCAGCGAGCCGGGTTGCGGCACGAGCAGGCCGCGAGCCAGCGCGGCGCGCTTGACGGGGGGCGCTTCGAGCGCGCGGCCACGCCCGGCAGGTCGGTCGCGGCGGGTGACGACGCCAACGACTGTGACGTCGGGGGCCTCCGCCAGAGCGTCGAGCGCGGGCACGGCAAAATCAGGCGTGCCCATAAAGATCACGCGCGCCATACACTCGCCTCCCTCGCGCCGCTCAAGTCAAGAGCAGCCAGGGGAACATAGCTCCCCTGGCTGCGCAGGACGTGCCGTGTCGATGCCGGGCGATTACGGTTTGTTCGAGAAATGTCGCGCCGCCAGCACCGCCAGGCCGGCGACCGCCGCTGTGCCCGCGCCGGCGATCAGCGCTTTTTGCACGGCATCGGGATGGAATTCATGCGCGTGGGCGTGCAGCTCGGCGGCTTGCTGTGGCGTGGCTGTCTGCGGATCGATCTGCGCGACCATCTGCTGCGTCTGCGGGCTTTGGTTTTGCTGCTGGGCCAGGGCTTGCTGCATCTGGGCGATAGACGCCTGAAGCTGCTCCGGCGTCATGTTGGCATAGTGTTGATCGAGCACCGGTCTGAGCTGGTCGGGCGACACTTGATCGTGTAACGCCTGCACCGCTGCTTGCGCGGCTTCTGGCGACACCTGATCGGGTGTGCTCTGAGCGAGCTGCTGCACCACTGGGTGCGCGGGATCATTAAAGTTTGCTGCCATCGTAGTTTTTGCTCCTCTATGCTCTCAAAAAAACAATCGTCGCGCTTGCGTTGTGGGGGCCACGCACGCCACCACACGACCATGTGAAGTGTATCACAAGAGATCAAACTTACCTGTGAACAAGTTCACAAAACGTGCTGGTTCGCGGAGAGTGCGGTATTCGATAATGATAGATCGGTTGTGAATGGGCGATCAGTTGCGCACAGCAGCCAAATACGCTATACTTGCCCTGTTCAGATGGTTTATTCGTTGTGAATGCGTAAGATACGTTCGTGATCGGCGAAAGTGGGGGGCAAGAGGAATGGCTTCGTCCAAGCGGAATGATCGGGATGACGATGCGGGCAAAGGGGGAACGCCATCGCGCTCTCAGGTGAATGGTCATCGTCAGGAACATAAGAGCCGTCCCTCTGGCGGCAACGTGTCACGCCCGGCGCCGTCACGCCAGCCCGCTCCTCCCAGTGTCGATCCACGGGTTCGCCTTTCGGGTGAGCGGGGTGGCGATGCCAGTGATCCACGACGCCCCTCAGGACGCGAGGCGTGGCGCAACGCTGACGAGCGGCGCCGCGACGGTGGCAGCTTCCCTGGCGACGATCGCTGGGAGGAAAGTGGCGCGATGGATCGCTCAGGTGGATATCCTGGCGATGGCCGCTGGAATGAATCGCGCGATCGCTATGACGACCGCTGGGACGCTGGCCGTGACGATCAACCCGCCGACGGATGGGGAACGTCCGGTTATACGGCCCCTACTGAGGCATGGCAGGCACACGGCATCCCTGTCAAGCCCCGTCAACGACCCGCGCGAGGGATGGGACGCTGGAACGCCTGGCTGATGCGCCGGTTTCCTACCAGGCGCGGGCGGCGAATCTTCTTGAGCGTGCTCGTGTTGGGCATCTCGCTTTTCGTGCTGGTGCCGGCGGTCAGCGGCACAGTGACATTCTTGCAGCTCAAAAAACTGGAATCCGACGCCGTCTATCACCTCTATAAAGTCAAAGACAAGCTGCCGTCGTCGTCCGCCAACATCGGCTCAGTGCTCAACCAGGCAACAATCCAGGGCATGCAGCCTGACATCACCGCAGCGCAAAACGATTTCATTCAATTGCGGAATGAATTGAACTCTTCGCCGGTGTTGGGCACCGCCGCGCTCTTGCCCGGCGTGAGCGCGAAGATTGAAGCGGCTCGCCACCTGGCGAGCGTCGGCCTCGACGCCACGCGCATGGGCACGATGCTGGTGCAGGTCGGGCTGATCGTCGCCCAGATCGCGCATAGCAAGCCGCTGACCGCGACCACGCCAGTCATCACACAGGCGCAGCTTGACAGCATCAACGGCTATCTCACTCAAGCAACGCCGCTCATCGATGACATCGCCGCGCAGTTGCACGGTGTCGATCTCAGCGCGCTGCTCTCTTCCTCACAGATCTCACTGATCAGCAAATTCACCGCCAACCTGCCCCAGATTCAGCAAGATATCACCCTGGGCCACCAGTTCATTGCCATTGCGCCGTCGCTCTTTGGCCTGGGCAAGCCTACCACCTATCTTATGGTCGCGATGGACCGCAGCGAGCTGCGCGCGAGCGGCGGCTTTCAGGGCAATTTCGCGCTGATTACCACGCAAGACGGCCACCTGAATAACGGCATTCATCTCAATGATACCTATCTCATCGACGAGGCCCACGGCGCGTGCTGGAATTCGTCCTCGACAGTGCCTCAGCAATATAGCGGCTGGTGGCCCTTTCACTGCTGGGGGTTGCGCGACGCGAGCATCTCGGCTGATTTCCCAACCACGGCCAAAACGTCGATGAGCTTGTATAACGCCGAGACCGGCAAGAGCGTCAGCGGCTTCATCGCGGTGACGCCCGTGATCATCGAGCAACTCTTGAGCATTACCGGCAACATTCACATCGGTTATGACTATAACGTGACCGTGACACCAAGCAACCTCGAAAGCTTGATTCATAAATATCAGCTGACCGCCACGGGCATCTCCGCTGGCAACGACCTGCCGCCGCCTGACCAGATCTCATCCACGCGCAAGCGTTTCACCGCGCTGCTCGGCGACGAGCTCCAGACGCAGCTGCACGGGCTTGACCCAGGCAAGATGGCTTCGATCATCAAGTTCGTCATCGGCGACCTCAAGACTAAAGACGTGCAGGTCTATTTCACCGACCCGAAAGTCGAGCAATTTTTCGTTGGCCAACACCTCACCAGCGCGATGTATCGCGGGCCGGGCGACGGCCTCTACGTGGTGGATTCGAATCTGTCAGGCAAGGAAAGCACGATGATTCAAGAAAACTTTACCGACAAAGTGCAGCTCGACGCGAGCGGAGGCGCGACACACACCCTGACCATTAGCTACAACTTTCCCAATCCCAACAACTTACCCACCTATGGCTATGGTTATGGCCAATATGGCTATCGCGACTATCTGCGCGTCTATGTGGATCCGCATAGCCAGCTTCAGAACGTTGCGACGAACGGCCCCTCGTCGAATGCCTATTACTACCCGGCGCAGATCGGAGCGCTGCCAAGCGATGAGCCAGCCCGCACGATGTTCGCGGGCACAGTCTTCGTGCCGATGAACGCGGGCCCGGTCACGATCACGCTTGTCTGGTACGTGCCGCATATCGTCCCCAATGGTGGCCACTACACCTATGTCATTCAGCGACAGGCGGGCATGTCCGACACGCTCGACGTGACGATTTACGCGCCTAACGGCAAGCAGCCGGTCGTTACCTACGCGACGCCAAAGGGCCAGACCCTCGAAAAAGACGTGACGCTCACCTATTGATACTCGTGGGCGTCTCCGAGATCGCCTGACCCCTCGTCAGGGTCCCAACGGGCATTTCGTTGCCGAAGCAGGCACGCGTCTCCGGCGGCAGCCCGGAGCGGCTCCGTTTTTCGAGCCTTTGAAAGGGGGGCAGCCGTGATCCTTCCGAAAGACCGCGACCCTCGCTTCATCACCATCCGCCGTGGGGGGACACTCACAGACTCCGACCATCAGCTGCTCGCCCTGTGGGCCGCAACGTGTGCGGAACACGTCCTGCACCTGTTTGAGTCGGCGCAACCAGAAGACCTGCGGCCTCGCCAGGCGATCGCGCAGGCTCGGGCATGGGTGCGTGGTGAGATCACGATGTCCCAAGCGCGTGAGGCTGCTGGCATGGCCAACGCGGCTGCTCGAGAGCTAAGCGGCGCCGCCCGCCATGCCGCACATGCCGCCGGCCAAGCCGCGGCGGTGGCGCACGTCGCTGCGCACGAGCTCGGAGCGGCGGCCTACGCGATCAAGGCGGCACGTGCAGCCGCTCCTGAAGGCGAGGGAGAGAACTCCGGGCGGATCGAGTGCCGATGGCAGCGTGAACAGCTCCCGGACGCGATCCGCGAACTGGTCCTGGATGATCAGCGGTTGCGAAACGACATCTGCTGGTCGGCGTTCGACTGCTGATAGGCCTGAGTGCATGTCGGCACTGCCCAACATGCATTGTCAAAGACTGAATGAAAAGCCCACAAATCATCGGAATAAATTGTCCACTTTTCATCGAGCGAATTGTTCCCTGCAATCCTTTGAGGCCCATTTCCCCATTTTCCGCATGATACACCCCCCTGAGTGTCAGTTTCGATAAAAAATGAAACGAATTATTATAAAAAATGAAATCTCAAAAATACATTTATCCCATAAAATAGGGCATTATTCAAATCACATCTTCCATTTTTCTATCAAATTTTACACAATTTTCGAGTAAAACTGACAGTACTGCGCGTCGATTCCGTAATCCGTCGCGGTCACAACGCGGTTTCTAGATTTCTTACCACGCCTCTGTTCGACCGCCTTCACGATTTTTCGGATAGGCTTTTATCCAGAACTGACGTCAGTTTACAGATCAAGGTTTTCCTGGATTCGCGGTGGCCGGGCAAATGAATGATACAGGACCGGATATAAGGTAAATGCTAGGAAAAATCCGAATGCCCAAGCAATCGGCTTGGCGAGTCCTTCGGCAAATGTGTTCGGCTGGAGAAACGGCACGATGTTTTTATCGTCGATTGTATAGATCAGTAGTACCCATAGCGTCTGTCCAAAGCTTATGCTGCCGATCAGTTGACTCGCCCAGTTCATTACCCGAGAATCACCGCCTAATGCATGACGCCGCGGGCTGCTCCGCCAGTAAAAAGCTCCTTCCAGTCGAGGCATGCGCTGCTTGAACTCCGCGATGTAAAAGTCTGCGATCTGGCTCATAGCGGCAAGGCTATCCTGATATGCTTGCCGCAGATTTCTGAAGACCGTGTAGAACGAAAAACTGAGCACCGTGAGCAAGATGAGCACGACGGAAATGATGAGCAGCAGGCCGTAAAAGTCTGACTTATGCGTGTTTTGCGGATTTTGACTTTGTATGTATGCATATGTCGCTGCTCCGACGCCGGAAATAACAATGCTGACCAAGGTCAGGTAAAGACTGAAAAGGCTGTTGATGCTTTCGCGATGCTGATACATCAATACGTTGCTATGCCTGAATTCTTCAAGCAGAATGTTTTCTGCCGTCAGCGCGGTGCTATCCTGGCCTTGGCGCGCCGCAGAGCTGTCATTGCTGAAAGGAACATCCACCGCATGCCTCCTATGAAGAAAAAGCTTATGTTGCCTCCACCGGCGGCAGCCCGGAGCGGCTCCATTTTTCGAGCCGGTCGCACCGGTCGCACCGGGGCAAGAGTACTATCAATCATTCCCCCGGCGGCGCCTGGCTGCGCTTGCGAGAAAGCGTATTACGGTCGCGCGGCGGCTGGCGCGGGAAGCTCTGGCGGCCTGGGGGTCGGCTCGCCTGGCGCGGCGAGTGCCGCTTTGGCGCTGGCTGTCTGGCGCTGGGGCACGACCCACGGCGGGGTCACGCCCTTGGGCGAGGCGCCGATGGCGCGCGAGAGCAAGAAGACGTAGCCCACGAGCATCAGCCAGTTCACGCCGCCTGTCACCCACAGTGTGTAGGGCTGCGGCACGGCCAACAGCAGCGCGGCGGTCACGAGGATGTTGACCAGCGTCACCGGAATGAGCATCAGCCAGGCATATTGCATGAGCTGATCGGCGCGCAAGCGTGGCAGCGTCGAGCGCACCCAGATGAATATCATCTGCAGCGCGTAGACTTTTATCAGGAACCAGACGGTCGCGATAACGTTGAAGATCAGATCCGCTACCGAAAAGACGCCGCCCGGGTTCGCCGTCACGTGCGCCCGCCAGAAGCCGAGATCCGCGCCGGGGCCGGACCAGCCGCCGAGGAATAGGGCGGTGGCGACGCTCGACACGATAAGCATATTGCCATATTCGCCCAAAAAGAACATCGCCCAGCGCATGCCGCTATACTCGGTCAGATAGCCAGCGACCAGCTCTGATTCCGCTTCGGGCAGATCGAAAGGTGCGCGGTTCGTCTCGGCCAGCCCGCAGGTGTAATAGATGAGGAAGCCCAGCGGCTGAATCAGTACGAACCACAGCCAGGGCGGCGACAACTGCGCGCTGATGATGGCGCTGAAGGAGATGGAGCCGATGCCCCCATGTGAGACCACGCTCGATAGCATCACCGCGCCGACCAGTGACAGCACCAGCGGCAGCTCGTAGGAGATCATCTGCGCCGTCGAGCGCAGGCCGCCGATGAGTGCGTATTTGTTGTTCGATCCCCAGCCGGCCATGAAGACGCCGATGACATCGAGCGAGCTTAAGGCGACGTAGAGAATGATGCCGGTGCTCAGCGCGCTGGTCGTCATGAATGGCGAGAAAGGCAACACGACGAACGCGGTGATGACCGGAGCCAGAAAGATCATCGGCGCCAGAGAGAAGATCGCGTTGTCGGTGAGGGTCGAGCGAATGTCTTCTTTGAGCAGCAGCTTGATCACGTCGTAGGTGGACTGCAAGGCGCCAAAGGGACCGTAGTGCAGCGGCCCCCGGCGATCTTGCATGAAGGCCATGACCTTGCGCTCGGCATAGACCATGATGACGGCATTCGTCGCCACCAGGAAAAGGAAAAAGAGCAGGGTCACGACAACGTGCACGATTTGGAATCCGACGTTCACCACAAGTTGGCTCCTTCAGCGATCGACCTCGCCCAGCACCAGGTCGATGCTGCCGAGAATGGCGACGACATCGCCCATTTTGTGCCCGCGCATCAGCTCGGGGACGATCTGCAAATTCACGAAGGACGGTCCGCGAATCTTGGCGCGATAGGGATATTCCGAGCCGTCGCTGATGAGATAGATGCCCAGCTCGCCTTTGCTGCTCTCAATGGCGAAATAGGTCTCACCGCGCGGAGGGCGCAGGGCGATGGGCGTGCGCGTGCAGATGGCCCCGCCCGGCAACGCCGCCATCGCCTCGCGAATCAAGCGCTGGCTCTCGATCATCTCATGCATGCGCACCTGATAGCGACCAAAGGCGTCGCCATCCTGGCGGACCACCGGCTGGACGGCGATCTCGCGATAGGCGTCATAGGGGCGATCGACGCGCAGATCGAAATGTACGCCCGACGCGCGAACGATGGGGCCGGTCATGCCAAACGCCACCGCCTGATCGGGATCGATATAGCCGACGCCCTGCGTGCGCTTCATGAAGATCTCGTTGCCGGTAATGAGCACGTCCAGCTCTTTCCACGACTGGTCGAAATGGTCGAGCCACGCCTCAAGCCGTTGCAGCCATCCGGTGGGCAGGTCGTGCAGCACGCCGCCGACACGCATATAGTTGACGTTGAAGCGGCTGCCGCCGACCTCCTCGAACAGCTCGAGTAGGCCCTCGCGGTCGCGGAAGCAATAAAGCACCGGCGTAAACGCGCCCAGATCGAGCAGATACGTGCCCACGGCGACGAGGTGGCTGGCGATCCGCTGCATCTCATTGGTGATCAGACGAATGTATTGCGCGCGGCGTGGCGGCTCGATGCCGCACAGCTGCTCGACAGCGCCGGCATAGGCCGTCTCGTTGAGCATGGGCGAGAGGTAATCGGCGTTATCCATATAACGAATGCCGCCCATATAGGGGCGGTTTTCAAGGATCTTTTCGATGCCGCGATGCAGATAGCCGATGACGGGCGTGCAATGCACCACCGTCTCGCCTTCCAGCGTCATCACCAGGCGCAGCACGCCGTGCGTCGAGGGGTGCTGCGGCCCCATATTGAGGATCATTTCTTCGGTGCGGAATCCTTCGGCACTCTCAGCGGTGTGCGGGGGTGGTTGATTCGTCGTTGTCATTGCGCGCGGCCTTTCTCAATCGGCGACAAGGTTATTTCTTCTTTTCGGCGTCGTGGTCCGCATCCTGGGCGCGCTCGAGCGTGTGCTTCCAGGTGGTTGGGGGAAAGTCACGCCCGTGGAACTGCGTGTGGCCAAAGGTCGGTGTGCCGGGGTGCAGGCGCTCCTGGTCGCCCTGGCTCAGCAGATTCGAAACGATGCGCTGGGCGCCAACGCCGCGCTCATCTCCACCTGACACCGCCTGCTCAGGCGACACCTGCGTCGTGGCGCGATCGTGCTCCGTGATGGGCGACGGGCGAAAGCTCTTGAGCAAAGGGAAGCCCTCAAATTCATCGTCGAGCAAGATGCGGCGCAGATCAGGGTGCCCGGCGAAGCGCACGCCGAAGAGATCGAACGTCTCGCGCTCGAGCCAGTTGGCGGTGGACCAGACGCCGATCACGCTCTCTACTTCGTTCGCGGGGGGCACGCGCGTCTTGACCTGCAAGAGCCAGCCGTGCGGCAGCGCGCGCAGGTGATAGACGACATCGAGGTGATCGCCCATGTCGGCGCCCGACACGCTGCTGAGCAGATCGAAGCTGAGTTGATCGCGCAGATAGAGGCACGTTGCGACGAGCTTTTCGGGGGCCACCTCGATGGCGGGAATGCCGCCGGGGAGGATTTTGGTAGGCAGCGGCACGCCGAGGCGTTCGCTGGCCAGGCCAAGCTCTTTGACGAGATCGGCGGGGTCGGCGGCGGGGCCGTGATGGCGCGGCTGCGGCTCAGAGGGCAGCGGTGAATCGCCCTGATAGCGGATTAGATCCATTTGATCACTCCCTTGCGCCAGGCATAGGCCAGGCCGAGCGCCAAGATCCCGATGAAGATCCCAATCTCCAGGAAGCCGAACCACCCGAGATTTTGGAAGATGACCGCCCACGCGATGATGAAGACGATATCCACATCAAACGCGACAAAGAGCAGCGCGAAGATGTAAAACGCCAGAGGATATTGCACCCAGGCTGTGCCGATCGACACCTCGCCGGATTCATAGGTGTCGCGCTTGGCGGGGGCTTTGCGCTTTTTGAGCAGCAAGGCCTCGATGATGCGCGCGGCGCCGGTGGCCAACAGGACGAATCCAATACCCACCACGAAAAAGACGCCGGCGTAAAAATAATTGAGGCCGGTCACGCGATCCCTCCAGGGACGGAATAGCGTCACTGCGCTGAATGGAATGGTGCTTCTCGTACCACCAGCCATTATAGCACGCTACGCGGGCGGCCACAAAATTTATCCCGGATTCTCAGCAACTGACCTTCTGAAAAAAGTATCTGCTTTGCATGTGCGGGGCACAGACATGGCGCCCTTTGCTTGATTAGCGAGGTTGTTGCGTGACGCTGTATTTGGCGTCAAAATGAGTGCCATCTACGGAACCTAATGGAGTTGAGATGGGATGAGCAACTGAAGGGAAAGAGTGGGAATACGTTGATAATCTATGTCGGTTGTCACAAGAGTGAGTCTATTCTCTAGGACTTTCGCTCAGGGCGAATGATCGCGTCGGGCGAGGCCGCCGGGGGATGGAACCCCCCGGCTCGAAAAACAAAGCCCTCCGGGCTGCTGGCGAGGAGGGATGCCTCCTGCCACCACACATGCCTGCCTGGATCCAGGGGCACCGAGCGAAAGCCCTATTCTCTTAGGGCTTTCGCTCAGACCCCGTGGAAGACGGGGATGCGCGGATGGCGCAACTCGGCGCGCAGATACGCGTCAAAGAGGTCCTCCCGGACTTGGTAGACGGTTTTCCCCAGCTGCAGCGCACAAACTTTGAGCGAGAGCCACGCCTGGTAACAACAGGCCAAATGGGTCCGTTGCGAGCGCGCCGAGCGGCATTGACAGCGTTGCGTTCCGGTGAGTTGCTTGAGACCGCGATGCACTTCCTCCACTTGCCAACGCACGTCGCTGTGCTCTTGCACGACCTGCGTGGTCACGGTGGGGTCTGAGTCACTGGTGATGGCCCAGTCAATGTGGCCGTTTGGGGCCACGACCTTGAATAAGCGCACGCGAAACGGCAACTCCTTTCACTTCACACTGATCCCCTGCTGTAATTGCTCGTCGCTCCAGGTCAGCGTCTCCAAATGGACATACCCACTTTCTGAGGTCAAGCTGACCCTGCGGTTGGATTTGAGGGTAGTGAAAAAACGCAACCCCAGCCGATGCACGAGTTTGAGGTTAGCGACCGAGGCGTACCAACTGTCGAACAGCACCGTCTTGGCCTGGATGCCTTTGTCCGTCACCGCCCGCACGAGCAGCTCGCGAAAATGATCGTTTTTCGTCTTGCCATCCGGCTCTGGGGCGTAGATCCGGTAATCGATCGGGGAAAATTCCCCGTCCACGCCGCTGCTATGGACCAAGTTGACGATGCCGATGCCACGGACTACCCCGCCGACCGTCCCACTGTACTGGCGCTTGACCAGTTCAATGAAGTGCGAGTAGCGTTTCTCTTGCACACTATCATCGATGATCAGGCAGGCGTCAGGACTATCCACAATGCACCCACGCACCAAGCGCCAGAGCGTGCGAGCGGTGATGCGGGTGGTGCGCAAAAAGTCGCTGACCACATCATGACTGACCCCCTCCAGATGTTCGGCCAGATACGTACAGGTGTGGTTCTCGGGTGTGCTCAGTAAGTAGGCGATGTACTGATCCGCTGTTATCATACCCCTATCCTACAATCTCGCGGGTCCGAGCGAAAGTCCTAGAAGATGTAGAATGCAGCATGGGAGCACCAAAGAAAGCCGATTGGCGGGAAGCCCGGCGCTATCGGGCCTGGGAATTGAAGCAGCAGGGCTGGAAACAGAAAGACATCGCGACAGCGTTCGGAGTGACCGAGGGAGCCGTGAGCCAATGGCTCAAACGGGGCCGCGAGCAAGGAGTCGCGGCGCTGCAGAGCCATCCGAGCCAGGGACCACAGCCCCGCCTCACGCCAGGGCAGAGCGAGCAAGCCCGGTCTATGCTGGCGCAAGGAGCGTTGGCACAGGGTTATCGTGAGGCGGTCTGGACGAGTCGGCGTGTCGCGGACCTGATCCAGCGGACGTTTGGCGTGCGCTATCATCGGGCCTATTGTAGTCGGTTGTTACGCGCGTGGGGGCACAGCGTTCAGAAGCCGATTGTGCGCGCCAGCCCACGCCAGCGGCGGCGATCGACGCTTGGCGCGCGCGCGTGCCGCCGCTGATCATGCCGCGCTCGGTCGCGCGCGACGGCCGCGAGATTATCCTCATGCCCGGCGAGCCGGGGCCGGTGGAGTGATCCACGTGAGTTTGGGCAGGGAGCGCCGCACGAGGATCCCTTACCCCAACCCCTCTCCATCCTGGTGGAGAGGGAGTGCGATGATCGCGCGGCGGCGATGCATGCGCGGGGCGGGCTTTGCGGCCCACAGGCGCGAATTCATTCGCCGGCACCCGACGTTCCCATATCCACAGTACATGGTCACCATTCATGGGCCGCCGTGGCGTGCTATTTTTATTCATCCTCATCACGCCGGTCATCCCCCACCACGCCAGCGAAGGTCGTCACTTCGATGCCTTGCGCCCGTAGCACCTGAGCATAGGGCGACATGCCGGCGCTGATGCCCACTGAGCGTGGCAGCGCGATCAGGCCGCGTCCTCGCGGCAGCCGCCCGCGCTCCATGTCGCCGGCGAGCGCCCGGATCTCGCCGGTGGGCAAGTCCGTGACCACCAGCGTCGTCACATCCGTTGCCGTGAAGATTGCGCGAGCGATCTCCGCCGCGCCGGTGACATCGCAGCCGGTGAGGGCGATCGCGCGGCCCGCCGCCGCGTCAGAGGCCCCCCCCCGCCCCCCGAGAGGGGGGGGGGGGGCCCCAGGGCCCGGGGGCGGGGG
>VFSW01010693.1_pt1 | contig 12988 bp, 6 predicted proteins | sample 5358111 | NCBI WGS metagenome assembly VFSW01 (sample SAMN11554181, study PRJNA540505) | mine drainage metagenome | isolation source: sediment from site ElyBrook_90M | place: USA: Ely Copper Mine, Vershire, VT | collected 2017 | reverse complement strand
ACGTTACCGAGGAGGAAGACTTTATTGACGCCTTTTGCCATGGATGTGCTCCGTTTGTTGATTGCCAAAACATCGTGTCACTGGACAAACCATCATGTCAGCGGAACCGCTTTGGTTGCTATCCGCTATGACCCGCTGGCCAGACCCACCAGCTATGCCAATCATAGCGGCCCCTGCAAGAGGACGGAGTGCAGAAGAAAACGGCCTGACCCAAACCGAATCATACTATAACGATGCGATGCGCAGGCGATTCGAATACCGGAGAGAGAGGGCGAGAAAGGCCCTGGTGTCGTCGTTGAATCCAACCGTATTGCGGAATCCGGCGGTGTCCGTTGCATGCACCCGGAAGCGCATCATTCCCTCTGGACTGTCATGAAACCACCAGGCTGGCCCAAGGCGCAGGCAGGGGTAGTGTCCGGCGAGCGGAGCCAGTTCGCTGCTATAGGTGGACTCATCCAAAGTAAAGTGAATGATAGTCAGACTGAATTCATTTCCGAATTGATCGAGCAAGGGGTGCAGCGCGTCCACATAGTTTGCCGCTCTTGGAATATCCGCTCCTATGTCTCGTCCGTAGCGCTCGAATAGCTTGGGGTGATGATTGCGCACGCTGTCGGGATGGATATGACTCGCCAATCCGTCCTCGCGGCTCATGCGGGCCATTTCTGTGAGCATCGCTGGTGCCCACTCTGAGACGATGGCCTCCCTACGGGATCGAATTCTTCTTAACGATCGAAGCAGCATTTCCGCATTGTTGTCCGGTGCAGACGCCCTCGTCGATGTAACGATGGGGGCACTGCGAAAGACGCAGTCTACTTTGTGGAGCATGCGTTGTTGGTATGTCCATGTACTTCCCGTGTGGGGCTATTCCTCTAAGCATGCAACGTCCCTAAACCTGGCCCACACAGTGGTATGTACCAAGCGGCGACTCTCATGGACGACCTTACACAAGTAATGTCGCCTGCCGCATCTGCAGAATCGCTAAAATATCGCAATCCTCGCATTTAATTCACACTTCGTCTGAAATCTATTAATCCTTGTACTTGATGCTTGTCAGGCATCAAGTACAGTGGTCGGTAAGTCCCGGTGATGGACTCTAACTGTGATGCCAGTCTTCGAGGGGGTGGTCCTGACGGAAATTGGGGAGATGATACAGAACTCTTTGCCTGCAACTCGCCTGATGTTGAGTTGCTCAGGGTGTCCATGCCAGCTTTGTGGATGGAACGTTCATCTGTATAAGCGCTGAGTTCGCATCGCTCGTGACGCTCAGCCTCGCCGGTATCGCCGTCTCTCCGGGATCACAATCTGCTGTTCTGCCGATCGTGTCCGGCGCACGCAATGGCCAGGGCAGATCTGGTCGCTTCTGCAATACCAGTCCATTGAGAGGCCCTGCAATATCTGGGATCTTGGTCTGATGGGTCCTGAGACAGAAGTGAGGCGAGGGCAATGACGCAGCAGAGTCTGGCAGAGCAGGCAATGTTTTCTGAGGCATCGGCCGTTGTCTGACTCCAAGGGGAAGCGTTCTGGAGCAGAGCAAGTCAGGCCGATGTACGGCCACGGAATGGCACTCTCCAGCCCAAACCGCCAGATCGATGGTCGAGGGGGAGAGGCTTTGCTGAGCTTTCAAGTCAAACCACACATATTCGGTGGTGCTACTGCCTATCAGTATCCGCAGGAGAAGCCACAATTACCGCGTTGAGCAGCTTGGTAATTCACCAAAGTTTAGAGCTTGACAAGTCCTTGTTTGAAGTTGCAACTTAGTAGGTCATCTAATTTCCCCTAATCTCGTGAACCAGTGCCATGCACCAGGAGGCCACCCTATGAAGATGGATTTGTCACAACTGTCTGTTCGAACAAACACGAGGAACTTAAGTTCCCACGATTTCGTTTCATTTGCTAACCTGATTGCCACTTCCATCCTGAAGGCGGTGGACAGAGCGAAGGGGCGTCTGACGCTACCCTTTGTCGATGCTCATGAATTGAATAGGAGTGTGGATAGCAAACTGAGTAGAGCCAGGGGCGTTGTGGGGGTACGGCTGCTTGTCGCAGGAATATTGCTGGCCACCTGTGTCGCTCTACCAGAACTCGTTTCAGGCGGCAGTGTAGCGCACGCGCAGAACACCAATGCAACCATTCGCGGTCAAGTGCTTGACCCCAGCGGTGCCCTCGTGCCGAGTGCTACAGTCCTCATCGTCAATAAAGATACCGGCGTGACTGTATTCAAGGGCCACGCTGACTCGGCCGGCACGTTTGTAGCCCCGCAGGTAATTCCAGGCACGTACAAAATCACAGTCACCTCACCGGGCCTGAAGCAGGCAGTGATCGATAACCTTGTGGCGACGGTCGCACAAGTTGCGTCGGTGAACATCAATATGCAGTTAGGGCAGATGTCGGAAACGGTGACAGTGGAGTCGAAGGGCGAAGAACTAGACCGGAGCACTTCTGATGTTTCCACGCTGATCTCCCCCCAGGATGTTCAGAATCTTCCCCTGCAGCAACGCACGACGGAGAATTTGCTTACATTCATTCCGGGAGTCACCCATGGTGGAGCCGGCGATCAACCTAATACGGCGCAACTCTCTATTAATGGTAGCCGCACACTGAATACAGAAGTTCTATTGAATGGCGTTTCGACCATCGTCGCATCCACGGGTACACCGGCCGCACTTCCATCGCCGGACGGGGTGGACTCGTTCCGTGTGATTACCACGAATGCGTCAGCGGAGTATGGCCGTACCTCGGGTGCTGTGATCTCGGTGAATACTATTTCCGGTACGAATGCCTATCACGGCAACCTCTACTTCCTGATGCGCAATGAAGCGCTCGATGCCAATCAGTATTTTCATAAGGATACAATCATCGCGACCACTGGAGCTGTTACACCCCGTAACCGCGAGCGCTTTTTTCAGGAAGGCGGATCCGTCGGCGGTCCAGTTCGTATTCCTCACCTGTATAACGGACATGATAGGACGTTCTTCTTTGTCAATTACGACCGCACCATTACTCCGAGCTCAACACTTACCACTGAGACGGTGCCGACTTCTGTACAGCGCACGGGCGATTTATCGAATGCTTCCGCGCCTTTTGATGCCAATGGCAATCCACGCAAGCCGCAGACGATTTACCAGCCGACCGGGAAATCCTCCCCAGCGTTTACTGGGAATCAGGTCGGGCCCATCGATCCAGCAGCAGCGAAGATTCTTGCTCTCCTTCCCCTTCCCAATACGGATGGCATCTATGACCCCGTGAATAACCGCTATACCGGCAACTGGACTTCGTTGCAAAACCTTACAGGCCACGTAGTCAAATTCGTCGCTCGCGTTGACGAAGTCGTCACACCGAAGGACAGGATGAGCTTCAATGTTTATCGCTTTACAACGTCGACGCCAAACCCGATTTACTACAATAGCCAGTTACTCAATACAACATGGGACTGCACTTGCAATAATGCATGGATCTCTTCAGTAGATTACACGCGCACCTGGACATCCACCCTTGTAATGGACTTGAACATGGGTTTCTTTCGCAACGTCGTCCTTCGCAACCCGCCGGGTGCAGTTGGGAATGTATCTGAGACAGTAGGGATTGCGTCATTACCTTTGAACCAAATGCCCGAACTTACTGACCCCGGTTTCAGCAACATTGGTTCTGACACCAACACGGACCAGGTGAATATCACCAACACGTACACGCCTTTCGGCACTATCACGAAGACGGTCGGCCCGCATACGTTCAAAGTTGGTGGTTCTCTGCGTAAGAACGAGTTTAACTCGTATAACCCTGCTACGAGCCCCGAGGGCAGTATAGCGTTTGATGGTTCCATAACAAATCACGGAGCTTCTGGAAACGCAAACACCGGCATTGCAGACTTCTTGCTCGGCAAAATCAAGACAGCGAACTACGAGCAGCCGCAGCCAGAGACAGGCCGACGGAACTATAACTTCGGCATCTTTGCTCAGGATGACTGGCGAGTGACGCCGAAACTTACGTTCAATCTCGGGATACGTTACGAGTACGAGGCGCCACTCACGATTGCAACGGATATTTACAGTCGCATTGATCCTGCCACAGGAAAGTTGCTGGTAGCAGGGAACGGTGCATCGAGATCGCTGAACATCAATACGCCTAAGGCGGACATTTCACCCCGCATCGGCCTGGCATATAGCGTTGACAGCAAGACGGTGATACGGGCAGCGTTTTGTACATTTTACGGAACGATTTTCCAAAACCTTGGCGGCCAACTTGCCTATCCCGGATTCGACAACACGATCACCTACAATAATCTTGGAACGGCCGTCGCTCAGCCATTCTCGCTCTCACAGGGGCTGCCACTGGCACCTCCTCCAAATCTTCAGGACCCGGCAGCAGCTCTGGCTAATAGTTCAGCAAGCAATCCTTACTCCGTCGCAATCTCATTCAATAATCAGAGCCACATGCCACTAGTGGAGCAATGGAATCTTGGCGTTGAGCGGAGACTGCCGCTGGCCCTTACGTTGGAGGTTAATTACGTCGGGAATCATGCACTCCACCTCTCCTACAACATTGGAGAGAATCAAGTTCCATTCACGTCAGTGCCTGCGGTGACTCTGGCTAACTCCAGCCTTGCAACACAGAATGCATTGGCCTTCACGAATCTCAAGGCATTTGCGGTAAATGACAATATTGGAAGCTCCAACTACAACGCACTCCAGGTAAGTGTTCGCCGTGACTTCAACAAGCGGATTGCTGTGATGGCAAACTACACCTATGGCAAGAGTGAAGATGATGGAAGCACAATCTACAACTTTTCGGCTCCCCACGGAACCGCAAATTCGCAATACGCAGTCGACAGCCCTTATCGCATCAAGGACTTTACGGTGAGCGACATCGATGTGAAGCACACCTTGAACATCGCTATGATCTATACGACTCCAGGGCCATGGTGGTTGCGCGACTGGCACATTTCTCCCGTCTTCGTCGGCCACACCGGACTTCCCCTCAACATCACCCAGACCAATGAAATACCGGGTTCAGCCCAGCGACCGAATGGCAATCCACAACTTGTGAAGCTGGCCCATCCGACGCTGAATGGAGCCGCGCTTCAATACTTCGATTCTCCACAAACGGATCCTAACTTCCCTTTGACGCCATCTGGTCCTGTCTACAACACGATAAGTGGTGTTCGTACGCAGATCGTTACGACTGGCTTCGGCAATGTCCCGCGTGACTCTAACCGGGCACCGGGAGAAGTGGACGTGGATGCCTCGGTGGCCAAGGATTTTCGGATTTATCGCGCCTTGAAGTTCCAGTTCCGGATTGATGCCTTCAATGTCATCAACCATACAAACTTTCTGGCACCAAGCACTTCTCTCTCGGTAACTGAGGTGGGTACAACTGCGACGTTTGCCACCTCTTCGGGTTTCGGAAAAATTACGGGTACACAACAGAATCGCACCATGCAGGCATCGGCGCGCTTCTTCTTCTAACACGTTGCAAGCACTACTCCGAACTGACGAGGGCACTCGCTAATGGGTGGCCTCGTCAGTCAGGAATTCAGAGATATGACTGGCCCGAAGGGGAATGATCGCGCCAATTAATAACATGAGGAGTGGCCGCAAAGATATAGCAGGGCTATCGCTGGGGATTAGTCGCTTAGCACCAAGTTGCTGACCAATTCGGGCCCAGGGACTCCTCCTGACCTTTCTAGAATGCGAACGGTCTTTGGCCGGAGGTTGATACCGCTCGCAGGGTAGAAGGTACGCTGGTGAATATAGCGTTCTCCTCAGCAGCGTTTATTGGGGAACGATGGTGTCTTAATCGCTTAGGCGATCGTCCAAAGTGCAGTTGGGATGCTCTCCGCAACGACGGCCACGGTGCTTTGTCCGCCGTTGCGTCTGAGAGTAATCTCTGCGCGTCCGTTGTAGAGTTGCACCACGCGTGATCCCCGCGAGGTCCCAAGATTGTCTATCAAAGAGCCACGTCCAGCCACGGTAAATCTCACAGGATTCTTAGCCTCCAGGCACAGGACGTTGTTTGCATCGTAGAGTTTTGCCTCGAGGGTAACCGTCTCCTCGCCGTTTCTGATCCCGCGAGCTATCTCAGTTAAGCGGAGCATCGCCGCAGGTCCCCACTTCTCGATCTGATATTCAAATTGAATTTCGTCGACGATTGTGGCAGTACCCTTCTTAGCCACCACCCGCAACTTGTTTGTCCCGGCTACGAATGGAATCATCCAGCGCAGGCCCGCAGCAGGAAAATCTTGACTGTCACGCTTCTTTACGCCTTTAGAGAACTCGTTTACAAACAGCTCGGCTGTCTCGCAATTGGAGTAGACCTTTACCATTTTCTCTTCGCCCACTTCACCCCATCGGACGGGCCATGTGTGTCCATAAATGTGGACCATTGGTTCTTCGGTCCAGTACGACTGAAAGACATAGAAAGACTCCTTCTTTGTCATGTCGCGCTGAATGATTCCCTTTTGATTGATACGCGGGATCGGATTTTCCACTCGTAACGGGGTGGTGAAGTCCTTGAAGACCCACTGTGCGGAGCCCGTGAGCCATGGCAGCGTCTCCTGCGTCTTGAGGTGCCAGTCGAAGAGATTACAAGCATAGGTCTCCGACCAGTCACCGTCGCGTGAGACGCGAGCTGTCCCTCCTGTGCCGAGATAGGCGAGGCCGCGTTCAGCTGTTCCATTTCCAGTTGCGATCTTCGAAAGTACGCGGTCGGGGTTTTCCGAGTGTCTTCCGGCGTGACTGTCAGCACCCCACTCGATATGAATAAAGTGATTTACTCGATCACGCTGTGCTTCAAGCGCGGACTGATATTCGGTGTAGCTACCGCTGTACCATCCGGCCCAGATGGACGGTGAGTAGGCATCAGGGATATCACGCGCAAAATCGCAGCGACGGAAGGACGTATAGCGGGACGAATCCAATTCGTGCGCCATCGCATTCAATTCCTGCATGAAAGCACGGATGTCTGCCTGGTTCACGTCTGGATACTCCGTGGGCCAGTCGTCTTCGTTGCCGAGGCCCCAGAACAGAACGCTGATGTGGTTGAAGTGCTGCCCAATCATGTTGCGCAATGTGCTGCGCACCATGGTCTTGAATGTCTCGTCGCCGACACCACCGCGGCACCACGGGATCTCTTCCCAAACCAGAATTCCCAATTGATCGCATAGTTCCAATACCCGTCGGGACTGCTGATAATGAGCGAGCCGGATGAAGTTTACCCCTACCGACTTCATCAACCGCAACTCCTCATCCATCAAGTTATCCGGCATTGCGTTGGCGTATCCCGCATGGTCTTCGTGCCGGTGTGTTCCTCGTAAAAGTAACCGTTCGCCGTTGAGCTTAAAGGGCCCATGCTCGACCAATTCAGTGTGCTTTAGGCCGAAGGTCTCGAGCGCCACATAGTCGCCATCTGGTCCAGCGATGGTCACCTTGCATCGATACAGATGCGGACTGAGCGGACTCCAAAGCTGTGGCTTAGCGATGCTGAAGGCTGCGAGTTTAATCTCAGCTTGTGACGGTGCGATTGATTGACTGGACTGATGAATGGACGCACCCTGTGGGTCGATTATCTCGACAAAGATCTTCACTGGACGTGCTGTCGTCACAAAAGAAGGAAAGTATAAGGTTCCAAGAACGCTGATCTCGGCAACCGAGTCTGGTGCGGGCAAACGCGTGTGGACATGCAGACTTTCGAGAGAAGCCGCTGGGACGTATACCAGATTGACGTGGCGGTATAGTCCGCCATACAGGCTGAAGTCGCTCAGGTCACCTGGAATGCGATCGAGGTCACGTGAGTTGTCACAGAGCACGGAAATGGGGACGCCGCTCGGCACAAATGTCCGGGGCTTCGTGGAAGATTTGGCAGCTTCTCCCGCTCTGCGCCGCGACTCAGCGGGAAGGGTTCGTAGGAGGTCGGTAATGTCGACAACGAACTCGTCATATCCACCTACGTGCCGACCTGCCAATTGGTCTCCTACAAACACGGCGGTAGTTTGTCCCGCTCCCTCAAAATGCAATAGAGTGCGGCCTTCCGCATAGGGGTTGTCAATTGGGACATGGGTGCGGTACCAGCCATTTCCGCGATAGTAGGGGACGTCGGGATCACAGCCATCGTAGGCGTTGAAGCTGTGCGGCATTGCCACGGTGTCCCAGACTGCCGTTTCCTGACTGTGCCACACCTCCCATGGTCCTCCTAATGAACCCTGCAAGTATTCCCAGTTCCTGGAGAGTCGCTGCACTACGTCCGGATTGTTGCCCAGCAGGACGGCAGTCGCGGCCTTGATGGTTGCGGACGGCAGCAACGTGGATGCTGCTGCCGTTGCACTGCTCTTAAGGAAGTTTCTGCGGGTTTGGATCATACGGGGTGGCCGACCCATTTCTAGATTCTTTAGTTGAGGTCAATGTGATTGTGCGCGGTAGATCGATTGCCGCGGCTCGAAGGCCCTAGTCGGGCATTTTGGAAATATAGTTCTAACTTTGTACAAAGCTCGTGCCAAGATGTTATAACTCTCTATAAGTTTTTCTGTCAAGAAGCCGTTTCGTTTTCGCAGTGGAGTTCAGTTGCGACTGTAGTCGAATCGCTTATTGTCGCTTAGAAACCCGCGGGCTTCCGAGAACCTCAAAGAGACCAGATATGGCACGCGATCGATCTACCCGTTTTACCTTCACCGGCCATCAGGGCGCATCGAATAAGACGCCGCGCGAGATTAATCGCAATCTAGTGTTCAATCTGATTCGCATCCACCAACGGCTTTCTCGAGCCGATCTTGCGCGTATATCCGGACTACAGCGAAGCACTATTTCGCTCGTCGTCGAAACGCTTCTCCGCGAGCGTTGGATATCCGAAGGTTCAACGGTGCGTCTTCCCCGTGGGAGAAGTCCGATTGCGCTGCATCTCAACAATCAGCGTGGGGTGGTGGCGCTCGATATCCAACCATCGCAGACGACCATCGCTGCCATTGACCTAGGCGGGACAATTCTCGCACAGAATAAAATTCTGCTTCCAGAGGATCCAGGGCACGTGATCAGCACAATCATTCGCGAGGTTAGGAAGACCCTTGCAAGCACGAATCGATCGTTCGACGGCATTGGCATCAGCGTTCCAGGTCGGCCTGAGGGCAGCCCTGAGCATCCTGTTTTCACACCCAGGATCAAGTGGTCTGTACTGACGTTGCAGGAGAAACTGCAGCGTGCGACGGGACTTCGCGTCAAGATGGACAACGTAGCCAACGCCTGCGTGCTATCCGAAGTATGGTTTGGTGAAAGCGACGGCATGCAAGATCTGGTTGTCGTCAATGTTGCCGAAGGGATCGGTACCGGCATCTTCGTCAACGGACGGCTTCTCCGCGGCAGGGACGGGATGGCTGGCGAATTTGGACATGTTCAGATCGAAAGCGATGGTCCCGTCTGCGCTTGCGGTGGCACGGGCTGTTGGGAGAGTTTTGCTTCCAACCGTGCAGGGCTGCGCTACTACCAGGAGATCACAGGAAAGACTACCCCCTCGACGTTCGAGGGGTTGATTCGCATGGCGCAGAATGGTGATGCGTTCGCCATTCAAGCCATTGAGAAAATGTCGTTGTCCCTGGGACGCGGCTTGCGGATGATCACGGCAGCCCTCGCACCCGCGGAGATTGTGGTTGTAGGTGAGATTACCAATGTGTGGTATCTGTTTGGGCCGAAGATCGAAGCTGAAATGAAGCACAATTCTTTGCCAAGTTCCCCGAGGCTGCGACCATCGGTGGAAGCGAGCACTGCTCGTTTGCGCAGTGCCGTTGCCATGGTGATGAACGAGGGTTCTTTATGAGGGAGTCGAGGATGACGAAGACCCTTGGATTCAGCTGCCCTGCTGACAAGCGAACTGTTTATGCTGGCCCCGTCGCAGGTGATGGCGCGCATGGTTCAAGAGCGTTCAGCAGCGGTGAATGCGGGGTCGTCCGTCGATCGCAGCACCGCTGGTAGGGCACTCAAGCGCGCAACACCGGATCCACCCACAGCAGAGGCTGACGGATTGGCATATTGCGGATTACCTCGGGCACCGTTGGGTCCGGGTCGAGTCGCCGCCAAACAGCGACATAGGATGGCTGGCGCAACGCTTCGCCGGCAAAGAGCAGGCTCGGACGACGCGCTGTCAGATCGTCGAAGTGCTCCACGTCTTTGGCGAAGGGCCACTTCGATTTGTCGGCGATGAATGGAAACATGAACGCCACAGCCTCGCCCACGCCCGCGCCATTCGGTCCCTTGAAGTTCCACAGATTTATCTCATGGGTGGACAGCGATTGGCAAATGCCGCTGAGCACATCCATATCGAACAGGCTGTAGCTGTAGGGCTTGGTTCGCGCCAACTCAAGAGGGAGGCTTCCATCCGTCGCAATCTGGTCGGGAACAATCACCGACGTGAAGCGATCTCTGCATAGCGTAGTCAGGTCGGCTCGTTTCGCAAACTGGGAGAACTCGGCGACCTGCAGCACCCAGCAGGTTCCGTGATTGTTCTTCGCCATTTCCTCATCCTTGCCGTTCTTGGACGTTGACATCCACTCTACGTAGGACTCGAACCACGCTCGAATTGGCTGGGCATCGGCCGCGTTGATGCCGCCAGCGGCTTCGAGCACGCGCGCAGCTCGCACTACCTCCACCAACTGCAGTGTGTCGATGATGCCGATCCCACGCCCCTGGGTAACACCGGAGATTGCCTGAGCGTACTCGAGGTTCGGATTCATCTTCGTCGCAGGTTCTACAAACCAGGCGCGCAGGTGCTTCACAAAATGTGCTGAGTACTGCATGTCCTTGGTCAATCGCCACGCCGCAGCCAGGGTTGGCGCGATCACGCTCAGGCGCATGAGCGCTTCGCGATGAGCGTTGAAGTTTACAGGATTGGAAAAGCCATCGCGGCGCACGTAAGGGGCGCCCGGATCCTTTGGGTTCGGCCACCAGTAGTCTCCTTCTGAGAAATAATCGTGGGGTCCCCCCCGGCTGCGATCACTGTGCGCGGAAGTGACCGTGACAGGTTCTTGCGCGAGATACCGTTGCGCTGCAGTCACGATGCGCTTACGATCGACCTTCGCTACCAGCGTGTAGCCGTCGTTGGGAGTCCGCTCAGCCCATGCATTTTCCACCGCACGCGACCCAGCGACTCCGGCAATTCCGGTCACGAACGACCGACGCGTCATGTGGAAGGCTCTCATCCTTTTTATGTTCATTGTCTCGACTCCCGCATTTCCGCGAACTCCAACTCCAGCAGCAACTCCCCCGGGTCGTCGCTCGTTGTCATCTTGAGCGCTACCGCTTCGTAGCTGGCGTCGTCATAGTGCACTGCCGCTATCAACAGAGGGTTACTCAGAGAGTTCGGCGAGATGCCATTGATGTTCGCATGCTCCCACGCCTTCTGTTTCGTCGCAAACGGCAATAGATAATCAAGCGCTGTTCGTATGGAGCCACCATTAGGAGCTTTATACGTCCAAATGTCAACCCCGACGGTCTGCGCTTCGGTTGCCAGGGTCATCAACGCTTTGAGATTGAGGACGCAGTAGCCGAACGACTTGGTGCGGGCCTCTTCCAAGGGCTGCGACCCGTCACCCTGGATCTGCGCCGCGATCCGCCTGGTCTTAGCCTCCTCCGCCACATTGCGCGCAAACTCCGTCTTCCCGAGATAGAGCGCGATCGCCTCGGCCTGCAAGTCATACCAACTACCGTGATTGTTCTTGGCAGCTGCCTCAGCGTTGCCGTTGGCACTTGTCGTCAACCAGGTGAAGTATGCACTGAACCATGAATGCATGGCAGCGTTTTCCGACGCGTCCCAGTGGGAAGATCCTGACAGCAAAGCCAGCGCATCCACTACGTCTGCGAACCCTCGAGCGTCCAGTATCCCGATACCGCGCGCTTCGTTCACACCACGAACTGCCTGCGCGTATTTAAGATTGGGATTCATATGCGTTGCCGGATTCAGAAACCAGACCTGCAACTGTTCCGCTGCGCGCTTTGCATATCTCTCGTCCCCGGACATAAAGTAGCCCAGCGCCAGCGCATGGACCTGGTTCTCCATCCGGAAAAGATTCGCGTGGTCCTCGACGGCGGAGGCCTCAGGATTGTGCTGTCCGTCCCTGCGTACATACGGAAGGTGGTTTGCGGGCGAAGGGTTGGGCCAGAAATAGGGCGCGAAGCTCATATAGTCGTGCTTGTCGCCACTAGGTGGTGTGGGCTGCTTGTCTAACGCGGAGACCAGCGGCGACTTCATAGCCCTTTCCGCTTCCGTTCGCAACGAGCGCAGCATCGCCGGGTCTCCCTGATGTCGCAAGCGTGCGAGATAGGCGCCATCCATCAAAATGGTCTGCGGCACAGGCGACAGAGCTACTCGGCTACCTGAAGCCAGGGCCGGCCATCCAGTGCCCAATATCCCCAGCAGTACCAATGCGTGTCTACCGACCACTAATAAGTTCACAGACCGCATTATATGGGTCAGACCTTTCCAGTCTAATCGGGAGCTACGACGGTGTTGCAGGAGAGGCGGTCAAACTTTGAGCATTGTGGAAGGATGCACGTGTTGCAGCCCTGAGGATTATAGCTAAACCTCGGAGCAACGAATTTTTGCAGTTGCAACGGGTGCACAGGGTTGCTGGCTCATGTGTTGGCTAAAGCTAAAGCCTCTTGCGCCAACGACCGTCCATCAGCTACTGACTACCGCATTGGTTCTCCTGCTACTTCTGCGGCAGGCCTGAGATTGCTGAAGCATCCTGCCTGGTTTCATTGACGTTACGCCCTTGGGAATTATTTGGAACCGCAGAGGAGTCGAGTTGATTGCGAAGAGGGGTGAGCCCACGACGAGGGATCCCGATTCATGGTGGCTTGCTCGGGATTGATGTATAGAGGGTAAATTTTCGCGCAGACAAGAGGGATGTGCGGAGCTGCTGTTGCATCCGCGTGGGGCGGCAGCATATTTTAGCGACATGCGGAAATTTGATTTTGCGAGAGTCTCTGCGCTGCTGATTGCGGTTTGCGGGATG
>VFSW01010692.1_pt1 | contig 12988 bp, 9 predicted proteins | sample 5358111 | NCBI WGS metagenome assembly VFSW01 (sample SAMN11554181, study PRJNA540505) | mine drainage metagenome | isolation source: sediment from site ElyBrook_90M | place: USA: Ely Copper Mine, Vershire, VT | collected 2017 | reverse complement strand
CCTGAATCATTGCTGATGACGCGCTGGGCTACCGCCATCAGATCGACTGCTTCGCTCAGGTTGGTCGCGCCACAGAGGTTATGTATGGGGCCATCGATTTCATGGGCCAGTTGTGCAGCAATCGGATGGTCCTTTTTTGAACCCAGCAGCCAGATTTGGAACCCCTGATCGATTAACTGTCTGGCTGCTGTTGCAAAGTGACGCACCGGCCAGCGTTTGGCAGGTCCAAATTCGGCGCCGGGACAGAGAATGGCGACGGGGGCATTGAGCGTCAAATTGAGGCGTTGTAGCGTTGCAGCTTGCGCTTCAAGATTGGCGTACAACCGGGGGAAAGGCACTGGATATTGCAGAACGCCATCCCGAGGCAGGGCCAGAGCAGCAAAACGTTCTACCATCAAGGGGTGCGCCGACCGATCCAGATCACGTTTGTCATTCAGCAGGAAATGACGCATTTCGCCAACATAACCCGTACGTCGGGGAATTTGGGCAAACCAGGGAATCAATGCGGACTTGAAGGAGTTGGGCAGGATGATGGCTTGTTGGTAATGTTTTCTTCGCCGCAACTGTTTTCCAAGAGCGCGGCGGGCCATCCAGTGCAATTGACCATGCCCAAAAGGGTTGTCGAGGATGTGTGTGACTTCAGGCATCCGGGCTAACACGCCCTGGGTCCAGGATGGCGCCAGAACATCAATCTCGCAGTTGGGGGACTGCTTCTTGAGAGCGGCGAAAAGAGATTGGGACAGCACGGCGTCCCCCACCCAGGCTGCCCCGATGATCAGGATTTTGTTCAATGAGTTGCGCTTCGGGCCCCTCCCGCCAGAGTATAGCGGGTGCCGCAGTAGGGGCATTGCGCCGTCCCGGTTCGGGCGACATCCAGGAACACGCGTGGATGAGTGTCCCACAGCTTGACCGAGGGCATCGGACAGTGGAGCGGCAGATCCTGTTCGGTGACTTCAACGGTTTTTTGGTTCAGTTCGGCAATATTCGACATTTCAACCTCCGACAGGGGTTAACCAATTCTGGTGCTGGGGCGAGCGGCCCATGACGCAGTCAAAATAGAGCGCCTGCAATTGGGCAGTGACCGGTCCGCGGTGCCCCGCGCCGATCATGCGTCGATCTACTTCGCGAATCGGGGTGATTTCAGCCGCAGTACCCGTAAAGAACGCTTCGTCAGCACTGTACAGTTCGTCGCGGGAGATTCGGCGCTCCAGCACGGTCATTCCGGACTCCGCGGCCAGTTGGAAAATGCAGTCGCGGGTGATGCCTTCCAGGGCACTGGAAAGATCCGGGGTGTAGAGGATACCCCGCTTGACGATAAAAATATTCTCGCCCGAACCTTCTGCGATAAAACCATCCACATCGAGTAACAGCGCTTCGTCGTAGCCATCGGCAGTGGCTTCGTTATTGGCCAGGATGGAGTTCATGTAATTGCCACTGGCCTTGGCTTTGCACAAAGTGATATTGGGATGGTGCCGCGTATAGGACGACGTCTTGACACGGATGCCATGCTCCAGGGCGGCTTCACCCAAGTAAGCCCCCCAGGGCCAGGCAGCAATAGCCACGTGGGTTTTCGCGCCTTTAGGGGACACCCCCATTTTTTCCGAACCAAAGTACACCAGCGGACGGATATAGCATGCTTCCAGGGCATTGCCAGCCACCGTGTCAAGTTGCGCCTGTATCAAGGTTTCCAGGTCATAGGGCATGGGGATTTGCAAAATATGGGCGGACCGGAACAGCCGCTCAGTGTGTTCGCGCAACCGGAAAACAGCGGTGCCCAGTGTGGTTTTGTAGGCACGAACGCCCTCAAAAACGGCCATACCGTAATGCAGGGAATGGGTCAGTACGTGGGTATTGGCGTCTCGCCAGTTGACGAATTGGCCATCCAGCCAGATAACCCCATCGCGATCAGACATCGACATCAGCTTTGCTCCGCTCTGCAAAACTTCCATTCTAGCGGATGTTGCCAAGGCCCACAAAACCACTTGCAGGGCACCTTCTCGAGCGCCAAGCATAAACGACGCCAGGTAAAGAGGCTATAATTTCAGGGTTATGGTCAGCCACCGGACAATTCTGCATTTTTCTCGTCGGGCGCTCCTTTGGGGAGTCGGCTTGCTTGCGGTTATTCTGCTGGCGTTATGGTTGGTGTTGCAGTTCGTTATCCTGAAAGATGTGGATCGTTACCGGCCCGATGTCATTGCTGCGCTTTCCAAAGCCACCGGTACCCGGGTTGACATCAGCAGCATGACTTCCGCTCGCTTTGAGTGGTTACCCACCGTTGTTCTCGATCACGTCACCATATACGATCCAGAGGGGAAGCCGGGGCTGGTACTCAACCGTGTGGCAGGGCGCGTGTCGCTTCTCGGTTTTTTCAGCGGACGCATCGACCTCAGCACTCTAATCATTGATCAACCGTCACTGACCTTGCGAAGGGCGCCCGACGGGCAGCTTTATTTGTCAGGAATTCCTTTACCTCGTCCTGACAGCGGGCCAAGTCAATTTCTGGAATGGTTGGTCAATCAGGGCGAGATCCGGGTCACAAATGCCATGGTTCATTGGGTGGATGACGCGATCAAGGCGCCACCGCTGTTGTTTACACAGGGGACGATCCGGATCCGCAATAGTGGCTCACACCACAGGATAGATCTGGCGTTCACGCCACCCAGACACCTTTCTGACCCCGTGACCCTTAAGGCAGATTTTTACGGAACTAACCTGACGGACTTTAAGGACTGGCACGGTTCTATTGTTACCCAGTCTGATCGGGTGGATTTGGGGACTCTGCGGCCTTGGATACCTCAACTGTCTCGATTTGAGAGCGCGCGCGGGCAACTAAAGGTTACGCTTTCCATGGAGCGTTTAAGACAATGGGGTTTGCAAGCCGAAGGTGATGTCACCGATCTTGTGGTGCATCTCGAACCAGGACTCAGCGCCTTGCGCTTTGACCATTTGCGCGGCGGTCTGTCGTTCAAGACAGTCGAGGGCGGGTTTGATTTGGCTACCCAGCAACTGGTTGCCAGTGGTGAGAGCAGCATCAAGACCACTGTCCCACTGGATATGCATCTGTTGTACACCGGGACGGGCGGCGTGTTGGAAATCAACCATCTGGAATTGGCTCAGTTGACAGGTATCGTCGAGGCCTTGCCATTGTCTGCGGATCAACGCGCTCAATGGAACAATGCCGGATTGAAAGGCAGAGTCAGCCATCTCAATCTAACTTGGCAAGGTACCCAAGACCATCCTACTGATTATGCTGTGCACTCTGATTTCACCGATTTCCAGGCGAATCCACAAGGCCTACTGCCGGCTCTTCGAGGCTTTTCCGGGCATTTGGATGCCACTGTGGATGGGGGGCAACTCAAAGGTAAAGGGGCAGATACGATCCTCAATTTCCCCAGAATCTTTGCCGTTCCGATTCCGGTAAGAGCTTATACGCTCGATGCTTCCTGGACTTTTCGACAGGATCGAACTGAAATCCAATTCAATCGTTTTGAGGTTGAAAACGCCGACCTTGCCGGTTATGTCACCGGGAATCTGTCCATCGGACCCGAAGGCCCTGATGATGCCAAGCTTACCGGAGAATTGCAACGGGCCCTGCCCACTGCAGTGTGGCGATACCTGCCTTTGCGAATCTCGACGGCCGCTCGCGAATGGGTGCAGGCCGCTTTGGTCGGTGGTACGGCACGTCACGTCGTGTTTGAAGTCAGGGGCAATCTTCAGCAATTCCCTTTTCCTCAGGACCAGGGAGGGAAGTTTCGGGTCTCGGCCCAGGTTACCGACGCCGTGTTGCGCTACAACCCTGATTGGCCAGTCATCACAGGAATTCAGGGCAGTCTTGCAATACAAGGGGGGATCCTGTCCGTTGAGGCCGCAGAAGGGTTGATTCTGGGATCCAAAATCAAAAGCGCCCATGCGCGTATTCCCGATTTGACACAAGGGGACGAACAGCTTTCTGTAACGGGTGAAATCGAAGGTAGCCTGTACGATGGACTGAACTTCATTTCCAAAAGCCCGGTATCAAAATTTATCAATCACTTTACGGACGCCATGCAGGGCATGGGGACGGGACACTTGAATCTCTCGCTCCAAATTCCTTTACGCCATGTTCGTGATACCCAGATCAAGGGGGACTACCAGTTTTTGGACGCTAGCATTGATGACGGTGACGCAGGAATTCCTCCCATTTCTCAATTGCAGGGACATCTGTTGTTCACCGAAAAGTTGCTTTCGGCGCAAGGGTTGACAGCAACAGTCTTGGGTGGGCCAGCCGTTTTCGAATTATCCACGCAACCTTCAGGCGTTATCCGTGTGGTTGGTCACGGCAGCGCCGACATGGCAGGCCTCTTCAAGGTTTACCACCAACCCATCCTGATGGATGTGTCCGGCAAACAGGACTGGAAGGGAGAATTCAATTTCTCGGAAAAGGTACGCGATATTCGGCTCGAATCCCAGGTAGCCTACCTGGGTGAACCTGTGACTGTCCGGGTCTCCACACTCAAAGATGGCACGCTGGATATTGCCCTCAAAGGCAACACGTCGCAAAGCAGCTTGATGAAACGCTATCCCAATGCGCTGTTGAAGGCGCTCGACAGTTCTGTTGGCTGGAACGGTCATCTCTGGATACCCCCCAGTGGTCGTGACGAAGTAAGCATTGTCGGGACTGCATTGGTATTTCAGGAGCCTACCAAGCTGGTGGTATCAGGTGCGCCCCGAGGAAAACTTCGAACAGATCTGTCCGGTAAAGTAGCAGTCAGCGCCTTGCGTCGTCTGGGCTATGGGGTGTTTGCCGAGCATGCAAAGGGAACTACGGGCTGGCAGGCGCGGATCGAGCAAGAAGGGACGCGGACGCAAATGGCGATCACTTCAAACCTGTCGGGGGTGGCAATCGAGCTTCCCGAACCGTTTCACAAAAAAGCACAGGAGGAACTACCGTTCGCTCTCAATTGGACTACTGAAGGCAACGCACGCCAGGTCAATGGGGTGCTGGGCGATTGGCTGGGGGTTCGGGTAACCTATGCGGTTCTTGCCAAAGGGGGATCGTTTCAGGCACGGAGCGGCGTGATTAACTTTGGCAGTGAAGCTGCCGTACTCCCTCCTGAAGGATTTGTAGTGACCGGAACCTTGCGTCATGCCGACCTGGATCTCTGGAAAAAAATGTCGAGCGATATTTCGGGCGATGTACGCGAAGGCGGTTTTTTTGGCCCAATTACTGGGGCTAACATAAGTCTGGAGGATACCCACTGGACTGGCAGAACCTGGGGGACGCACCGAGTCACGGTGGCCCAGGAAAGAAACCTCTGGCAGATACAGATCCGTGGGGCCGAAGCAGACGGAGAAATCACTTGGCTCCCTGAAGATTTTGGGCGGATTCGGGCTCATTTCACCAAGCTCATTATCCCGGTAGCTCCTGCGGAAAACACGCCCGCTGTCACGCTGGTGGATCCCAATGCCCAGAAAAACATGCCCTCAGTTGATCTGGTTGCCGAACGTTTCAGCGCGTTTGGCAAAGCGCTCGGGCGGTTGCAACTGGTCGGGGTACGCGATACGGGACTCTGGCGGCTCAACCGATTCTCCCTGGTGTCGCCGCAAGGTACTGTGGAGGGTGATGGGCGCTGGACTGGTGGACCGATACCTCAGACCCAAGCGAATTTACATCTTAAAGCCAGCGATCTTGGAAAATTCCTGGCGGATGTAGGTTACCCCGGCATGGTCTCAAGGGGGTCCGGGGAGGTGCGGGGGCAAATCAATTGGAGCGGCAATCCGCAGGATTTTACATTGTTGCGCGCCGCCGGACAGTTTTCCTTGGATCTGCGCGATGGCCAATTTTCCAAGGTCGAGCCGGGAAGCGCCGGCCGACTGATTGGGCTGCTCAGTCTCCAGACCTTGCCACGCCGGATTACTCTGGATTTTAATGACATATTCTCGGATGGCTTTGCTTTTGATACCCTATCCGGAAACATCAGCATGAATCTTGGGGTCTTGTCGACCCATGATTTCGACATGACAGGACCCGCTGCTCGGGTCATGCTCTCAGGGACGGTGAATATCCCGACAGAAACGACCGATCTGAGAGCCAGGGTGTCCCCGGCAGTGGGAAATAGCGTGTCTTTGGCATCAACTGTGATCGGTGGCCCCATTGCCGGAGCGGCTTCCTATTTGTTGCAAAAATTATTAAAAAACCCGATTGATAAAGCGCTCACTTATGAATATGCCATTGAAGGGAGTTGGGAAGACCCCAAGATCAAACCCCTGGGGTCGTCTGCCGGATCGGCAATCTCGCCATAATGAAATGTAAGGGGTGACACCAATGACGTCCGCAGAAAAGTCTTCGGAAACTTCAGGCTCTGGGTTTGGAAAAGCCAAACCCTTGCCTGGCAGTTTCCGGGTGGCAGCCATTCAAATGGCTTCGGGCCCGCAAGTGGGCGCCAATCTTTCTGAAGCAGGGCGACTCATTAAAATGGCAGCAGACCAGGGGGCAGCCCTGATTGCGTTGCCAGAATATTTTGCCATCATGGGTATGCACGATAATGACAAGGTCAAGGTGGCCGAAGACTTTGGCAAAGGGCCCATCCAGGAATTCCTGTCGCGCACTGCCAAACGCTTCGGAGTGTGGATTATTGGCGGTTCTGTGCCGATCAAGTCTTCCGATCCCCACAAAATTCGCAACAGCTGTTTGGTGTATGACGCTGAGGGACATTGCGTTGCTCGTTACGACAAGATCCATCTATTTGGATTTCAGCGTGGGACAGAGCGCTACGAAGAATCCAGAACCATCCTTCCAGGTAGTGAAGTCGTCACGCTCGATAGTCCGTTTGGCCGGATCGGATTGTCCATTTGCTACGACTTGCGTTTCCCCGAATTGTATCGTGCCATGGGACAGGTTGAACTGATTTTCATCCCCTCGGCGTTCACAGAAACGACCGGTCGAGCCCATTGGGAAACCCTGGTTAGGGCCCGGGCCATCGAAAATATTGCATATGTCGTTGCTCCGGCCCAGGGGGGGTATCACATGAATGGCCGGGAAACCCATGGTTCCACGATGATCGTTGATCCTTGGGGAGTCATTCTAGATCAGTTGCCGCGTGGTTCCGGTGTAGTAATAGCCGGGGTCAACCCGATTCATCAAGCTGAGCTGCGGACGAATCTGCCAGCGTTGTCTCATCGTACCGTGGGACTTCCTGCACCAAAAAAAACCAGAACAGGAAATAAATGATGTCTAGTCAACCGCTCGCCATTGCCGAAGCTGCCCTTCTGACTCCCTATGCACTCGACAGTGGAAGTCTGGATCGTGTATTCGGCCAGATCCTCACACACCAAGTGGACTATGCAGACCTGTATTTTCAATACAGTCGCAGTGAAGGGTGGAGCCTGGAAGAAGGCGTCGTCAAAGCAGGCTCCTTCCATATCGAGCAAGGGGTGGGAGTGCGTGCAATCAGTGGAGAGAAAACGGCATTTGCCTACTCTGACGATATTCAACTGGCTTCCCTGGAACAGGCGGCGTTGGCCACCCGTGCCATTGGGCGTGCCGGACATAGTGGTCGTCAGCAGATTCTCCGGACAAGCCCAGAAGCGCCGCGTCTCTACCTTCCCCACGATCCTTTGGTTACTCTGCAGGATGCCGACAAGGTCAGATTGTTGGAGCGGCTGGAACGCTTTGCTAAAGGCATGGATTCGCGCGTTGCACAAGTCATGGCTTCTCTGGCGGGTGAGTATGAATTGGTTCTGGTGGCGCGTAGCGATGGCCATCTCAGTGCGGACGTGCGCCCATTGGTTCGCGTATCTATCCAGGTCATTGCTGAAGAAGGTGGTGTTCGAGAGCAGGGTTCCGCGGGCGGTGGAGGGCGGTTTGGATACGAGTATTTCACGGATGCCATGCTGCAGGACTATGCCCGTAAAGCAGTAGATCAGGCCGTAACCAATCTGGCTGCACGCCCGGCACCTGCGGGCATGATGACTGTGGTACTGGGTTCGGGTTGGCCAGGGATTTTGCTACACGAAGCCATTGGCCACGGTCTGGAAGGTGATTTTAACCGTAAGGGAACCTCTGCGTTTGCCGGGCGCATTGGTGAACGCGTGGCGGCACCCGGTGTAACCGTTCTGGACGATGGGACCATTGCCAATAGACGCGGTTCCCTTAATCAGGACGACGAGGGCAATCGTACCCAGTGCACCACTTTGATCGAAGATGGTATTCTCAAGGGCTATCTTCAGGATAGCCTCAACGCCCGCCTGATGGGCATGCCCCTGACAGGCAACGGCCGTCGTGAATCTTTTGCCCACATTCCGCTGCCGCGCATGACCAACACTTACATGCTTGGCGGCCAGCGCGATCCGGCAGAGATTATCGCGTCGGTGGATCATGGGTTGTATGCCGTTAATTTTGGTGGCGGACAGGTGGACATCACGAGCGGCAAGTTCGTTTTTTCCGCGGCAGAAGCTTGGCTGATTGAAAAAGGCAAACTGGTGCATCCCGTGAAAGGAGCCACGCTTATCGGCAACGGCCCGGACGTGCTGACACGGGTCTCCATGATCGGCAATGATCTGGCGCTTGATCCTGGCGTCGGCGTCTGCGGGAAGGAAGGGCAGAGCATTCCTGTGGGAGTGGGACAGCCCACTTTGCGGATCGATGGTTTGACAGTGGGCGGTACAGGCTAGTGTCTGATAAAATAGCCGGTTTTTAGATGACTGTAATGGCCTGAAAGACAGGGAACTCAGACGATGACGACTGCTGTACCCCAAAAAATTGACGATGTCCGCATCCGCGAAATCAAGGAATTGCTTCCTCCCGTGCACTTGTTGCGAGAGTTTCCCCTTTCGGCGAAAGCGACGCAGGTCGTCTATGAAACCCGCAAGCAGATTCATCGCATCCTGCATGGCGCAGACGATCGATTGGTGGTCATTGTGGGCCCATGCTCGATCCATGACCCCAAAGCGGCCTTGGAGTACGCCACCCGGCTTAAGGCGGTAAAGGATCAGTGGGTCGGCGAATTGCTGATTGTGATGCGGGTGTATTTTGAAAAACCCCGAACCACGGTGGGTTGGAAAGGATTGATCAACGATCCCTCTCTGGATGGCAGTTTTCGCATCAACGAAGGGTTACGTCTGGCACGTGGTCTGTTGTTGGATATCAATACGTTGGGTGTACCTGCTGGGACCGAGTTTCTGGACCTGATCACGCCGCAATATTTTGCGGATCTCATCAGCTGGGGTGCAATTGGAGCACGGACCACGGAAAGTCAGGTTCATCGCGAACTGGCCTCCGGTTTGTCCTGTCCCGTCGGATTTAAAAATGGCACCGATGGCAATTTACGCATCGCAGTGGATGCCATTCGCGCGGCCCAACAACCGCACCATTTTCTGTCTGTGACCAAGGCGGGGCATTCTGCCATTGTGGCGACCAACGGCAATGAAGACTGTCACCTCATTCTGCGGGGGGGTAAAACCACCAATTATGATGCTGCCAGTGTTGATACAGCGGCCAAAGAGCTTTCGGCTGCAGGGCTTACGGCGCGCGTCATGATCGACTTCAGCCACGCCAACAGCCAGAAGGACCCGCAGAGACAATTGATCGTGGCCCAGAATGTGGCGGATCAACTGGCCGCTGGAGAGCCGCGCATCATGGGCGTCATGATTGAAAGCCATCTTAAGGGAGGGCGTCAGGAACTGGTGCCAGGGCATGCACTGGAATACGGCAAAAGCATTACGGATCCCTGCATATCTTTCGAGGACACCCTGTCGGTTATAGCAACGTTGGGCGAAGCCGTGCGTCGGCGTCGTCTCGACATCGCTGAATCCTGAGCCTGGTTGACTTGTTAAAGAGAAAACGTTGATGGAGCATCATTTTCACGTACATGGCGTTCATGAACATGAAGTGGAGCATGCTGCAGCTGGGGAACATAAAGGCGGGGGGCATGGCGTGGCGCTTGCCCAGCAGGTGGCTATTTTTACGGCCCTTCTTGCTGCAGCTGGTGCCGTGGTCAGTTATTTGGGTGGCAACACCCAGAACGAGGCGCTATTTCACAAAAATGAAGCTGTGTTGTACAAGGCACATGCCAGCGACCAATGGAGCTTTTACCAGGCCAAAAGCACCAAAGGGCATATCATAAGCATTGCAGCGGAGTTGGCGCCGACCAAAGCGCGTCGTGATTGGTACAACGCGGAAATTGCACGCTACGAAAGAGAAAAAATGGACATCAAGGCCAAGGCGGAAGCGTTTGAAGAAAAGTCCCGGCAAGAAAATGAACTGGCCGATAGGGCTTTCCACCCCCACCATGCCCTGGCTTTGTCCATGACTTTTATCCAAATTGCGATTGCGCTGGCATCGGTGACCGTTTTGACCAGACGGCGCTGGTTGCTCATTCCTGCCGGAGCTGGGGCACTGGCAGGGTGTTCCCTGGCAGTATGGGCTTATTTGTAGCCCGGTTGCCAGAGGACATCTGGAACGTTTGCCTGACGATTCAGGTCGCGCGCCAGAACAAACAGCAGGTCTGACAATCGGTTGAGATAGCACAGCGTGACAGGGGACAAGGGTTGTTCGAGGTGTAGGGTCACCAGTCGGCGTTCGGCGCGTCTGCAGACTGTGCGGGCCATATGGCAAAACGCAGCCGTTCTCGACCCCCCCGGTAAAATGAAATCCTTGAGTGGGGGGAGCAGGGCGTTGCGTTGGTCGATTTCCTCCTCCAGTTCGCTGATGCGTTTTTCTGGTATGACACGATGGCCAGGGATGCAGAGCTCAGCCCCGAGGTCGAACAGATCATGCTGGATTCGGGTCAGCAGGTGTTGGGCTTCGGGGGGCAGCGTTTCGGTTCGGAGTAGACCGATGACGCTATTGAGTTCATCCACATCACCCATGCTCTCTACACGCCAGTGGTCTTTGGAAACGCGTGTGCCGTCACCAAGGCCAGTGCTGCCGTCATCACCGGTGCGGGTATAGATGCGTGTTAGTCGATGGCCCATTTTGGTCTGAGTTCAGAAACGTTGTGAATGCAGTGGTAGGGTCGTTATAATGCCCGTTTGCCTCTGGATACTGCAACCCTTTCGACGGGGGCTTTCATATGAAAACAGTTTTTCTTGAATTTGAGCAACCGATTGGCGAACTGGAAGGAAAAATCGAAGATCTACGATTTGTCCAGGAGGACTCTGCTGTCGACATTTCCCAGGAAATCGAGCGCCTTCAAAAGAAAAGTCAGGCCCTTACCAAGGAAATCTATTCGGGCTTGAAAGCCTGGCAAATCGCCCAGGTTGCTCGACACAGCCAGCGTCCTTACACGCTGGATTACATCGAAGCGTTGTTCACCGATTTCGAGGAATTGCATGGTGACAGGGCTTTCGCGGACGATCCGGCGATTGTAGGCGGGATTGCGCGTTTTGGAGGTCGTCCAGTCATGGTGATCGGCCACCAAAAAGGGCGGGATACCAAGGATCGTATCTACCGCAACTTTGGCCAGGCACGGCCCGAAGGGTATCGTAAGGCACTGAGGCTGATGCGTCTTGCAGAAAAGTTTGGCCTGCCCATCATGACCTTCATCGATACGCCTGGGGCCTATCCGGGGATCGGAGCAGAAGAGCGTGGCCAATCCGAAGCGATAGGTCGCAATCTCTATGAAATGGCTGCCCTTAAAACTCCGATCATTTGCACTATCATTGGGGAAGGCGGTTCGGGTGGCGCGCTTGCAATTGCGGTTGGCGATGCCACGCTGATCCTGCAGTACTCTATCTATTCCGTGATTTCTCCCGAAGGTTGTGCCGCCATCCTGTGGAAAACCTCTGAAAAAACCAGTGTGGCTGCCGAAGCGCTGGGAATTACGGCGCCACGACTCAAGTCACTAGGGCTTGTAGACAAGATTGTCCAGGAACCGCCCGGGGGGGCGCACCGAGATCCCCAAACCATGGCACAGAGCCTCAAACGTGCATTGCAAGAGGTGTTGAAGCAATTAGACGCGCTTTCTCCTGATGAATTGCTGACGCGTCGTTACGATCGACTGATGGGCTATGGCAAGTTTAAGGAAACAGCCACTCGCTAAAGTCCAGAGCGCAGTCTGGCAAACTCTCCAGCGACAGATCAAGGCAGGAGACCACCTTTGTGTGGGACTGAGCGGCGGACTGGACTCCATGGTTCTGCTGACGTTGTTAAAGGCCCTGGTTCCGTTAGGGGCCTTCCGTTTGTCTGCAGTACATGTCAATCATCAGATTCACCCCGAAGCGGATCGCTGGCAACAATTTTGCGAAGCACATTGTCTTGAGCAAGGGATTCCCATTGTCTCCGAACGCGTTTCGTTGCTACGTGAAAGTGGCGAGAGCCTCGAAGCTGTAGCTAGGGCTGCCCGTTATGCGGTATTCGCCAGGCAACCTGTGGATTTTATCGTGCTGGCGCATCATCAGGATGATCAAGCTGAAACCCTGTTGATCCAGTTGATGCGCGGAGCCGGTCTGCCAGGGCTCTGTGCCATGCCTGAGGTGCGTCGACTCGACACGCGCGTAGGCGCTCCAGGGCTATTGCGACCGTTACTGAATGTTGGCCGCAGGGATCTACGAACCTTTGCCGAAGCTGCTCGAATGCATTGGGTACAAGACCCATCTAACGATCAGTCTGCGCATGTGCGAAATTTTTTGCGGCATGCCGTGGCGCCCGTTCTGAGTGAACGTTTTCCGTCTTGGTCGGCCACGGTTGCGCGCTCTGCTGGACATCTCGCCCAAGCGGGTGCTTTGCTGGATGAGCTGGCACAACAGGATTTTGCCGTCTGTGGCGATGCAGTTGGTATTCGGGTTAGCGCTGCCCTTTCATTTGGCGAGGATCGCGCCACCAACTTGTTGCGCTGGTGGTTGCGTCAACAGGGAGCGCCCGCCTGTCATCAGGGGCAACTGCGAGAATGGTTGCGGCAAGCCTGTGCTGCGCCAGATCGCATGCCCGAACTCGCCTGGGGCGGTTGGGTTCTAAACAGGTTTGCCGGAGTCTGGCAATTACATCGGGCACTGGCCAGCAATTGGCCGG
>VFSW01010691.1_pt1 | contig 12990 bp, 13 predicted proteins | sample 5358111 | NCBI WGS metagenome assembly VFSW01 (sample SAMN11554181, study PRJNA540505) | mine drainage metagenome | isolation source: sediment from site ElyBrook_90M | place: USA: Ely Copper Mine, Vershire, VT | collected 2017 | reverse complement strand
AGGGAGCGCACGTGTCCAACGACAGCTTGATGGTATTCACGGGAAATGCCAATCCCAAGCTCGCTGCAGCCGTCACCCATCACCTCCATATTCCACTGGGGCGCGCCTCGGTCGGGCGTTTTTCTGACGGTGAGGTGATGGTCGAGTTGCTGGAGAACGTGCGCGGCAAAGATGTGTTCGTGCTCCAATCGACCTGCGCCCCGACCAATGACAGTCTGATGGAAGTGATGGTGATGGTGGACGCGCTCAAACGTGCCTCCGCCGGACGCATCACTGCCGCGATGCCGTATTTCGGCTACGCGCGCCAGGACAGACGTCCGCGTTCGGCGCGTGTCGCGATCACCGCCAAGGTGGTGGCCGATATGCTGACCGGCGCGGGTGTGAACCGTTTGCTGACGATGGATCTGCACTCCGACCAGATCCAGGGATTCTTCGATATTCCCGTGGATAACATCTACGCCAGCCCGATCTTGTTGTCCGATGTGTGGAAACATAACTACCCCAACCTGATCGTGGTGTCGCCGGATGTGGGCGGTGTGGTGCGCGCACGCGCGCTGGCGAAGCAGCTCGATGCGGACTTGGCGATTATCGACAAACGCCGCCCGAAACCGAATGTGGCCAAGGTGATGAACATCATCGGCGACGTGGTGGGACGCACTTGTATCATCATGGATGACATGGTGGATACCGCCAACACCTTGTGCGAAGCGGCCAATGCTCTCAAGGAGAGAGGCGCGACGCGCGTGCTGGCGTATTGCACCCATCCCGTTTTGTCGGGCTCGGCGATCGAGCGTATCGAGCAGTCTGCGCTGGATGAACTGGTTGTGACCGACACCATTCCGCTGAATGAGGCCGGGCGCAACTGCAAAAAAATACGTCAGTTGAGCACGGCGGAATTGCTGGCGGAAACCATACGCCGCATCAGCAATGAAGAGTCGGTGAGCTCGCTTTTCGCTGAGTAAAAGTTTCGCGTTGATCATTTTGGTCAGCGCATTTTTGCATCATCTGGTCGCGGATGATGCTGTTTTTTGGAGAAGTAAATGACTATCGAAATCAACGCAACAAATCGTAAAACGCAAGGTACGGGTGCGAGCCGCCGTCTGCGTCACACCGGCCGCGTGCCAGGTGTGGTGTATGGCCTGGGTGAAGTCGGCATGATCGACATCGACCACAACGAGCTGTACCACAAGCTGCGCTCCGAAGCATTCCACGCTTCTGTTTTGAGCCTGGTATTGGAAGGCAAGAAAGAACCCGTGATGTTGCGCGCTTTTGAGATGCACCCGTTCCGCCAACAAGTGATGCACGTCGATTTCCAGCGTGTGGATCTGAACAAGAAACTGCATATCAAAGTGCCGTTGCACTTCCTGAACTCGGACATCGCGCCGGGCGTCAAGGCCGGCGGAAAGATCAGCCACGTGCTGAACGAACTGGAAGTGGCATGCCTGCCCAAAGACCTGCCAACTTTCATCGAGATTGATTTGGCTGAATTGACTCTGGGCCATTCTATCCACGTGGGCGATGTCAAGTTGCCAGCGGGCGTGGAAGTTGCCGGTCACCATCACGCCGCCGATGCAGTGGCGACTGTGCAAGTGCCACGCGGCGTAGTCGAAGCGGTTGCCGCTGAAGCCGCTGCTGAAACCGCCACACCGGCTGCCAAAGCTGCCGCACCAGCCGCCGCAGCAAAACCAGCTGCCAAGAAGTAATACGCAACAAGACAAAACCCGCCAGTGCTGATAAGCGCGTGGCGGGTTTTTTCATTTGAAAGCCATGACTGCGATACGTTTGATAGTGGGCCTGGGAAATCCCGGACGCGAATACGAAAGCACACGCCACAACGTCGGATTCCGGTGGGTAGATGAACTCGCCCGCGAACACAAGCTGAGCTTCAACAGCGAGGCCAAGTTCCACGGACTGACGGCGCGCGGTTCTTTGCACGGCCATGAGCTGTGGTTGCTCAAGCCGCAGACCTTTATGAATGTCAGCGGTCGCGCGGTAGGCAGCCTGGCGCAGTTCTATAAAATCACGCCTGCCGAGATGCTGGTGGTGCATGACGAACTGGATCTCCCGCCCGGCGTGGCACGTTTGAAAATGGGTGGTGGGCACGGCGGACACAACGGGCTGAAAGACATCATTGCCCATCTCGGCACCAAAGACTTCTGGAGGCTGCGTGTCGGCATAGGACATCCAGGCGAGCGCAACGAGGTGAGCAACTATGTGTTGAACCAAGCGCGCCGCGAAGAAAGCGAACTGATAGACGATGCCATCCGGCGTTCGCTGGCGGTCGCAAATCTGGTCATCGAAGGCAAGACCGAAGCGGCGATGTTGAAGTTGCATAGCGCGTAAAACCCACACCCCTCCTGGCCTCCCCTCATCAGGTGAGGAGTCTCGACCCTTCCACTGATAAGAGGGGGGTTGGAGGGAGCTGGGGTTGAAATTAAAAAAGGAAACAACCATGAGTTTGAAATGCGGAATCGTAGGTTTGCCTAACGTAGGTAAGAGCACTCTTTTTAACGCTTTAACTAAAGCTGGAATAGCCGCCGAGAATTATCCCTTCTGCACCATCGAGCCCAATGTCGGCATCGTAGAAGTGCCGGATGCGCGCATGGACGCACTTGCCAAGATCGTCAAGCCGCAACGCATGCAGCCTGCCATCGTCGAGTTCGTGGACATCGCTGGTCTGGTGGCGGGTGCATCAAAAGGTGAAGGTCTGGGCAATCAGTTTCTTGCCAACATCCGCGAGACCGATGCCATCGTCAACGTGGTGCGTTGCTTCGATGATCCCAACGTGATTCACGTGGCCAACAAGATCGATCCGCTAGCCGACATCGAAACCATCATCACCGAGTTGGCATTGGCAGATATGGCGGTGGTGGAACGCACCCTGCATCGCGATACCAAAAAGGCGCGCTCAGGCGACAAGGATGCGCAAAAACTGGTGGGCGTACTGGAAAAATTATTGCCGCATTTGAACCTGGGTCAGCCCGCGCGCACTTTTCAATTGAGCGAAGAAGACAAGTTCATGCTCAAGCCGCTGTGTCTGCTCACCATCAAGCCCGCGATGTATGTCGGCAACGTGATGGAAGACGGCTTCGAGAATAATCCGCATCTGGACAGGCTGCGCGAACACGCAGCCAAAGAAGGTGCACCTGTGGTTGCGCTGTGCGCCAAGATCGAAGCCGAACTGGCCGATCTCGACGATGCCGACAAGCAGGAGTTTTTGACTGATTTAGGGCTGGATGAGCCCGGCTTGAACCGTTTGATCCGCACCGGCTACGAACTGCTGGGCCTGCAAACCTATTTCACCGCAGGCGTAAAGGAGGTACGCGCCTGGACTATCCATAAGGGCGATACCGCACCGCAGGCGGCGGGCGTGATCCATACCGATTTCGAGCGTGGCTTCATCCGCGCCCAGACCATTTCATATTCCGATTTCATCGCCTGCGGCGGCGAGGCAGGCGCGAAAGAAAAAGGCAAATTGCGCGTCGAAGGCAAGGACTATGTCGTGCAGGATGGTGATGTCCTGAACTTCCTGTTCAACGTCTAGCACTCGCCTAGCGAGAGTGCTAGAATGACCTCAGGAGGATTTGCCATGAATACCACAATGATGAATTTGCCCATGCCTTCCGCACTCGGCAGTTTGGAAAGCTACGTGCAGGCGGTCAATAGGTTTCCGATTTTGTCGCACGAGGAGGAAGTGAATCTTGCGCGACGTTTGCATGACCATAATGACTTGGATGCCGCGCGGCAGTTGGTTGTTTCGCATTTGCGCGTTGTGGTCAGCGTAGCGCGCGGATATGCGGGGTACGGTTTGCCACAGGCAGACCTGATCCAGGAGGGGAACATCGGCCTGATGAAGGCGGTGAAACGCTACGACCCTGAACGGGGAGTGCGTCTTGTATCCTTTGCCCTGCATTGGATACGCGCCGAAATACACGAATTCGTGGTGCGCAATTGGCGGATGGTGAAAATCGCCACCACCAAATCACAGCGCAAACTGTTCTTTAATCTGCGCAGCCTGAAGCAGGGTTTGCAACCGCTAAAGCCCCATCAGGTCAGCGAAATTGCGCAACAACTCAACGTCTCCGAACACGATGTCGTGGATATGGAAAGCCGCTTTGCCGGCCATGAGCTGGCTCTTGAATCGGGAAGCCACGATGAGGAAGACGCTTATGCGCCGATACAATATCTGGCGGACAATCCCGAATACGAGCCGTCGCAGATACTCGAAGCCAATCAACGCGAGCAACTCCAGTCGGCTGGATTGGCGCACGCGCTGGCGGGGTTGGATGAACGCAGCCGTCGCATCGTGGAAGCACGCTGGCTGAGTGAAGATCATTCCGCCACGCTGCACGAACTGGCCGCCGAGTTCAATGTTTCCGCAGAGCGCATCCGCCAGATCGAGCAAAAGGCACTGAGCAAGATGCACACGTCGTTGCAGCAATGACCGTCGGGTAGGTGGGTGTGAAAAAGCCGCAGGATACTGCGGCTTTTTCATTTAAGGCTGACTAGCGTTATTTGACTATTTTCAATCTCGGTGCTTGCGCAACCTGCTTGTCAGGACTCGTAGACTTGGGTTCGGGTGGCGGCCCATCCTCGGGCTGAAACATCAAACCCTGTCCGTTCTCTTTGGCAAATATCCCAATCACCGCGCCGACCGGAACAATTACGTTGAATGATGCCCCGCCGAACCGTCCAGCGCAGGTGATGTATTCGTTGCCCAACTCCAGGTTACGCACGGCACTGCTACTCAAGCTCAACACGATCTCGCCATTTTTCACATATGCGACCGGGACTTCGGTTTGCCCGTCGACTTTTACCGCGAGATAGGGAGTGAGCGCGCTGTCCACACACCATTCGTAGATCGCACGAATCAGATACGGGCGGGTGGACAACTCGTTCACTTACGCATCGCTCTTTCGGGAGCCGTCAGCGCGTCGATGAAGCCTTGGCGTGAAAAGATACGCTCGGCGTATTTCATCATCGGCGCGGCATCTTTGCTCATTTGTATGCCGTATTTATCCAAACGCCACAGCAAAGGAGCAATCGCCACATCCAGCATGGAGAACTCGTCACCCAGCAGGAATTTTTGCTTGGTGAGGATCTGCGACAACTGGGTGAGATTGTCGCGGATGATGATCCTCGCTTTATCCGCCACCTTGGGCACACCTTGCTCGATCGCATCGACATGGTTATAGAGTTCCTGCTCGAAGCGATGCAGGAACAAACGTGTGCGACCGCGCAGCACCGGATCAGGCGGCATCAGTTGCGGATGTGGAAACCGCTCGTCGATATATTCATTGATGATATTGGCTTCATACAAGATCAGATCGCGTTCAACCAGCACCGGCACCTTGTTGTAGGGATTGATTGCGGCGACATCCTCGGACTTGTTTTGCAAGTCCACGTCTATCACCTCGAAGTCCATCCCCTTTTCAAACAACACGATGCGACAGCGGTGGCTGTAGGGACAAGTCGTCCCGGAATACAATCTCATCATTACCACTTACCCCGAATCAACTGTGTGCGCTGCATCAATCCTCTCACCAGGAAGAAACCTGCCGTGGCGACCACGCCGCTGACCAGAACAGCTGCCAATACCGGATAGGCTCCGGTGCCGTTGATTCCGCCGATCCAAAGATAACGCTCGAACAACGTACCGGTGATGATGCATCCTGCCACCGCATTAATCGCGATCGGATTATGTCGTGTCGCAGGGAAGGCCAGACTGACAAACGGAATCACAAACTTCAGTGCCAGCATAGACCACCAGAGGAAGGCGTAATCACCGTTCTGCATACCGAAGACAGGACCGGATTCACCGGGCAGACTGCCAAATATGCGGCCTGTCTCATCGGGCAAGTTGCCGTACCAGATGGTCAGGTATTGCGCGTAGAAGGTGTAAACCCACAACAGGGTAAACGCCAACATCATCTGCGCGATGTAGTTATAGATCTTGGTCGGCACAGGACGCAACAGGCGTTCGCGGGTGTTCAACACGTATATCCAAACCACCAGGAACGACAAAAACATGTTGAAGTTGCTGACGAACTGCTGCAAACCGTAAATCGCGCTATGCCATTGCGGGACCAGTGTCATTTCAAAATCCCACGCCACCATCGTGCTATACAGCACGAAAAAGAACGGTATCCAGGTCGCGACCTGATGGAATTTCTGCGCGTCTTCCGGGCTGCGTTCGCTCACCGCCTGGCGTTTGATGAACACCCAGTACAAAGCCATCATGAACAGCATGCCGATAACTTCACGGGCGACCAACCAGTGGGGTTGATACCAACCTGGCATGTGATACTCGCTGGTAACTGTTCCGTTCCACCACGGGAAGGTGTGGTCGCCGCCGGCCAGCAACACCAGCAGCAGCACGAACGCCAGAGGGAACAGCGCGTACAAAGAACTGGCCAGATGACGGACTTCAAAACGCCACTTCGCATTCACCAGATGCAGCACGGCGCACAACGCCACACCGCTCAATGCCAGCGACAAAACCACGACAAAATTTACGGTCAACACCGCCCAATTACTGTATTCAAACATTTTGTTGTCTCCTATTTCGCCTGGGTCGCGGCCGCCATGGGCGGAGCTTTTTGCAAGACTTTACGCACATAGTTCACGACGTGCCAACGTTCTGTGGGTGACAAATCATTGGCATAACTTGGCATCACCGCACCACCGAGAGTCATCATGCCGAAGATGTATCCGTCCGGATATTCCTTCGGATTCCATGAGTGCAAATCGTTGCTGTTGGTCAGATTGAACGGTTTCATGATCAGCTTTTCGCCGACCGGACCGTCTCCCGTTCCAGATGTGCCATGACATGGCGTGCAATAGACAGTGAACAAACGCCCCCCCATTGCGACGGATTTTTCATCCGCCGCAATGGGATTGTTCATGGCGCGTGCCGCATCGGCATCCTTGACGAACACAGTCGTTCCTTTGACGGGTACCGAACGCGAGGGGAATGGCTGCATGCCAGGATGATCTGGGTCGACACTCTCCTGTGGCTTGATGCTGACGTTGTTCGCCATATCCATGGACCAGGGCCATGCCTGTGCCAGCGATGGTAGAACGATCAAAATAACTGCTAAGGATAATTTCTTCATTTCCCTGCCTCTTCTTGAATTTCTAATGCTTCGTGCTTGGTAAAAATCCCCTTCAACACGCCGGCTGATTCCTCATCCGTCTTGACCAGAATACCGATCTGATCCTCGGAAACTTTGGAGCTATACAAAGGCGAGCGTCGCGCCGGCAACCCGGCGCAAATCAAAAAGCCCAGGATACTGATATAGACACCACCCAAGATGAACATCTCGTAAGTCAGCACAAAGTTGGGTGGGAACGGCACGACCGGCTTGCCGCCTTTAACCTGGTCGAAAAAGTTGGCCTGCGAGCCGGAGATCAGGAAAAATGCCAGCAGCCCGCCAGTCAATGCACCGCACAATGTGAACCATTGCACATAGACCGGTTTGTTGCCGAGAAACTCTTCCACCTCGGGGTGTTCGATAGGCGACTTAACAATCAAATCCTGGTTCGCATCGAACCCTTTGATAGATGAATTGCGCAATTCTTTGACTGCCGCTTCAGCTTCGTGAAAATTGCTGAATATGGCCAGTAAATGACGTTTGCTCATTTAGTGTGCTCCCTTTCCGGATTCTTGCATCCCCGTGACTTCCAGCTTCTTGCTGGCCAGACTGCGGTGATAGACCATTTCTTTCACTTCGTACATGGAGACTGATGGGAATATCTTACAGAACACCATGAACAGGAATGTGAACCAGCCGAAACTGCCGAACACGACACCCCACTGCACCCAGGAAGGCCATTGATCGTGGTCCCATGTCCAAGGGTAATAACCGTGCGAGAAAGTCGGTGAAACAATCATCCAACGCTCCAGCCACATACCCATGTTCAGCAATAGCGATACCGTCATCATCACCGGGATATTCGTTTGGAAACGCTTGAATGCCATGATCAGCGGAACGATAGAACCGCAGAAGTTCATCATCCACCAGAACGGCGCATAGGTACCCGTAGCCTTCTGGATCAGGACGGCCTTCGATACTTCGTCATGGCTATACCAGACCGTGGCGTACTCGATCAGATTCAGGTATGTCCAGACCATCGCAATCGCGAACGTCAGGCGAACCACCTTCTTGAGGATGGCCAACGTCATGTATTCCTCGAACTTGAACACATAGCGCAAGATGATGAACAGCGTGATGATCGCGGCACAACCGGAATACAGCGCACCCGCCACAAAATAAGGAGGGAACGAAGTCACATGCCAGCCGGGTTGTTGCGACATCGCAAAGTCTGACGCCACGATGGAATGAACCGAAACCGCCAAGGGAATCAGGAAGCACGCGATGGTCAGGTAAGTGACGCGGAAATTACGCCATTGCCTATCCGTACCTTCCCAACCCAAGGACAACAAGGTGTACAACTTCTTGCGCCAGCCGGTATGGATGTTGTCGCGGCAAATCGCCAGATCGGGGATCATACCCACGTACAGGAACAGGATAGACGAACTCAGATAGGTAAAGATCGCCATCGCGTCCCACAACAACGGAGACTGGAAATTCGGCCATATCCAACGTTCATTGGGATAAGGAACCGCGTAATAGAATTGCCACAACCGCCCCAGATGCACCATCACGAACAGACCCGCCGTCATCAACGAGAACGTGGTCATCGCTTCGGCAAAACGATAGATCGGTTTGCGCCAGTCGGCATGCATCAGATGCAAGATCGCCGACAACAACGTGCCGGAGTGACTCATACCGATCCAGAAGATGAAGGTGGCAATATACAGCCCCCACACGTGCGGATTGTCCAGATTCGCCACACCCAGACCCATGTTGTACTGGTACAACTCACAGGCGACACCAATACCAAACACGGTCAGCGCACTGATTATTATCACCCAGAACAGCTTGCGGGGTGACTCCAAGCTCTTGAGCACGTCGGTATTGATCTTTGCCCAAGCGATGTCTTCGCGGATATCTTTCATTGTTATTCCCTAAACAAGTTGCAGCGGATTAAATCGCGCTTTCGCGCACGCGTTCCATGTACATGACCGACGGGTAAGGACGCAACTCTTCCAAGATACGATAACCCCGCAGATCGCTGCCACCTTCCTCTTTATCCTTTGTTTGTTCATCCACGGCCAGCTCGACACGCTGAGCCTTCCACTGCTGATGAACTTTGGACTCGGTATCGATCAGATTACCGAAAGTGATGGCGTTGGTCGGACACACTTGCTGGCAGGCTGTCTGCACCTCGCCGTCGCGCAATACGCGACCTTCGTTCTTCACGTTACGCTGGCCAACACGGATACGCTGGATACAGAAGGTGCACTTTTCCATCACACCTTTACCACGCACAGTGATGTCCGGATTGAGCTGCTGTGTCATTTCGGCCGGCCAGACGTTTTCGGTTGTCGGGTAGTCGTACCAGTTGAAATAACGAACCTTGAACGGGCAGTTCGCCGAGCAATAACGCGAGCCGATGCAGCGGTTGTAGATCTGCGAATTCAAACCGTCCGGCGTATGGTTGGTCGCACCGACCGGGCACACGGTTTCGCAGGGAGCGGCCTCGCACTGCTGGCACATCATCGGCAGGAACTGTGCGCCCTGATCCGGGAATTCTCGGTCATCTTCCGGCCAGTAACGTTCGATGCGCATCCAATGCATAGCCTGTCCGTGCGCATATCTTTCCTTGCCCACGACCGGCAGATTGTTCTCTGCGTAACAGGCAACGCTACACGCGTTGCATCCGGTACACGCATCCAAGTCGATGCTCATCGCCCATTTGTACGGGTCATGCGGCACATCCTCTACCGGGTGTTTATGCCGAAAATCCGACCAATTCTCCAACAAGTTACTTACCGACATGTTTAGACCTCCTCCGAAAGATCAACCTGATCGCTGGATACCGTCACAGCGATTTTCCTGCCCTGCTGACTTCCGCCTACAGGCCCCTCTTCTTTAACCACGATGATGCGCTTGCCGGTTTTACTGAGCTTGACCTGCGTTTCATGCATCGCCAGTTCGCCGGTTTCATTGTCAAACACGCGGCTCAGTATCTGGAACGCATTCACACCAAAGCCTTTGGCATAACGGCCCATCGCATCGTGTCCGTTCCCCAGGGGAATGGACACTGCATCAGGATGAATGCCAGGGAACAAATAAGCTTGCGCTTTGATCGAGCCGTTCTTGGACGAGACTTCCACAATGTCGCCCTCGACGATGCCCAGTTCAGCCGCTTTCTTGGGATGGATCTCGACCCATGAATCCCACACGATGGTAGTCAAGGGGTCAGGAGATTCTTGCAGCCAGGGCTGGTTGGCATTGCGGCCATCGCGCAGACTGGCGGTTACACTCGGGATCAGCGTCAATGGATAGTTCTGGTCGCGCTCGGCTGGTGCAGGCAACTGGATATTTGCGCTGTACTTACCGGCGAGCTTATTGCTAGCACCCCCGACATTGATGATGCCGCCACTCAGCAAATCATTCCAATAGACATCGTCGTCTGTTCCCGCAGCGGCGAACTCGCTCTTGTTCTTCAGCAACGCGGTGCGCAGGTAACTATAGAAATCATCAAAGGACTTGTATTCTTCGGCGCGACGCTGTTTGATCAGAGCCAGCAGAATATCACCCATACCGAGCGTGTTCGGATGCAGTTTTTCCATCAACGGTTGCTGCACACCGATCTGCACACCGTCCGGCTGATATTCCGCAACGATGGTTCCCCAGTCTTCCAGCGCGGAATTCAAAGGCAGCACCAGATCAGCTTGCAGGGCGGTCTCATCCAGATAATGCGCGAAGGCGACCTTGAAGCCGGCCTTGGCCATATTCTCCTTGAACTTCAATTCTGCGGGAGCGGTGAACACCGGATTTGTCCCGTAGGTGAACAGCACCTTAGACTGCCCGTCGGCCAGTCGATTATTCACCATCCGCAGCCCGGCTGAATTACCCGTTGCCGGCGCGATTTGCGGATAAGGTACGGCAGCGGAAGCCTCTACCGTTTTACCCACGTTACCCAGCACATGATTGAGCAGGTTGATCGCGGCCGCGTTTTCTGATCCGTGCGCATAGCCTTCTGCTGCACTACCCAGCAACACCAGACTCGGCGTGCGCTCCTTCAACAGCGCAGCCAGCTTGGTCAGATGCTCGGTACTTACACCGGTATCCTTGCTGACGCGCTCTTTGTCGTAATCCTTCACCGCAGCGGCCACATCCGCAGGCAATTGCAGGCCCGCAGCACCGAGCGCGTTGACCACGCCCAAAGCCAGGATACCTTCCGTACCGGGACGAACCACCAACCAACGATCGGCGTTCGCACCGGTGAGCGTCATTTTTGATTCGACTTGCACCAGCACACCGCGCTGTCCGTCCACCCCTTTGCGGAACTCCGCATACTGCTGGGAGAAATGCACCGGAGAGACCCACGCACCCAGGAAATCCGCACCGAACGACACCACGACTTTGGCCTTGTTGATATTGAAGCGCGGCATTTCCATGCCATATGACTTCAAGTTGGCCGCGCGTTGCACCGCAGGGGAAACCGCCTCGTACACAAAATGATTTTTGCTCGACAGACTGTCCAGATAATTACCCAGCAAGACCTTCAGGTGACCACTCACCGTCCCGGTCAGAAAGTCGATCTGGTCGCCGCTCACGCCGTTCAATTTTTCCGCGATCAACGCGTAAGCCTTTTCCCAAGTAATCACCTCTCCCTTGTCGCCGCTGCGCAACAACGGTTCGCGCACCCGGTCGGGATTGTAGTGGTGCTGCACTCCCGCCTGCCCCAGACCGCACATCTTGCCGTGATTGATTACCGAATCGGGATTGCCTTCCAACTTCAGCACGCGACCCTCGCGCACCCTGCCGCTGATGCTGCAACCCGCCTCGCACTGTGCACAGGTCGAATTGAAGTACACGGAAATACCGGGAATAACATAATCTGCCGCATGCACATAAGAGACCACCGTCTCTTTACCGTCTTCTATCGACGTGTTGCCACAGCCGGATAACGCCACCGCAGCACCACCCCAACCCAACACCTTAAGAAAATCACGTCGATCAAAATTGTTGTCTATCATCACAACCTCACTGAAAAATTCTCTAAACGCGCGCCCATCAAAATTAGTAATGGCACGACGAACAATCGTTAGGGCCTTTGGCGACCACCACCCCAGCCGCATCGACAGCGGCGGGCTTCTTCATACTGTACCAATAAGCCTGATCACCAACCGGCATACCACCTGCCGCGATCGGCCCCATGGGCGAAGCCTTGTATGCATCGTCGCCAGCCGGCATCGCGCCCGCAGTCGTCACCACATGCTCTTTCTCGTGGCAGCTGATACACCAGCCCATCGACAACGGTTTTTGGCGGCGCGCAACGGTCATCTCTTTCACGTCGCCGTGACAGGCCCCGCAAACCTCCTGAACCGGACGGTTTTGCTGGAACACAAAACGCTTGATATGTCGTTCATGGTTGAAACGGACGAAATCAGGCAAGTCATGAACCTTCTTCCAAGGAATGGCTTTATTGGCTTCCCAATATTCGAAGAGCTTTTTGATGCGCGGGCTTTCACGCACAGACTCGATGCTTTGATGACATCCGATACATTTTTGTATCGGCGGGATTCCTGCCACGGACGAACGACGCGCATAGGTATGGCAGTACATGCAATTTATTTGCATGTCTTTGGCGTGTCGAAAATGCGGGAATTCTATGGGCTGCTCAATCGCTGGACCCAAATCATCGGCGGTGGTCAACGGGGCCAGATGTGCTTCAGCTGAATAACTGCTGCTTGCCGCAAACAAACCCATCAACAAGATAGAAAATCGAATAAATCGGTGCATCGTTAGTGGCTCCCCCAACAAACAATTTAACCCACGTCAATCTTTGAGAGATGACGTGATAAAAAATAAAGCGGATTATTTTTGCTGCGGCGTGTCGCGTAATAATTAT
>VFSW01010690.1_pt1 | contig 12991 bp, 7 predicted proteins | sample 5358111 | NCBI WGS metagenome assembly VFSW01 (sample SAMN11554181, study PRJNA540505) | mine drainage metagenome | isolation source: sediment from site ElyBrook_90M | place: USA: Ely Copper Mine, Vershire, VT | collected 2017 | reverse complement strand
ACGAATCCCCCCACAAGCCCCAGCAGATGGCCCGATGCGGGTCCGCGGAAAAATCCGCTAAAGCCGACCGGTTCACCCACCAGCGGATGTTTCATGAAGTAGACATTCCAGACGAAGCAAGACAGCAACGCGCCTAAGGTCAGGAATACAGCGGCGCTGTACGGCCCCAGGGAATTGCCGCGCGTCATTGCGTGCGTCATGAATGGAGCCCACAGTCCCATCAAAACGCCCGAAACAATGCAGGTGATCACACTCTTCTTCGATACCGAGCGGCCAGTCGCCGCTAAGCTGCCATAAGCCTTCCCATCCAGCAGGATTGCAGCAAACGCGCACGCCACGCCCAGCGCCAGCAAGGCCGCATTGCCTTTTGGCTGGAGCGCGTAGCTGAGTACGACGCCGACCACCAGCGCAATGCCGATAGAAATCGGAAACGCCACCGCCAGACCCGCCATATCGATCGCCGCGACCAGCAGAAGATTGGCTAAATTGAACAGCGCGCCTCCGATCAGTGCATTCACGATATTGGAGCTATCGGCGGCGCGAACATTGTTCAAAAAGCTGTTCGCGTCGTTGCCCGTGCTCCCCATCGTGAACGCGAGCAAGAGCGAGACCAGAAAAATTCCCACCGCGTAGTCCCAGTAAAAGAGTTCAAAACGATAGCCTTTCACGCCCTTGTACGTATTCGCCCACGATCCCCAGCAGATGGCGCTTGTGATCATCATCAACAACGCAACAGTCAAACTTGATGGTGTGAACATGTGTCCCCTTGTGAGCGATCTCGCGCGCAAAGTGTCTGCGCCTGCAACATGTCGATGCAAAGCGTTCCACTCTACTCTTGTTTGCCCCCGACTCACAAGCACTCCTCGGTTGTTTAGGAGATTTGAAAAGAAGATTGTGATTTGATTGACATCGCTCACGGCATGACCATACACTCTCTGCTGCGAAATGGTTTGAAACGTTTTTTCATGGCAAATAAGCCAAAAATCGCAGTCGTCGGCAGCGCCAACATCGATCTCACCACTTTCACCGACCGTTTCCCCAAACCGGGCGAAACCATCTTCGGGCAGGACTTCCACCTCGGGTTTGGCGGCAAGGGCGCCAACCATGCAGTAGCAGATCGTCTCTGCGGTGCGGACTTTTTCATGGTGGCTCGCGTCGGCAGCGACCTATTCGGTCCGGCCACCATAGAGAACTTCCAGAAACTCGGCATTGACACCACCCATGTGAAGCAGGTGCCCGGGTTATCCAGCGGCGTGGCTCCCATATTCGTCGACCCCAATGGACAGAACCGGATCTTGGTGGTGAAGGGCGCGAATGACGCCCTGTTGCCCGGCGACGTTGATGCCGCCGCCGATACGTTGAAGACCGCAGACTGCATCGTGCTGCAATTTGAGATTCCACTGGAGACGGTCTCCTATACGATCGCTTTTGCGCGCCGGCACGGAATCCGTTGCATCCTCAATCCCGCTCCGGCCCAGCCAGTAAATATGCAGTCTTTAGGCCTGTCGGGTCGCGATTACTTCGTGCCCAACGAGACGGAGGCCGAGGCAGTCACCGGTTTTGCCGTATCGACCATCGACGAAGCCAGGAGCTGCGCCGAACGCATTCTGGCCAATGGCGTCCCTCGCGTCATCATCACCCTCGGCGCTCGCGGAGCTTTCGTTTGCGCAGATGGCACCAGGGAACATGTGCCTCCATTCTCCGTGAAGAGCATTGATAGCACCGGCGCCGGCGATGCTTTCATCGGCAGCTTCGCAGCGTTCCTGGCCGAAGGACAGTCCGAAAGGGAGGCAGTGGAACGTGCAAGCCTGTATGCCGGACTCTCGACCACTGGGGTTGGTACGCAGAGTTCGTTTTACGATCGGGCGCGGTTCGAACAGGAGTGGAACCTCAGGACGGCGATCGGTTCGAGGTCCACGCTCCGTTAGTGAAGAGTGGAAAGTCCTTGACAATCGATTTCTGGGGCGCGTATAAGCTGTTCTGTCTCAGCGTTATTGAAACGTTTCAAAATTGTGGGGCGAATCCATCATGACACCCAGTCGCCGCGACTTTTCGAAGCTGTGCGGATTCCTGCTCGCGACCGGGGCCCTCGCTGGATCGCAACCTCTCTGGGCCTTCACAACTCCACTGCCCGCCAACAGCGCGCGCAAAGTCATCATCGACACCGACCCCGGGGTTGATGACGCCTTCGCCCTTCTTCTGGCGATGCGATCCCCGGAACTCAAGGTCCTCGCCATCACCGCCGTCGCGGGCAACGTGCCTCTGAGCTTGACCTTGCCCAACGCTCTGCGCCTCGTCGAAATTGCGGGTCGCACCGATATCACGGTTGCGGCGGGAGCATCGTCCCCGTTAATCCGCAAACTGGTGGATGCAGCTTATGCGCACGGCAACAACGGCCTCGCCGGAGTGGAGTTCCCGCTGCCGCAATTAAAGCCGGTGAAAGCGCCGGCCTCCGAGCTGATCTGCCTGCTGGTCCGCGAGAACTCCGGCGACGTCGACATCGTGGCCATCGGACCTCTGACCAACCTCGCCCTCGCCCTGCGTCAGGATCCGCAAATCGCGCCTATGGTGCGCAGCATTGTCTTGATGGGAGGATCGCTCTCTGGCGGCAATGTTACGCCCGCGGCCGAGTTTAACTTCTACGTCGATCCGGAAGCAGCAAGCATCGTTTTCGATTCCGGCATCCCCATCCGCATGGTTGGGCTGGATGTGACCCGCAAGGTTCAACTGACCAACCAGCACGTGGAAGCGCTCCAGGCGGGATCAGGCAAGGTGAGCCAGGTCGCCGCTCGCATCGCTGATGCCATCATGAAGATGGCCCGCAGCCAGAATTGGAAAGGCGGTCCGAACCTGCACGACCCGCTGGCGGTCAGCACGTTAATCACTCCAGAAACCGTCACCTTTGAGGACTATCACGGCCGGAGAAAGTGTCGGCTGGAAGCGGGCGCCCATGCATTATTCCGCGCCCCTGATGCTGGGCAGCGAGTCTGTGGTTGCCGCGCCTGCGGCGTTTCATGCCAATGCGCAAGTGGCCACTGGAGTAGACCCGGCAAAATTTTTCGAACTGCTCATCTCGCGTTTGACAAGAGATAAAGCATGAGTCGTACGAGGAACAACGTCAACATGCAGCTTCTGAGAAACAATCGCTTACTCTGGGCATTAATTCTCTCGTTCACATGCACCTTCGCGGCGCAGGCGCAAAAGCGTTATGTCGTCATCGATCAGGATGCCTTCGGGCCTGCCGGAACCGATATGAATTCCATCCTCGTCTTCCTGCAATCGCCCAGTGTCGACGTGCTGGGGATCACTGTGGTCACCGGAGATGGCTGGCGCAATGAAGAAGTGGCGCACACCCTGCGCCTTCTTGAACTGGTGGGGCGCTCCGATATCCCTGTCGTCCCCGGGGCTGACAGGCCGATGATTCGCACCAAGGAATGGACCGCTCTCTGGGAGCAAATGTACGGCAAAGTTCTCTATCAGGGTGCGTGGACCATGTCGCACTCTGCCCACAACCCGGACGAGGTCCCCGACCTCAAGGAAGGAAATCCCAAGACCAAAGCTTCTACCGAGGACGCCGCGCACTTCCTGGTTCGCATGGTTCGCAAATACCCGCACCAGGTCACGATCTATGCCGCTGGCCCCATGACCAACATCGCGGCCGCGATCATTCTGGATCCGGAGTTCGCTTCGCTGGCTCAGGAGTTGGTCATCATGGGCGGCAGCATCAACCCACATACCGACGATCCCGAATACCTCGACAGCCCGCGTCACGAATTCAATCTCTGGTTTGATCCCGAGGCCTCCAGCATTACTCTGCATGCACACTGGCCGAAGATCAGCGTGACCACTGTGGATGTTTCGATCGAGACGCACCTCACTCCGGACATGGTGGCAGAGATCGGTAAGTCCCATGAGCCCGCGGCGCAATACATCGCGCGCTATACCGACAGAAAGGGCGATTATCTTTGGGACGAGTTGGCTGCCGCCGCCTGGCTCGATCCCACGCTCATCACCCGGGAGCGTTACGTCTTCATGGATGTCAGCCTGGATAAAGGAATCAGCTACGGAGACACGCTGGCCTGGACCGATCACGCCAAGCCATCCTTCAATTTGCAAAAGGCACACGCTCAGATGGACGTCGATTGGCCAAAGTTCCAGAAGATGTTTGTTCAGCTCATGTCTGCCCCCACGCCGAATGCGAAAGATCCGCAGATGGCGACTGCGGCACCGGGGGAGGCCAGGTAGCCGTAATTGAGATGGAAAAAACCGCAACATGCTGGAAGGTGAGTGGGTTCGCGTCTGCTTCTGTCGTGGCGTTATCGAGCGGCGCTGAGGATTCACCGTTGGGGATTTAATCAAAGAAAAAGAAAGAGACGCGCGCGCGTGACGATCCCTGTTCCGGATTTGAAGACGCTTTTGAGCACGCTCCGGAGACAAACTCGCGCCAAAAATGAGGGGGACTTATGCTGAAACACAGAGCATGGCTGGGCGTTCTGCCGGTTTTTTTGGTGTTCGTTTGTTCCGTTGCCTTCGGTCAGGCGAACGGCACGTTTTCCGGTACGGTGGTCGATAAAACAGGTTCCGTGATCTCGGGGGCCACCGTCACCGCTACCTCTCAGAGCACCGGTCTGGTGCGCGCGGTCAAGACCAACGAATCCGGTCACTACCTCATTCCGCTGCTTCCAGTTTCTACCTACACCATTCAGGTCGCTTCCACCGGTTTTCAAACCACCGCACAAAAGAACCTCGAACTCCAGGTGAACGAGTCCCGGGAAGTGAACTTCACGCTCGCTCCCGGAGCCGTCACCGAGAACGTCGATGTCACGGCCAACGGCTTGGCGGTGGAGAGCACGAATCCCTGGCTGGGCCAAGTCATCTACTCGCACCAGGTGGCGTAGCTTACCCTCAATGGCCGCGACTTCGTGCAATTGGCCAGTTTGACGCCCGGAACCGTACAGGAGACCAATCCCAGCAGCTTCTTCAACGGCGGTCCCAGTAGCGAGGTTTCGGCGCGCGGCTCGTATTCCCTCTCGGTGGGCGGTTCCCGTGCTCAAGCAACCGACTGGCTGCTCGACGGCAACGACAACAACGAACTGACCGCCGGCGGCATTGCGATCCTGCCTTCCATTGATGCCATTCAGGAATTCAAGGTTCTCACCTACAACTATTCCGCTGAATATGGCACACGCGCGGGTCCGACCGTGCTGGTGACTACAAAGTCAGGCAGCAACGCGCTGCACGGCTCCGTTTTTGAGTTCTTCCGCAACACCCAGTTAGACGCACGCAGCTACTTTGCCAGTACGCGGGAACAGTTCAACTTGAACCAGTTCGGAGCGGCCCTGGGCGGTCCCATTGTGAAAGACAAGACGTTCTTTTTCGTGGACTATCAGGGCAAGCGGCAACGCCACGGCATTCCGTTTGTGGGGCTGGTTCCCACGTAGGCCATGATGAATGGCGACTTTCGCTATGGTCCCTATGGCGATGGCTTGGACTCCAACAACAACCCACTCCCATTTCTCACAAACCCCTACGCTCAGACGGGTGATCCCGCACATTTCCAATGCGTGCCGGGCACTGAGACGCTTCCGACGCCTACGTCTGAACCAGTTAATGCGCATGGCGGGCAGGCGGTCGGGACTAATTGCAACGTAATTCCCGCAGCGCTGTTCGATCCTGTCGGTTCACAAATGATCCAGTATTATCCGGCAAGCAACATCGTGAACAAAGGGGCGCAAGCCAACTACAGCGATGTGCCGGTGAGAAAGCTGAACGAAGATGAGTTTGACATCCGCCTCGATCACAACTTCTCGTCCAGGGACTCAGTCTTCGCGCGCTTCAGCTACGATCAGGCCACTTCCTTTATCCCTGGCGGCGCTCCGGGATTCGCCGAACAGAATCCTTTCGCCAGTACGCAGGACATCACCAATCACGGACGCAACGCCGCGATCTCGGAAACGCACGTGTTTTCAGACCGCACTCTCAACCAATTCAATGCCGGCTATAACCGGATCTTTAACCACATTCTGTCCTTCGGCAATAAGACCTGCGCAGGCGCGAAACTTGGAATTCTGAATTCCAATCTGGGGTCAGCCTGTGATCAATACACGGGGTTGCCGGCCAGTCTCAACCAATCCACCAAAGACTGCATCAGCTGCGGATTCACGTCCACCCAATTGTTCGGCGGCTATTACTCGCTGGGGGATCGCGCTTTCGCTCCCTTCCAGGGTGGCACCGACATCTACTCCGTTTCCGACGCCGTCGTCATGACTCGCGGTAGCCACAACATCACCGTCGGTGGCGGGATACGCATCAATCAGATGAACATCCTGACCAACGGTTTCCAGGACGGTTATTTCCTGTTATTCGGGTCCTATACGGGAGATGCCTCAGCCGACTTGCTTCTCGGACAAGTGGGGGGTGCGATCCATGACCAGACCTTCAAAGGAGCGACTACCGGACGCCGCTGGAAGCTGTTCCGTCCTTACGTGCAGGACGACTGGAGAGTCAACAACAAGTTGACCCTCAACATGGGGCTGGCTTGGGCTCTGGTCACTCCTCTCACCGAAGCTCAGAATCGTCAGGCGAACTTCGACTTCACTACCGGCAAGTTCCTGATTCCCGGCCAAAACTCCGATGGTCGCGTCGGTGTCCAGTTCGATAAGACCGCCTTCGAGCCGCGCTTCGGTTTCGCCTGGAGGCCGTTCAACAATGACGCTACGGCCATCCGCGGCGGTTACGCGATCTTCCACGACTCCGCCTGGAATCAGGGATCAGTGGGCCTTTGGCAGAACCCTCCCTTCTACGCTGAAACCGACAATTTCAATGGCTTCTGCCCTTACCAGAACGCCATTTCTGCCAACCCGCAGGATTGCGGTCTGGCGCGCAGCTTCCTCCCCGGATTCACCAGCCCTCCCGACCCCTATCAGTTCACCGGGACCATTCAGTCGCAAAACCTGAATTTCAAGTTAGGCCGTGTGCAGCAGTTCAACCTGAACATCGAACGTCAACTTCCCGCCAGTGTGGTCTTGACGGTAGGCTATGCCGGCTCTCACAGTTCACATATCTGGGTCGACGGAATCAATCTCAACGTTGCCTCGCCTTCCGCCTGTTTCCAAAGCAGTCCGTTCTATGATCCCAACTACCACCTGGGCTGCGGCATCAATGCGGTGCCGTGGGGACCGCCGACGTTCGCGTTCCCGCCCGTCATTGCGAACCTCAACGACATCGGGTCGGCTCGCTATGACTCGCTGCAGGTGAAAGCGGAAACCAACCGAACGCGGCAGGGTCTGTACGCCCTCGTGAGTTACACCTATTCACGCAACTTCGATTCAGGCTTCCCGGATAACGTGGGAACCAGTACCGGCGCTACCTACTGGCCCCTTCCCGGGACACAGCGCGCCGATTGGGCGCTCTCCCAGATCGATCTCAAGCACAATCTGTCGATGAGCGTCATCTACCAACTGCCCTTCGGAAAGGGCAAGAAATTTGGAAGCAGTTGGAACGGAATTGTCAACGCGGTCGCGGGGAACTGGGAAGTGGACGTGATCGAAAAAGTTCTCTCAGGCTTCCCGATATTCGTTTATGACAGCTCGAACACCTCTGGTGTGGGTTTCAATATTGGTGGTAACAGTTGGAATCGGCCGGATCAGGTTTGCGATCCCAAGGCGGGGCATCCGACCCTGACAAGCTGGTTCAATACTAACTGCTTCGTCGCGCCTGCGTCAGGCAAGTTGGGGGATGCAAACCGGAGCCCAGTCTACGGCCCCGATTTCGTGAACACAGACTTCTCGGCCATCAAGCACTTCCCCCTGCCTTATCACGAGGGCATGGGCCTGGATTTCCGTGCCGAGTTCTTCAATCTGTTCAACCACGCGCAGTTCGGATTACCAAATCCGGACCTGGCGGGTTCAGTTGGACAATTTGGGCTCATCAATACAACCGTCAACAACCCGCGCGTGATTCAGTTCGCGCTCAAACTGAATTTCTAGCAGGCGACAAAATCGTTGATCAGCTTCCCCCCACCGCAAACAGAAACGCCGTCCAGCACTTCGGACGGCGTTTCTTCTGAGTGATCTCCCGATTGACCATCCGCTGTAACCAGTTGAGAAGAAGAGTAGAGTAGAAAACTTTCCTAACGGTCGATGCGCGCAAGCTGGCGGAGTTGTTAAGCGGCAATCAACTTCATCCCGTGTACCACGGAGAGCATGGAGTCCGCACCTCGAAAGAACTGGTCTGAACAATCTCAACCTACCGCAGAAGTGGGCGCCATTCTATATTGCGTGATATGGCGAATATCGAAGTCTAACGATGAGGAAGCCCAATGCTTTAGCGTACACAACCGGCCTCGATATTCAGCGGCATTGGGGACAGATCGTAGGATTACTTATCGGAACGTGGGCCCATTCTTCAAGGCGCTGCGGCACACGAGTGGACCACAAGGCCGCGACGGTCATCGACTGAACCCTTCAAGTTCACTCCGCGCTGGTATCACCGCGTAGTGATGGTCTCAATGGGAGCGATCGTGGCCGTCGTTTCACTACGTTCTCCTCTCAAGTGACGCTAACAATTTTTTACCAACTAATACCGAATTTTCAGCTGCTGCTGAACATCCTCCGGCAAATCCCAGGAAACGCTGCAGGTGGAAGGTGGAACGCAGAAGCCGGAAAGGCCCAACTGACGCGGGTTTTAGGGGTGATTTTCTTAATCATCCACTAAATAACATTAGATCGTCGCGCCAGCGACGCTAAGTGATTGAAAAATTTGGTGAGCGCGGCAGGATTCGAACCTGCGACCCATGCCTTAAAAGGGCATTGCTCTGCCAACTGAGCTACGCGCCCAACTCGTTAAAAGACCAACCACTTAATCGACAGAGACCTCATAAGCGGTTGCACAGCGGTTGCACTAGCTAAGATTCGTTCTCGGAATTCCCCGAGAGCAATCTCACGTCAACGAGCGATTCAAGCTGACGCATCGCGGCGACGCTCTGGGAGTCAAGCGTCTTGATGTAGGAGTTCTGCGTCACTGCGACATTAGCGTGCCTCAGAATTGCCTGAATCGTTTTGTCCGGTACGCCCAAATCATGCAAGTTTGTTGCAAGCCCTCGCCTGAATGCGTGCCATCCATGCCATCTAGGACGCGCTCCGCGCTCGTACCTGTGGTCTTCCTCTTCGTGCTCGTCCTGGGCCTTTCCGCAGACGCAAACATTCAGGACGGGCAAAATCTGCCGGTTGAGTACGTTATTCAAACTCAACGGCGTTGGGTTCCTTTTCATAGTAGCAAAAATCGGCCCACTTGAGGGATCGCCTCTGCCCACCCTATACTCGTCCAACAGCCTTTGCATCGGGGCAATCACAGGCACCGGGGCTTTGCTCTTGCGCGTCTTCGGTTCATTTGTGAAAGACTCCCATACCGAACGCATGACGCGGATTTCGTCGCCGGTATAGTCGGGCCACTCCAACCCACGAATCTCGCTTCTCCGCAATCCAAGGAACGCAGCCACAGCGACAATTGTCCGAGCGGGGTCGGGCAATAGTCTGAGCATCTGCATGACTTCGCCAAGAGAATATGCATACGTCTCATGTCCTTCCGGCGCACTCGGTATGCTTGCCTCGCGAATCGGATTCGCGCCCTCCAAATAGCCTTGCTGGATGGCATGTCGAAATATCGCAGAAAGCAGCGACCGTAAGTGATGCAGCGTGCTCCGCGTGAATTCAGGATTGGCTCGTCCAATCTCGGCCAGTACCTTGTGCGCCTGGGGCGTCTTAAAATCACGCAAACGTAGGTGACCGCAACGTGCTTTCAGTTGTGAATCCCAACGCGCTCTGTACCCTTTCATTGTTGATGCTCGCTTCGCAGCTATCAAGTTCGGAAAATAAACACTACACACGAAGTCCTGAAGCGTCACATTCTTGCTCGCGTCGATTCTTCCCGCATTGATCGGGTGCAATTCCTCGTCCGCCAATCCCAATACACTCTGCGGCGGCTTCCGAAGACGAGCGTGCTCAGGCTCAACTGGACACAGTCGCTTGCAAATCTGCTTACGGACAAGCTGTCCGTCCTGAACGAACGTATCGCGATAACGCAGAAACCACGAATCGCCTTTACGAAATACGTACCCTGATTGTTTTTTCATCTTCTTTTCCCGTGCTTGGCGAGGTAAGCATCAATGGCTCGTCTGACTAACTCTGCGATGGGAGCGCCAGTTTGGGCAGAGAGTTTTTCGAGCTTGTCCAATTGCTCTTCTTTCAAGAACAGAGCCGTTCGTTTCATGTGTGACAATGTATGCCTATCGGCACATATCAGTCAAGCACAAAAAACTCCACTACTGCCGTTCTCGTTCGTAGTAACTCGGTTACTCCCCCGAGCATGGTAACTGTTACCATGCTACGAAAAGCCTCGCCAAATGCACGTTTGGGCTTGTTTTTCAATCTGCACTACTGTACAATGGCTGCAGATCTAGGCCCGAGCAGGGTGCCGTGGGAATAGGTGCTCACGGAGTAATGCCACGACGGTCGAGTTGATCTTCCACGCGGGTGAATACCGCCTGACACCTATGATTGTCAGCGCCGTGCGATCCGGCTAATCGCACAAATTGGGGTAGCTGGCGATCATGCTAGGCCGGACGAATGGTACGGCAATCTTAGGCCGTGCGAGTTAAGGCAGTCACCCTCTGACTGCTTCCTTCCTGAGAAGGTTTCCGTGCAAACTGCCTCTGCCGTATCGCATCAGTTCCCATGTGTCTCGTTTGAAATCATCGATGCACTCGAATTATCGCGTCGCTGGAAGGTGCCTCTGACCTGGATACGCGAGCAATGCAGATCGCGTATTGCCGACAAAATCCCCCATATTTGTTTCGGTCGTTATCGGAGGTTCGAGTGGGGGTCTCCTGATCTGTCGGACTGGTTAAGCCGACGACGCGCCGGAGCCATCGGCCTGCGTCTCGCAAGGCGACGATTCCAGCGAGTTTGAAAATCCCGAACCGATAGCAATCGCAAATGGATGCAGAGAGGACTACATGTCGAACTTTCACGTTGATGTTCTTGAAGATAGCACCGCAGTTCCACCTGCTGCACTGCTGATCGATTCAAATACTCTGAGCGAGCGAAATCCCGAAGCGTTGACAACGCCGCCGACCGAGCCCTGCGCAAATGATGGTGTAGAAATCCTCGAACAGTTTCCCGCTGAGATTAAAGCTCTACCGCAGTGGCTCTTGTGGAAACGGGAGGAGCGCAAAGGAAAGGCGACGAAGGTGCCTTACGACGCTAACAACTATCGTCGTGCGAGCACCACCGATCCTTCCACATGGTCTGATTTCCAGACTGCAATTGCTGCAAAGACTAGGAATTTCGACGGTGTCGGATGGGCTATCACAGAGCCATACGTGGTGGTGGACCTTGACAAGTGTCGAAACGCCGCAACTGGTGTGGTTGAGTCGTGGGCCGATGAGATTGTTCACGAACTGAATAGCTACACAGAGCTGTCTCCGTCTGGCCAGGGATTTCACATCTGGGTGCGCGGTCTTCTGCCCCCTGGAGGAAACCGCAAAGGTCGAGTCGAGATGTATGCCCGCGCTAGATACATGACCGTGACCGGCAACCATGTCAAAGATACGCCATTGACGATTGAGAGCCGAGACCTCACGTCCTTCCATGGTCGTATGATCGCCGGGGAATCGGAACCACAACCTGACCCGGCGACGACGCCAACATGCCTCCAATCCAAGAGAGCGACTCGTGATGATCTGATGGCCGGTCGCTGGGGGGGATTTTACGACTCACAATCTGATGCGGATCTTGCGTTGTGCGGATACCTAGCTGCCGAGTTTGGCAATGATGCGGCAAGGATTGACGCAGCATTCCGAGATTCGGGCCTGTATCGGGACAAATGGGACCAGAAGCGTGGTGCGTCAACCTATGGCGAGCGGACGATCCAGAAGGTTCTCAAGTCTCGCGAGATGCGAAAGCCAATGTGTGTGGTTGATGAGGCGTCCGAATCCGTTTCACCGTCAACATCACCAACATATCCAAACGAGGCACTTTATGGCGACCACATTGGCGAATTGACTAAAGTGCTCACGGAGGGAACTTCACTTCCGCCGCAACTGGTGCGAGAGAATGCCAAATGCATTCTCGGCTCCATTATTGATGGGCGTGCGGGATTCCCCGGTCACGAGGACTTACACCTTCGCCACTACACCATCAACGTCACTACTCGCCCTCGTATTGGCAAAGGTGAAAGCTGGAAGAGAACAGGAGATGAAAGCTCCGGTGCATTAAGCAGTTTGCTGCGAAAAAACTTCGTGACGGTCATCAACGGCGGCCTGTTCGGTTCCGGCGAGTATCTTGTAAAAACCCTTAGCGAATGTGCTGGCATACAGAGGCTTGACGCAGATGCGCGAGTTGACGCACTCGCCAGGTTCGACGAAATGAGCGAAGTGTTAGAGAAAGCCAAGGCGACCGGGAGCACACTAGAGTCGAAGTTGCTGCAACTCTATGAATGCAATTCGATAGCGTCAGGCAGTTTCAAGAACGGCCAATATGTCGTTTCGGGTATTCGTTTCAGCCTAAGCGGAGATTTCACCGTCGATGGCTTTCAACGAGCTTTCGCAGGACGTGGTTCGGGGGGAAGCGGATTCCTCGCTCGTTGTACGTTTTCATTTGCAGATGGCGTGAAGCGGCATGGCGACTGGGGGGGCATCGACCGAATTGCGCTTGCAATAGTTCTAGAAGAGCTCGAGTCTTGCGTCGAATCGGTTGTTCGCTTGGACAATCGATTCTTACCAGAGGAAACAAATGCGGCGAGCAAGGCGCGGTGGGAGTTCTTTGACCAACTCCATGCGGAAAATCCACGGTACACGTCCGAGTTATTTTCGCACTTCAAACGCGATTTGCTGATGCGCGTAGTCTTCTCGCACGATCACCGGATTGATGAGCAGAGAGTTCAGAGATCGGTCGCTTGGACGCTGCACCAGCTTGCGGTGCGACGTGAGCTT